>JACCEE010105716.1_pt1 | contig 19427 bp, 18 predicted proteins | sample 7449931 | NCBI WGS metagenome assembly JACCEE01 (sample SAMN15323457, study PRJNA562643) | freshwater metagenome | isolation source: river surface water | place: USA:Blue River Watershed | collected 2017-08-19 | reverse complement strand
AATGTGGATATTATAGATAATTTTGAATTGCCATTACCAGTCCCTGTTAATGGGTCAATAAAAGATAGGTTCAGAAAATTAGGAGTTTGATTATTAGGTAAAACTATAAAAGTTGAAAGTCTAATTAAAGCACCTTTTGTTTTAGATTGAATTGAATTTAAATCATCGAATAAAGTCGCTCCATTTTTTACATATTTAAAAGTTCCCACCAAGATATAATAATGATCTCCCATAAAATCATAATCATACTTTTTAGTTTTCATTATAAATATCTCGTTAGCAGTCTCATATTTCCAAGTGCCGACATAAAAGTCGTAGTTTGGGATGTATTGTGAATATAGAGTGAGATTAAAGCAAAGTATCAGGAAGAGAAGTGCTATCTTTTTCAAAATAAATTCTTTTTAAGAGTATAAAGATATATAAAAGTCTATTAATGAAATCAACCGTATCAAGTCCAAGCTAGATACGGTTGAATATTTTATTGATAAATTAGTTAGCTTAATTAGCTATTCTGGATTAGACTTTTTTGATAAGGCTATTTGAGATTTAGCTTCTCTGATAATACTTTTAGCATGTCATCAATCATAGACTCCATATCCCATTTAGGGTTCCAGCCCCATTCTGCTCTTGCACACGAATCATCCATGTAGTTTGGCCAAGAGGATGAAATCTCAGCTTTGATAGGATCAATGTCGAAGTCGTATGTAAATTCAGGGATGCGCTTCTTGATTGCTTCGAAAAGAATTACTGGAGTGAAGCTCATTGCAGTTACATTGAAACTGTTTCTATGTTGAAGTTTTGAAGGATCAGCCTCCATTAACTGAGTACAAGCATTAAGTGCATCAGGCATGTAAAGCATATCCATGTATGTGTTTTCTGGAACAGCACATGTATATTTACGATTCTTAAGAACCTCATAAAATACTTCAACTGCATAGTCTGTAGTACCACCACCAGGAAGAGCTCCGTTAGATATGATACCAGGGAACCTTACGCTTCTTGCATCAACACCAAATTTTGCATGATAATAGTCGCCAAGAAGCTCTCCAGCAACTTTACATACACCGTACATTGTGTTTGGACGCATAATTGTGTCTTGAGGTGTGTTGTCGTGCGGGGTTGAGTGACCGAATGCGCCTATGGAACTAGGGGTAAAGACTGCACATTTAAACTCTCTTGCAAGTTCAAGTGAGTTTAGGAGTGCTCCCATATTTATATCCCACGCCAATTTTGGATTCTTCTCGCCTGTAGCAGAAAGAAGCGCAACAAGGTTGAAGATTGAGTCGATGTTGTATTTTTTAATTACATCGGCATAATTCTTGACATCTAACGCATCAAGTGTAAGCGCAATTGACTGTTCAGATAGCTTTGCAACTATCTCAGGTCTTAGATCAGCTGCAATTACGTTATCGTATCCATAATTTTTTTGAAGATGAGGAATCAGTTCCGTACCAATCTGACCGCCTGCACCAACCACAAGTATGTTTTTCATATATCTTTTTTTATAATGATTCTGTAAGAAAATTGCGGTGCAAAAGTATGAATTTTATAGTAAATTTATCATTTTAATTACAAAATCGTTGATAATTTTGTACAAAATATAATTGATTTGGAGACTAAAGATTTAGATATTGCCATTAGAGACCTTGCGTTGGAGTTAGGGTTTTGTGACTATTCAGCTCTAAGGATTACTAAAATGGAATTAGAGACACTAAGGCTTAGGGAGTATTTGTCGAGAGGCTTTAATGCTCAAATGGGCTATCTAGAACGAAATACTGATAAAAGAGAGGATCCTAAGTTATTGTTGGAGGGGGCGCAAAGTATCTTATGTTTTTTAGCTGAATATCGCAATGAGAATCTTTTGGAGAGTATTCCAAAGATCGCCTCTTATGCTCAAGGGTTGGATTATCACGACGTAATCAAATCAAAACTAAAAGTTATTGGGGAGAAAATATCCACTTTCAGACCCGGTGCGCAATACAGAGTTTTTACAGATTCGGCTCCAATCTTGGAACGAAGTTGGGCAGCAAAGGCAGGGTTGGGTTTTATTGGGAAAAGCACAATGCTGATAAATAAAAATCATGGTGTGCGGACTTTAATTGGGGTTATTTTGTCAACAGAAGAGATTGATTCGAACAGAGAACTGGTTAAAAATGGATGTGGAAATTGTAGAAAATGTATAGATAGTTGCCCAAATGGAGCCATTTCGTCTGATGGATTTGTTAATGCAAATAGATGCATCTCATACAGAACGATAGAGTCAAAGCATATGCGTTCAGAAGAGCCATTTATGATAAACCAAAATGGATGGTTTTTTGGATGTGATATCTGCATCGATGCCTGCCCATGGAGCAAAAAGAGTAGTAATAAATTTTTAGATGGTCTAAAAGATGAATCTCTTGACTTTAAAATGAATATTGAAGAGTGGCAGAAGATGTCTGAGTCTGAATTTAAATTAAAATTTAAGAAGACTCCTCTAAAAAGAGCTGGGTATTTGAAAATAATGGATAACTTGGCGGGGATAAATGAGTAGAATGGAGTTTTTTAGTAAAGTAAATATTGAAAGTCCAAAAGAGAGAATCACTTTTGATGATAGACTTTTTTTCTTAGGCTCTTGTTTTGCTTCTGAGATTGGAGGCAGAATGGCAGACAATGGATTCAATTCTATGGTCAATCCATTTGGAATGCTGTTTAATCCCGCATCGATTGAGTTTGCGTTGAGATTATGCACAAGAGAGGAGGCAATTTATGAGGGTGAGATCATAAAGCGAGAGGATCTCTATTTTGATTTGATGCATGGGAGTGAGTTTTGTGCCTTTTCGCAAGATGAGCTACTGACGAAATTGAATAAGAACCTCAAGTTAGTAAGAGACTATTTTGATCAATCTTCAATAGTTGTTATCACGTTAGGAACTTCATGGGTATACAGATATTTAGCTACTAATAAAGTCGTATCTAATTGTCACAAACTTCCATCGATTAATTTTAATCGGGAGTTCCTTGATGTAGATAATATTTACACTCTGTTAAGGCAGTGTGTTGAGATGGCTCCAAAAAAACGGTGGATTTTTACAGTCAGCCCTGTAAGACATCTTAAAGATGGTGCGCATGGAAATCAATTGAGTAAGTCTTCGTTGTTACTTGCTTTGGATCGCCTTTGCAAAGAGTTTGCGAATTGTGAATACTTTCCTGCTTATGAAATAGTCTTGGACGAGCTCAGAGATTATCGATTCTATGCAGAGGACCTAGTACATCCCTCTAAAGCTGCCGCTGATTATATCTTCGAAAGGTTTTCTGATGCTTGGATTGCTGAAAGCTGCCATGCAACTATGTCCGATTTTAAAAGATTTAAGGCGATGAAAGCTCATAGGCCAATGCTTCCTGAGGGTGTTGAGTATGCAAGATTCTTGTCTAAAATAGAGGAGCTAGAGCAAAAACTGAGAAAAAAGTAACTTGCTAATAATTTTTTAATCCAAATTCAATCTTCAATAACTTACAGCAATGATCGACAAAATCAATTTGTCGATTATGTTTTTTATCTATCTGTAAGATAAAATTGTTACACATTAATTTTCTTTACTAGATAAGGACTATGGCAGTTTCTGAGAAGACTAGCTATGAAAATATAATAAAAACTGTAATAATTTAATATTAAAAAATCATAAGTATGAGACAATGAGTGATTAAGGAAATTTGGGAATTGTTATCTACACTTATTAACATAAGAAGTTAAAATATTTGATAATTTAATTTTTAAGTTTATATTTGTATAAAACTCAAGATACTCAACATCCTAATTCAATAACTATGAATAAAGCAGAATTAATTTCAGCTATCGCTTCTCAAGCGGATCTTACAAAAGTCGATGCTAAGAAAGCATTGGACGCATTTATTGCCGTTGCTGGCGAAACTCTAAAAACTGGAGATAAACTAACCTTGGTAGGTTTCGGAACCTTCTCTGTAAGCAAGAGAAGTGAAAGAAACGGAAGAAATCCGCGTACTGGTGCAAAGATTACTATCGATGCAAAGAAAGTTGTAAGATTTAAAGCAGGTGCAGAACTAACTGATATGGTTAAATAGGCATCTCAAGTCTGAGAAGATTTATTTAGAAGGGGATAACCAATGAGCAGGTTGTCCCTTTTTTTATGCTATAACTATGTTGAGATATAACGGGCTTTTGTGTTAATAGCCTATAAATATTATGATTCTGCCGCTGTTGAAAGAGATGGTGAATCTGTCTGCAAGAGATTCATTGAGGGTTCCCTTCCACCAAGAGTCGAACTTGACATTGTCAATTGGATATTTTAGTCCTATTGAGTCTAATTTTGATTCTGGTGTCAGTGCAAAAATTGATACTTGAGAATTTGGTCTGCAATTTAGAGTTGATGTAGAGGTCAAAGGTATAAATACGCCGTAGTCGGAATACATTCTTATAGGAATGTTGTGTTTTAGGTGGTATTCCATGAGCAGGGAGATATTCCCTAGCGTATGATCTTCTCGCTTGCCTGTAGCCCCTAAAATCACTATTTCCGAAGGGCTATTTGCAGTGACGAACTCTACTGATTTGGTTAGGTCATTCGTCTCCTGGCAATCTGATTGGTGAATTATTGATTTATATCTGCTCTTAAACTCGTCATCGAGGCTATCCATGTCCCCAACTATTGCATCGGGATTGTATCCATATTCGATACATTTTTTGGCAGCACCATCGCAGCAAACCAAGTATTCGCTCTGTTTGAGTATACTAAGTGGAGTTTCATGACCTGGAAACTCACCATCTGCAAGGACTACTACTCTTTTCATAACTAAATCATTGAGTGCTTTTCTGCCTCTCTAAACCCAAGGAGTAAGTCGCGAACCATCATTCTTTTTTTACCAGAAAGTTGAACTTCGAGAAGGTTACAGAATCCCTCTCCGCAAGCAACTTTTATGAAAGTTTTGTTGTCGGAAATGATTGTTCCCGGCTTATGTTGGTGTGGTGTTTTGCAGTATGAAGCTGAGAAGATTTTAATTGGAGTCTCTCCTTTTGGGCCAGCGAGTACTGAGTGGGCGCAAGGGTAGGGAGAGAGACCTCTGATTAAGTTAGAGACTGCTTCAGCACTCTTTGTCCAATCAATTCTGGTATTCTCTTTATTCAACTTCGGAGCACTCTTTATATCTCCCATTTGTGCCTCTAGGGAAGATTGAAGAGTCAAGTTGTAGTCGCCTTTTGAAAGTGTGTCGACTGTTTTTAGAACAAGCTCGGTTCCGATGATCTGAAGTTTGTCGTGGAGTGTTCCAAAATTGTCATTTTCGTCAATTGGACACTCTTCTCTATATACAATTGAGCCTGTATCAATCTCTTCATCTAAAACAAAGGTGGTGACGCCGCTCTTTTTTTCTCCATTAATTATTGCCCAATTTATTGGAGCTGCTCCTCTATACTCTGGAAGCAGTGAGCCATGTAAATTGAAAGTGGCAATCTTTGGCATTGACCAAACTATCTTTGGAAGCATCCTGAATGCTACAACAACCATGATGTCGATGTTGAGCATCTTGAGCTCTTCAATGAACGATTCGTCTTTTAATGATACTGGTTGTAGAATCTTGAGACCTGCACTCTCTGCATATTTCTTTACTTCGCTACTATTCAGTTGTAACCCTCTTCCACTCGCTTTATCGGGAGCAGTCACTACTCCAACGATGTTGTACCCGTTCTCTACTAGTCTTTGTAAAGGCATTACTGCAAAGCCAGGCGTGCCCATGTAAACAATTCTTACTGATTTACTCATTACTCTTACCTCTCCTTTTGTTGATTCTAGTAAACATTGTTTTGAAAAACATGATATATGCATCTGCATTAAACAGCGATGAATCTTTTGTCGATTTCCATGTGAGGAATGCTCCCATCGGGAATAGTACAAAGGATGAAATCAGTGTCCCGAATGCAGGTGAGATAACCCCATCTGTTGCCAGTTTTTTCCCGCTAATGTCAACTACCCAATAGAGAACGAAGAAGAACATAGAGATAATAACTGGAGTACCTAATCCACCTTTTCGGATAATTGCTCCGAGTGGTGCTCCAATGAAGAAGAAGATCAGACAAGCAATTGAAAGTGTGAACTTCCTGAACCACTCAATTCTAACTTTTCTCAATGGGTTTGAGTATTGAGCCTCTTCTAACTGATAGTTATCTAAAATTGTCAGGGCATTTTGTATTTGAGCAACTGCCCCAGCATATGCGTTTCTTTCATCTTCAATCGTTCTCCAGCGATATAGAGAATCTACCGAAATGCTGCTCTTTAGCCTTTTGTTAGCTGTGTCTAGCTGGGCAGGATATGCCAAGCCTCCAGAGGTGATAAGATTATTGACTTGGTAAACTCTTACTTTAGAATAGGTTGTATCTAATGAGTCTCTGAGTTGGCTCAATCTGCTTAAGTTTTGAGCCATCACCTCGTTATTGAATCTTCCCTCTTTTGAGCGTTGAAATGCGTAATTTTTAAGAGAGATAATAATCTCTTGTCGATCGAATCCTATCCTTCTCATCGGATAGGTGGTATCTGCAGTGCTCTCTCTCTTTCCCTCTTCGTATGAAAATCCGTTATACAGTAAAAAAATGAGGTTTTGTTTGTCTTTTGTCAATTTTATCGACCCTGAGTCAGCCATTGTCAGACTGATGTTACCTCTATTTTCTGCATGATTATAGACCATTACTTTATAGATCGTCCCTGTCTTTTCGTCTCTCTCGTCTATGCGGAGCGAATAGTTGTCAATCCCGTCGTAAAAGACACCTGTGGGAATCTTGATCTCCTCTTTTGTTTTGCTGATGTCGTCACGCAATGTGTAGATGTTGTTAAATGCATGAGGAATCAGATTGTTTGAGGCAAAGAAAGCGCCTATACTGATTGCTATTGACAAAAAGATAAGTGGTCTAATGATCCTTGGTAATGAGATACCTGCGGCTTTCATTGCGAGCAGCTCGTTATTCTCTCCGAAGCTTCCCATTGTCATGATAGAGGCAAGAAGGGTTGCAAGTGGAAGTGCCAAAGGTATAAGTGTTGCAGAGCCCCATCCCAGGAACTCGAAAATCACTCCAAGACTAAGACCTTTACCCACCAGTTCGTCTATATATAGCCAGAGGAACTGCATCATCAGCACAAAAATCACAATCAGGAACGTTAAAATAAACGGTCCTAAAAATGATCTTAGTATAAAGAAGTCAAGTTTTTTCAAATCAATTTATTTAGTGGACAGTTCTATAAGTTTGTTTACTGCATCATTCAATCCTGCTGTGTTCTTACCGCCGGCACTTGCGAAGAAAGGTTGTCCTCCACCACCACCGTTGATAAATTTTGCAGCTTCGCGAATATCTTTTGATGCATTCATACCATGTGCAACAAGGTCGTCAGTGTACATTAGGGTAAGGTTTGGTTTACCTTCATAATCTGTTCCTGCAATGAAGATAGACTCTGTACACTCAGAACGCAACATGAATGCCACGTTTTTAACTATCTCTGGAGCATACTCTCCTTTTAATACAAACAACTTATATCCATTTACAGAGTTTCCTTCAAGTAATATTTTCTTTTTCAATGATATAGCCTTCTCTTTCTGAACCTCTTCGAAGGCCTTTTTGTACTGATCATTTTCGTCAATAAGTTTTTGAAGAGAAGCTACCAGATTAGGAGTATTGTTGAAAAGAGATTTTAATTGCTTAAGAAGATCCTCTTCCTCTTTGACAATTGCTTCTGCTCCAGCTCCGGTTGTTGCCTCAATTCTTCTTACCCCAGCTGCTATTGCAGATTCTGAGATAATTTTGAAGTATCCTATGTTTCCAGTAGCTAAGGTGTGAGTACCTCCACATAGCTCTATTGAGTCTCCGAACTTAATTACCCTTACAGTGTCTCCATATTTTTCTCCAAATAGAGCCATCGCTCCCATTGCTTTAGCTTGATCGACAGGGATTCCTCTATATTCGTCGCGAGAGGCGTTCTCTCTGATGTATTTATTAACTAATGCTTCAACCTCTTTTAGATGCTCTTCGCTTAGTTTTTCGAAGTGTGAAAAGTCGAAGCGGAAGTAGTCTGCATTAACCAAAGAGCCCTTTTGCTCAATATGAGTACCTAGGATTGTTCTTAATGCTCTGTGCAGAAGGTGTGTTGCAGTATGGTTATTTGCAATTTGTTGTCTTCTCTCTGCATCGACAATTGCTTTGAAGCTCACTTTGCAGTCAGAAGGGAGGTTGTCTGTTATGTGAATAATCAGGTTGTTCTCTTTTACTGTGTTAGTTACAAATGTTTTGTCGCCATTAGGTGCTATTAAGTATCCTGTGTCACCTACCTGTCCACCGCTCTCTGCGTAGAACGGACTCTTGTCAAGTACGATTTGGTAGTATGTTTTGTTTTTAGTTTTAACTGTGCGATATCTGAGGATGTTCGCGCTCTCTTCTATCTTTTCGTATCCAACAAATTCAACTCCAGTATATGGTCTTACCTCTTCCCAATCACCCTCTTCGCTCGAAGTTGCATTTCTACTTCTCTCTTTTTGCTTTGCAAGTTCCGATTCAAATGATTTTAGGTCGATAGAGTAGCCATTCTCTTTTGCGATAAGTTCGCTGAGGTCGATTGGAAAACCGAAGGTGTCATAGAGTATAAATGCATCTTCGCCAGAAATAATCTTGCTCTCTTTGTGTTTCTCCATTAAAGAGTCCATCAATTTGATCCCTTTATCGAGTGTGCGAAGGAATGCCTCCTCCTCCTCTTTGATCACTTTTTCAATAAGTGTCTTTTGTGAGACAAGTTCGGGGAATGCAGCCCCCATTTCGGAAGCAAGCGTTGGAACAAGTCTGCAGAGGAATGGTTGGTCGACACCTAAGAAGGTGTATGCATATCTTACTGCTCTTCTAAGAATTCTGCGGATTACATATCCAGCTTTAACATTAGAAGGTAGCTGGCCATCTGCAATTGAAAAACTGATTGCTCTTATGTGGTCTGCAATAACTCTCATTGCTACACCTACTTGAGGGGATTCATCGTATCTTTTTCCACAGAGCGAAGCAATTTGTGCAATCATATTTGAGAAGACATCGGTGTCGTAGTTGCTCTGTTTTCCCTGCATTGCCATACAAAGTCTCTCTAGACCCATACCTGTGTCGACGTGCTTTTGTGGAAGTGGAACAAGCTCTCCATTGGCTTTGCGGTTGTATTGAATGAATACTAGGTTCCAGATTTCGATTACAAGATGATGCCCTTTGTTTACAAGTTCTGCTCCATTTACCTTTGCTCTCTCTTCGTCGCTGCGAATATCAACGTGGATTTCGCTACAAGGTCCGCAAGGACCAGTATCACCCATCTCCCAGAAGTTGTCTTTTTTGTTTCCATTAAGGATTCTCTCTGCTGGCAGATATTTGCTCCAAACCGCTCTAGCTTCGTCATCCGCACCAATTCCGTCGTCTGCAGAGCCTTCAAAAACTGTTGCGTAAAGTCTATCTTTGTCTAACTTATAGACCTCTGTCAAAAGTTCCCAAGCCCAATCAATTGCTTCGGTCTTGAAGTAATCACCAAAGCTCCAGTTACCTAGCATTTCGAACATGGTATGGTGGTAGCTGTCGTGGCCTACCTCTTCGAGGTCGTTGTGCTTACCGCTTACTCTAAGACATTTTTGAGTATCGGCTACTCTTTTGTATTTGGCTGGAGAGTTTCCTAAAAACCAATCCTTGAACTGGTTCATTCCTGCATTGGTGAACATAAGGGTTGGATCGTCCTTTACCACCATAGGTGCAGATGGTACGATGGTATGGCTTTTGCTTGCGAAGAAACTTAAAAAATGGTTTCTTATCTCCTGAGATGTCATATTTTAAATATTATTTGTCTGATTTAAAAGAACCACAAAAATAGTTTTTTTATCAAAATTATTTAAATTTGCGAGTAAGAAAAGAGAGAATTCTGAGATGGCAAAGAACAAAAGATACAAATTTAACCCGGAAACTCTTGCCTATGAGCTTCACAAAATCCCGATAAGAGCCCGGTTCTCCAGAGGTTTTGTTCTGTTCCTGCTAAGTTTAGTGGCTTCGTTGATATATTACTATATATTTACACTCTACTTTGGTTTTGAAACACCAAAAAAACTGGCTTTAAAAAGGGAAGAGGGTGAACTTATAAATAAGTTAGAGTTACTTAGTAACAGATTTAGAGAGGCAAATAAGACTCTGCTAGTATTGCAGATGCGTGATAATTATGTTTATAGACCAATTTTTGGTATGGAGGAGATCTCTTCTGAGGTCAGAAATGCTGGATTTGGTGGTGTAAACAGATATTCGTATTTGGAGGCATTAGATCCCAATGGTGTGCTTGCAAAGTCTGTAATTAATATGGATGTCCTTTATAAAAAGACTTTCATTCAGTCGAAATCGTTTGATGATGTTTTTCAATTGGCAAAGAATGCTGATGAGATGTCGTTCTGCGTTCCTGCTATCTCTCCTGTCAATATAACTGCTAGAAGAATTAGATTCTCAAGCAGCTTTGGATATCGTCCAGATCCTTTCACTGGTTCATATAGGATGCATACTGGTATTGACTTGTCGGGTCCTGTTGGTGAACCGATTTATGCAACAGGTAATGGTCGTGTTGTTGAGATAGGACATGACTTTTATGGTTATGGTAACTTTGTTCTTATCGACCATGGATTTGGTTATAAAACAAGATATGCGCACTTGAAGATGAGTATGGTGATGGTAGGAAAGCCAATAAGAAGGGGTGAGCAAATAGGACTAATGGGTAATACAGGAAGGTCGCGTGGTCCTCACTTGCATTATGAGGTGATCTACAGAAATAGACCTGTTAATCCTGTAAATTACTTCAGTCGCGATATTGAGGCGGAGGATTTCAATAAATTTATTTCTCAGAACTGATACCATGAGCAAATATAAATTCAATAAGGATCAACTGAAGTTTGTTGAAGACAAGCTGGGAATCTATGGCAAGCTCAGGATTGCTGTCACATATCTGTTTGTAAGTCTTCTTCTAGCTGTTTTGTATTACGTGATTTTCTCTTCATTTATTTATACTGGAGAGGAGGAGCTTATGAAAAAGCAGAATAATCTAAAGAAAGCAGAGTTGAAGAAGATGGAGAAGAAAATGGACAATCTCGATATTGTTTTGATTGATTTAAAGAGAAGAGATAGAGAGATTTATAAGGGAATTTTTAAATCAGAACCTCCAGATTTTTTACTTCAAGGGTATAATTCAAAGATTTTTGAACAAATAGACTCTTCCGATGACGAAAGTTTAGTAATCTTTACTACACATAAGATTGATACTACTTTGATCAGAAGCCAATCTGTAGATCAGTCATTCGTTGATTTCAAGAAGAAGTATAAAGGCAGTGAGAAGCTAAAATACATACCATCAATAACACCAATCAGATCGTTCAGTTTAACTCAGACAGGAGCAGGAGTTGGGAGGAAGATTCATCCATTTTACAAAACTCCAGCAATTCACTCTGGAATTGATATTCTTGCACCTTTAGGTTCTAATGTTTGTGTCACAGCTGATGGAATTGTCACTGAGGTGTCTAAATCGGAAAAGGGTCGTGGTAATATGGTAGTTGTCTCTCATGGAGAGTTTTATAAGACAGTTTATGCCCATATGGGTGAAGTTTTTGTGAGAAAATCTCAAGTTGTAAAGAGAGGGTCTGTAATTGGAAGAGTTGGCAACAGCGGTCTCTCTTTTGCTCCACATTTGCACTACGAAGTACATTTGAAAGGAGAACCTGTGGAACCTGTAAACTACTTTTTTACAGACTTGACTCCTTCGCAGACTAAGGAGGTTTACTATACAGCTCTAAATACTGGACAGTCACTAGATTAATATATAACATTACTTGTCATGCCTTATAAAGAATTCAAAATAGAAAAGCTGTACTACACTATAGGTGAAGTAGCTGAACTGCTTGATGAGAGTACATCTCTCGTGCGTTTCTGGGCGCAAAAATTTCCTGAGTTTATAAAGCCAGCAAGGAATAAGAAGGGCAACCGTCTCTTTACTGCAGATGATGTTGCTAATTTTAAAGTAATTTATCATCTTGTAAAAGAGAGAGGTATGACTCTAGATGGAGCTCTTAAGAGGATGAAGGATAATAAAGATGGTATTGATAAAAGTGTAGAGGTGATCTCTACTTTAACAAACATCAAAGAGAAGTTACTAGAAATTTCTAAATCTTTAGATTAATGAAGGCTATTGAGATAGCTCGTGTAATTGAAGAGTTTGCTCCAGTCGCTATTCAAGAGACTTGGGATAATTCTGGTTTTTGCATAGGGAATCCGCAAACTCAAATAAATGGAGTTCTTTTGGCTTTGGATTGTACCCCAGAGGTTATTCAAGAGGCTATAGAGATTGGTGCTAACATGATCATAACTCATCACCCCTTGATTTTTAGGGCAGTTAAGAAGATTACTGGAGCAACTTTAGTCGAAAGAATGATTGCAGAATTGATAAAGCGAGACATTATTTTATATTCTGCCCATACAAATATTGATAAAGTTATTGATGGTGTTAGTGGAGTTATGGCCGACAGATTGTGTCTGCTTAATCGAGAGATTTTAGATGAAGATTTGTCGTCCGGAACTGGACTTGGAATTATTGGAGAGCTCTCAGTAGAGATGTCTTCCAGTGATTTTATCGCATATGTTAAGAAGAAATTTTTGGTTGATCAGGTCAGAGTGTCTAGACCTATAGAGAAAAAGATAAAGAGGGTTGCAGTTTGTGGAGGAAGTGGGTCGTCTTTAATTAAAAAGGCAGCTCAAGGAGGAGCCTCTGTATTGATTACGGGAGATATCTCATATCATGACTTTTACTGCGAAGATGGCTTTATGGTAATTGACATTGGTCATTATGAGAGTGAAATTGGATCGCTGGAAATATTAACTTCGATACTTAGAAAAAAAATACATACCTTTGCGGTTTGCAAAAGTGAAAAAAATAAAAATCCCATACACTACTATTAAATTAGATTATGGCAACAGCTAAAACAAAACCCACACTGATTACCCCTTTAGACGGAGGTACATTCATCTCACTGCAGAAGAGCTCAAACGAAGGGGATCTTAGTATGGAGACTAAGCTACACCTGTTGTATGACTTACAGCAGACTGATAGCAAAATAGATCAAATTCATCTTCTTAGAGGAGAACTTCCTTTAGAGGTTCAAGATCTTGAGGATGATATTTTAGGATTGTCTACCAGAATAGAAAATCTTACAAATGAAACAAGAGATCTTGAAAAGCAGATTGCTCAAAAGAAGATTGATCTCGATAACTCAAAGTCTTTAATTGAGAAATATTCTGCTCAGCAAAACAATGTAAAGAACAACAGAGAGTATGACTCTTTGTCGAAAGAGATCGAATTTCAAGGTCTTGAAGTACAGCTTGCTGAAAAGAGAATCAAAGAGTTTGCATTTACTCTTGCCGAAAAGAAATCTGCACTTGAGGCTGCTTTGAAATTATTGGAAGACAGAAAAAAGGACCTAGAGACCAAGAAAAGAGAACTTGACTCTATTGTATCTGAGACAGCAAAGGAGGAAGAGGAACTTCTTAGAAAATCAGAAGAGCTTCAAAGTCAAATTGATGCAAGAATGCTTGCAGCGTATAAGAAGGTTCGTACGAATGCAAGAAATGGCTTAGCAGTTGTTACAGTAAGACGTGATGCGTGTGCTGGTTGCTTCAACAAAATTCCACCTCAAAGACAAATGGATATTGCATCTAGCAAGAAAATCATCGTTTGCGAATATTGTGGAAGAATTCTTGTTAGCGCCGATTTCGAAAACGAATAATGCTACCAAAGAGACATACTCTACGTGAATTGTTCTTCAATCACGTAGGTCAGACTTCCCCTTCACCTCTGGGTTTGGAAATCCAAAGGGCTGAGGGGATTTTTTTATACACTCCATCTGGCGAACGGATCATTGATCTCGTCTCTGGGGTCTCTGTTAGTAATGTTGGTCATTCAAACCAAGAGATTGTTGATGCTGTGTGCAAACAAGCATCGGATTATATGCACCTGATGGTGTATGGCGAACTTGTACAGCCCCCTCAGGTTTTACATGCAAAACTGTTGGCAGATAATTTACCAGGCGAACTGAAGTCTGTTTATTATGTAAATTCTGGAAGCGAAGCAAATGAAGTTGCTCTAAAGCTAGCAAAAAGGGCTACTGGAAGGGTAGAGATGATTAGTTGCAAAAATAGCTATCATGGGAGCACGCATGGTGTTCTTAGCATTATGGGATCTGAATTTTTCAAAAGTTCATTCCGACCTCTTCTTCCAGGTGTAAGCCATATTGATTTCAATAATGAAGAGCAGCTGTCAACTATCACTGAGAGAACAGCATGTGTAATTGTTGAGCCTGTTCAAGCCGAAGCTGGTGTTATAATTCCGCAAAATAACTATCTTAGTAAACTAAGAGCAAGGTGCACTGAAACTGGAACACTTCTGATATTCGATGAGATACAAACAGGATTTGGGAGAACTGGAAGTTTGTTTGCAATGAACAAATATGGGGTTGTGCCAGATATTGTAACTTTTGCTAAGGCTCTCGGCGGGGGTATGCCTTTAGGTGCTGTGGTTGCATCGCCGAAATTGATGAAGTGCTTTACATTTAATCCAGTACTTGGTCATATAACGACTTTTGGAGGACATCCTGTCTCATGTGCTGCTGCTTTAGCGGCATTAAAGATTCTATTAAGAGAGAGCTGGATTGAGGATGTAGAGGTGAAGGCAAAAGTGTTTATTGATGCAATTTCAAACCATCCAAAGGTTGCCGAAATTCGTCATTCAGGTCTGCTTATTGCAGTAGATCTAGGAAAAGAGGAGTATGCTTCAAGAATTTTGCAGCTTCTTTTAGATGAGGGGATAATGAGTGATTGGTTTTTGTTTAACCCTACTTCATTCAGAATTGCTCCGCCATTGTGTATAACAAAAGAGGATGCTATAGATGCTTCTGAAAAAATATTAAACGCGCTAAATAAATTATAGTCATGGCAAAAGGTTACACCAGACAAAAAGCAAAAAGCGAAGCCAATTTAGATGTTCTTGGCCTGGAAATGGGCAAGAAACCACCTCAGGCTGTCGATATTGAGGAGGCGGTTCTTGGTGCTTTAATGCTGGAGCAGAATGCCATTTCCGATATCGTAGATATTCTGATTCCTGAGTGTTTTTATAAGGATGCTCATAAAAAGATTTATAAAGCAATCTCTTCTCTAGCTATGCGTCACGCTCCAGTAGATATCTTTACTGTAGCTGACGAACTTAAAAAGAGTGGCGACTTGGAGGCTGCTGGAGGACCACTCTATTTGAGCCAACTTAGTATGAAAATTGGTGCTGCGGCACACATTGAATATCATGCGAAGATCTTGTTGCAAAAGTATATGCAACGTGAGCTAATCTCTATCTCTTATGATGTTCAAAGAGACTCTTTTGACGATTCGATTTCGGTTGATGAACTTCTCGACTCTACTCAACAAAAGATCTTTACTCTTGCAGAGAGGAACATGAAGAGAGAGACTGAGCCTGTTCAAAATATTATTAACCAGGCTATTGAGGAGTTGCAAGAGACTCAAATGAGAGAGGATGGGTTGAGTGGTATTCCTTCTGGGTTCACCTCAATCGATAGAGTGACTTTAGGATGGCAACATTCAGACCTTTTGATTCTTGCGGCAAGACCATCTATGGGTAAAACTGCTTTCGTGTTGACAATGGCTAGGAATATGGCTGTAGAGCATAATGTGCCTGTAGCATTTTTCTCGCTAGAGATGTCATCCCTCCAGTTAGTTAAGAGGTTAATGATTAGTGAGACTGGTCTCGACGCTGAGAAGATTAAGGGAGGGAAAAAGCTAGCTGACTACGAATGGGCACAAATGGAGATGAGATTGAAACAGTTGTCGAAAGCTCCTCTATATATTGATGATACTCCCTCACTTTCGATTTATGAGTTTAGATCGAAGGCAAGACGCTTAGTTGCAAATTCAGGTGTTAAAATGATTATAATCGACTACTTACAGTTGATGACAGGTCCTCCTGAACTTGCTGGTATGAGAGAGCAAGAGGTCTCAGCAATTTCAAGATCGCTAAAAGCTATCGCCAAGGAGTTAAATATTCCAATCTTAGCTTTGTCGCAGCTTAGCCGTGCTGTTGAAACCAGAGGTGGTGCAAAACGCCCTCAGTTGAGTGACCTTAGAGAGTCTGGAGCGATTGAGCAAGATGCCGATATTGTAATGTTTATACACAGACCGGACTATTATGGTCTTACAGATGATAATCCTGCAATGAAGGGGATAACAGACATAATTATAGCAAAGCATCGTAATGGTGCTGTTTGTGATGTACAAATGAGATTCCGTCACTCAGAGGTAAGATTTGTCGATTTGACAGATCCTGCTTTAGCTGATTTCGGCGAATCACAACCTACAACCTTCAGCTCGAAAATGAATAACGATGAGTTTAGATCTAATTCAGAATTCGATTAATCAATATGAAATTCAAATATTTAGTATTTAATATATTTTTATTTACATCTCTAATTATAGGATTAAAATTAGAGGCACAAGAGAAGAGTCTTGCATTCACAGGTGGTGAGACTTTGACGTATGTGGCAAAATACACATGGGGTTCGGTAAATACCGATATTGGAGAGGCTGTTGTCTCACTCCAATATGTAGAAGAACAAGGTAGGGAGCCAATTTTTATTTCAAAAGTTAATGGGCGTACATTTCGTTTTTTTGATGTCTTTTTCAAAGTGAGAGACTATTACGAATCCAGATTCAGAGCATCAGATATAACTCCTATTTTTTTCTATAGAGATATTAGTGAGGGTAAGTATAAAATGAAAAATACATTTTCATTTTTACCAAATAACATTATTAAATCGAGGGTACAAAGAATGGATGATCCTCCTCGCGATTCGATATTAAAAGCAAAACCTCTGACATTTGATATCTTGACTTTGTTTTATTATAGCAGGAACCTCCCTTTTTCTGAAAAGGAGATTGGAGTAGTTCAACCAGTTTCATTTGTAATAGATGGAGAGTTGTTTGATATCTATTTTAAATTTCTAGGAAAGGAGAATAAGAAAATTGAAGGTCTAGGCCACCATAAAACATTGAAATTTGCTGCAAAAGTAGTTGCAGGTGAAGTATTTAAGGGAGAAGAGGAGATGATTATTTGGGTCTCTGATGACTATAACAAAGTTCCTCTTTACTTTGAATCTCCAATAATTGTTGGAAAAGTTAGTGGCCGTTTAAAAAGATATTCTGGATTGAAATATCCACTTAGCAGTAAATTATAGTATATGTCAAAAAATATAGAGCATAAGGGTGAAATCATTGATATCACACCCGAAACAATCGTTGTTGAGATAATAAGTAAATCAGCATGTAACTCATGTGTTTCAAAAGGTGCCTGTATGGTGGGAGAGTCGGAGTCTAAAATTGTGGAGGTAGATAACCATGGATATCAGTTTTTTGAAATAGGAGAGATAGTAAACGTTGTTCTAAAGCAATCACTAGGCTTTAAAGCTCTGTGGTTATCTTATGTTATTCCTCTTATTATTTTGTTGGTTTTATTAGTATCTTTGTCTGGATACGGCGTTAATGAATTGATTACTGGATTGGTAATAATTTCATCTTTAGTCGTTTATTATTTTTTAATTTACCTTTTCCGAGACAAACTTAAAAAGGAATTTATTTTTACAATAGAAAAACTTAACCAGTAATGACTACCACAATTATCTTTACGATTGTCAGTTTAAGCGTACTTGGTCTTCTACTTGCGGTAATACTTTATGCCGTTGCTCAGAAGTTCAAGGTTGAAGAGGATCCGAGAATAGATGATGTAGAAACAATCTTACCTGGAGCCAATTGCGGAGGATGTGGCTTTGCAGGATGTCGAGCATTTGCAGAGGGGTGTGTAAAGGCATCTGATCTTAGTACAATGTTTTGCCCTGTTGGCGGTAACGAAACTATGAAAAAAGTAGCTTCTTATCTTGGTGTAGAGGTGGCAGAAAAACAGCCACAAGTTGCTGTCGTGAGATGTGCGGGTACTTGTGATAATCGTCCAAAACTAAATCATTACGATGGATATTCTTCTTGCGCAGTGATGGCTAGTCTATATGCTGGTGATACTGGTTGTAAATATGGCTGTCTTGGTCAAGGCGATTGCGAGTTATCATGTATGTTTGATGCAATCAAAATGGATCCAAAAACTGGTCTTCCAGAGGTTGATGAAGAGAAATGTACTGCTTGTGGTGCGTGTGTGAAGGCTTGTCCAAAAATGATTATTGAACTTAGGAATAAGGGTATAAAATCTAGAAGGATTTTTGTCTCTTGTATTAATAAAGATAAGGGCGGAGTAGCAAAGAAGGCATGCGCAGTTGCTTGTATCGGTTGTACAAAGTGTCAAAAGGTTTGTCCGTTTGATGCTATCACAATTTCAAACAACCTTGCATACATTGATTATAACAAATGTAAGCTGTGCAGAAAATGTGTGACAGAGTGTCCTACGGGAGCGATCTGGGAGGTTAATTTCCCAGTTAGAGTTCCAAAGAAAGAAGAGGAAGTAGTTAACGAATAGTAATAAAATCATATATGAGTAAAACTTTTTCGCTGGGCGGAATCCATCCGAATGACAATAAAATTTCGGCGAATGCCGCGATTGAAGAGTTTCCGCTTGTTGATACAGCCTTTGTCGCACTCAACCAGCACTTAGGAGCGCCAGCTGAGCCAGTAGTCGCAAAAGGTGACAAGGTTCTCGCCGGACAGTTAATAGCAAAAGCTTCGGGTTTCATTTCGGCAAACATCCACTCTCCAGTCTCTGGAACTGTCTCTTCAGTTGAGTTTTTGCCTGACATGGCTGGTAATCCGGTACAACATGTGGTGATTAGTGTAGAGGGTGACGAATGGTTGCCTTCGATCGATAGATCTCCTGTTATCGTAAAAGATATAAAGCTCTCTTCGGAAGAGATAATAGCAAAAATTGCTGAGATGGGTATTGTTGGACTTGGAGGAGCGGCTTTCCCTACTCATATCAAACTTTCACCGCCTCCTGGCAAAAAAGCTGAGTTTTTGATTGTAAATGGAGCAGAATGTGAGCCCTATCTTACTTCTGACTATCGAATAATGATTGAAATGCCTGAGCAAATTCTTATTGGTGTTAAACTGATGATGAAGGCTCTTAAGGTAGACAAAGCTTATCTTGGCATAGAGGAGAATAAGCCTGTAGCGATAAAGAAAATGAAAGAGATAGCTGCCGCTTCATACCCTGAGATTAAGATTGTCTCACTAAAGAAGAGATATCCTCAAGGTGGTGAAAAGCAGTTGATTGATGCAATTATAAAGAGACGTGTTCCTTCGATGGGGTTGCCTATTGATGTGGGTGCGGTTGTGCAGAATGTTGGTACTGCTT
>JACCEE010757280.1_pt1 | contig 19429 bp, 13 predicted proteins | sample 7449931 | NCBI WGS metagenome assembly JACCEE01 (sample SAMN15323457, study PRJNA562643) | freshwater metagenome | isolation source: river surface water | place: USA:Blue River Watershed | collected 2017-08-19 | reverse complement strand
ATTATGTGAAACAACGATTTCGCCTTGGTTAAGTGGTGCAATACAACCCCAACCGGTGCGCATTGTTTCAATCCTACCTGTAGCTGGATCAGCTACAGGACCCCATGAAGTACCATTGAAATAATTGTATCCGGTTCCTCTTTCTGCTGAAACATGCCCTGTAATCCAAGTAGCACCAACCGTACCATCTTCCCAATTAGTAATTGTATTTCTGGCTAGTCCATTGGTGAATATATCGTAATATGTATTACCAATTTTTGATGTTGATCCATTCCTCAAAAATACAGGAGAATCATTAACGGGGGTATTTTCATTACCTGTAAGAGCGGTTTGCGTTACAGGAACATTTACATGTTGGTTTGGTCTGGTAATTTTAGTTTGAGCTTGTACTAAAACCACAAATGCCAACATTACAACTAAAAATGATAAAATTTTTCTCATAATAATATAATTTGGTTAATAATTGAATACTGACCACAAAGATATATAAATAAAATAATAAATGCTACAAAAAGTAGAAAAAAAATGTTAAAAGGTTAATTTAGCCTACGAACTACTTTTTTCTGAAATATATTTCTATTGGAACACCCGAGAAATCCCACATCTCACGAATCTTATTTTCCAAAAATCTTTTGTAATTTTCTTTGATATACTGTGGAAGATTACAGAAAAAAGCAAATGCAGGAAATGGGGTTGGTAGTTGAGTTACATACTTAATTCTGACCACTTTATCTTTAACAACAGGAGGTGGAAATTGTTTAATTAAATCTAAAAGTTTATCGTTCAATTCAGAAGTTGAAATTTTTCGGTTGCGATTATTGTTTACTTCAACAGCTGTTTCTAAAACTTTAAATATTCTTTGTTTATTAATTACGGAAGTAAAAATGATAGGCACATTTTTAAAAGGTGCAATTTTTTCTCGGATAAGATCCTCATATTCTTTTAAGGTTTTATGATCTTTTTCAACTAAATCCCATTTATTCATTACAATAACAACCCCTTTTCGATTTCTGGCTGCTAAACTAAAAATATTCACGTCCTGAGCATCAAAACCCTGAGCAGCATCACACATTAAAATACAGACATCGCTATTTTCAATGGCACGAACAGCTCTCATGACAGAGTAAAATTCCAGATTTTCTTCCACTTTTCCTTTTTTACGCAATCCTGCAGTATCAACCAAATAAAAATCAAAGCCAAAGCTATTGTATCTAGTGTAAATAGAGTCCCGGGTGGTTCCAGCCAAAGGTGTTACGATATGTTGATCTTTTCCTAAAAATGTGTTCACGATGGAAGATTTTCCTACATTAGGCTTTCCAACAATAGTGATTTTAGGTAAATCTTCAATTTCAGAGTCTGTGTTTTCAATTGAAAAATGGGTAACTACCTGATCTAACAACTCTCCTGTTCCACTTCCTGAAGCTGCAGAAATCGGGAATATCATCTCAAATCCTAAAGAATAAAACTCGGCATAATCGTAAAAATTACTAGGGGAGTCGATTTTATTAACAACCAAATAGAATGGTTTTTTACATTTTCGTAAAATATTGGCAACATCCTGATCTAAAGGTGAAACACCCTCTCTTCCATCTACTAAAAAAAGGATCACATCCGATTCTTCAATCGCTAAATTTACCTGTTTTCTGATTTCGAGTTCAAAAATATCATCTGATCCAACAACATAACCACCGGTATCGATAACGGAAAACTCAAATCCATTCCAATCTGCTCTACCATAGTTTCGGTCTCGTGTAACACCGGCTATTGAATCTACAATCGCCTCTTTTGATTGTGTTAATCTATTAAAAAGTGTTGATTTTCCAACATTTGGAGTGCCAACTAATGAAACAATGTTTCCCATAATAATTTTTTTTACTTATAAAATATTTGCTAATTGTTCTTTCAGCTTTTCAGCTTCATCCTTCATAGCAACAACAATTTGTTGAATATTAAAGTGATTGCATTTAGATCCAATCGTGTTGATCTCTCTTCCCATTTCCTGAGCAATAAATCCCAGTTTTTTTCCCGGAGAGGAGCTTTCATGAATCGTTTCTAAAAAATAATCACAATGTTTTTTCAATCTGACTTTTTCTTCCGTTATATCTAATTTTTCAATATAGAAAATAAGTTCCTGTTCAAAGCGATTGGGATCATATTTTCCGGTTAATTGAGCTTTTTCCAGAGCATCTTCCATCCTTTTACGGATTGTTCCTATCCGTTCCTCTTCATAAGGGGTAATCTCTTGTAACAATTGTTGGATGGTATTGACCCTTAAAACAGTATCATCTGCTAAAACTTTACCTTCTGAAGATCTGAATTCTGTTACCATTTTACAGGTATCCACAATAGCAGTTTTTAATTGTTCCCAAACAGTTTCGGATAACTCTTCTTTGGGAGAGGAGATTACATCCGGCATCTTTAAGGTTTGTAAAAAAATATCAGAATTATTTTGATTTCCAACAAAAACAGATAGGTTATTAAGCTGTTCAAAATAGAGTTTTGCCAACTCAAAATCGATGGATGTGGTTAGAGATGAAGCTTTGTCAATATAAATGGCTACATCAATTTTCCCTCTTTCCAATTGTTGAGATATGATTCCACGAATCTCGTTTTCTTTATCTCTAAACAAAGAGGAGATACGTGTATTCAAATCCAATTGTTTACTATTGAGGGATCTTATTTCGATAATGACACTTTTATGATCTAAAGTGACGTTTGATTTACCGAAGCCGGTCATTGATTGAATCATATCCAGTTTTTTTAATAAAAAGGGTAGCTTACGCCACCCTAAACTATTTTTTAAATATCAAAATCAACAGAATGTTTATTGATTTTCTTGTGAAACCTTCTTTCCGGTAGCGTAATTGATTTTCAATGCGCTATTGGTACGAAGTTCCTGTTTGATGATATTTACATATCTCATTTGAACATCCTTGTCCACCTTCAAAGAAAAAGTCAATTTATTTTTATCACTTTCGTCTAAAGGAGCTTTACGAGCAATAATAAACTCTTTAACACTTTTTTCAAGGTCTTCAGGTTTAATAGTTTGATCATCGAGTTGAACAGAGATCTTTCCGGGAGGTAATGTATTCTCTTTATTACTAATTGGAGCACCAATATAAATAGTAGCAACTAAAGATTTTTTTTCCAGTTTTTGGATTTCAGATGCAGTAGGTACTTTTAAAAGAACCTTAATATTGGTTTCACGCATGTTGGTAATAACCATGAAGAAGAATAAGAACATGAAAATAATGTCCGACATCGAACCTGTGTTAATTTCAGGAACTTCCTTTTTTTCGTCTTTTCTAAATCTTGCCATAATCTTCCGTTTTTATTGAGCTTGGTTATTCAAATCGTTAGGTTTTGCCTCAGAAATTTGCATAGGAACAGCAATTTTTATGGCATTTTGAATAGCAGTATCCAGTGTACTATATTTTTTTCCAAAATACTGATTGGCTACTTTATCACGTAATTCATTTACAGCTTTTTCCAATTCATTTTGAACTTGAACATAGATATCATAAGAGGTACTTTGGTCATTTTTCAAAGAAACAACTCCTTGAGAAACCATGAAATCGCCAATGAAGTTGATTGATTTTCTTTCTTTAACAGGAAGATCTTCAGAGTTATTAACATTTTCAAAAAACTCTTTAGCTTTATCTTTTAATTCGGAAATTGTAATGACGGAACCATTAGCACTAATCTCATTTTTAAAGTTAACAACCACTTCCAAAACATTGCGTTTATTAACTTCTGCTTTAACTTCTTCAATTGCAGGGGGTGGAAGTTTTCTAGGAATACCTTGTTCCGTATTGATAGAAGAGGTCAACAAGAAGAATGTTAACAATAGAAAAGAGATATCTGCCATAGAACCAGTATTGATTCCGGGTGTTTTTCTAGCCATTTTATCTATATTTTTTAATGGTATTCATTATCATTGATCCAACAATCATCAAAAGTGTTCCGAAGAAAAGAACATAGAATACAATTAAACCGGATCCAATCCATTGCATTTGAGATGATGAAACTTCCAATTCAATTGCTTTTTCTGTCAATTCACCAGATGAAACGAAGTAACCGATTATTGCGATAACTAATATAGCAGCAATTCCTAAAATACCTCCGATTGATGATTTGAAGTTTTTAATTATTTGGTAAATGAAGAAAATGACAAGAAGTCCTAAAGTCAAGAAAAATACGATATATGAAAAATAGATGGCATAATTAATATAAATACTTTGAGTTGTAAAATCTTTTATATCAACAATGTATGATTTTAGGTCGATCTCTTTTTTATTTTTTGAGTTAAATGAGTTGATTTCTTGAACTTTATTAAGAATTGTTTGAGCTGCTTTATAATTTTCATTTTTAATTAAATACTCTTGTTTTACAACAGTATAATCATTTTCCAATGTTTTAATATAAGTAGGTAGATCCTGAACTGTTTTAATTTTTGCAAAACCATCAGTATAATAAGCGCTATTTTTGGCTTCTTTAAAAAGTTTTGCTGAATATTCAGGGAATGCAGCTGTGTATTTATCAAACGTTTCTTGATTATCTTTAATTTCCTTTAAGGAAGTGATATAAGTGTAAAAAATATCTCTTTGTAATGATTCTTTTTTAAGATTATTATTAGTTTCATTCAATTGAGTTTCATATTTTTTAACAAAATCGGGAAGTGTTTCAACTTTCAAAGATGTAACATCTTTAATCATTTCAGGATTTGATTCTTTTACTTTATTTGCAGCAAAGTAGGCAACTTTTGTATCATCATTAAAACCGGCAGAGAAGACCAGTCCCAAGATGCAAGCCAAACCTGCAATAGTAAAGACAATAATATTAACAATTTTTCTCATAACTTTCTATGGTTCGTTAAGGTTAAAACGTTTTCAAAAATTATTTATTTTTGATTAAAATATCCATGAAAGAGATGGTAGCGTCTTCCATATCGCTAACGATTGAGTCAATTTTTGACAAAATATAGTTATAAAAAATTTGTAAAATAATCGCTGTAATCAAACCGAATACAGTTGTTAAAAGTGCCACTTTCATACCACCGGCAACAACGGTTGGAGAGATATCACCAGCTCTTTCGATATCGTCAAAAGCGAAAACCATACCTACAACAGTTCCTAAGAATCCCAACATGGGGCCTAAAGCTAAAGCTAATGCAATCCAGCTTAAGTTTACTTCTAATTTAGCCATTTGAACGCTTCCGTAAGATACAACTGCTTTTTCAACAGAATCCATACCTTCATCGTAACGATCCAAACCTTGATAAAATACACCAGCCAAAGGTCCTTTAGTATCACGGCAAAGTTCTTTTGCTTTAGCAATACCACCGGTTTTGATAGCGTCTTCGATTTTTTGTAATAATTTAGCAGAATTAACAGTAGCTAAGTTTAGATAGAAAATTCTTTCAATAACTAAAGCTAAACCTAAAACTAAACATAATAAGATTGGAGCCATCCAAACAGCACCACCCTCAATAAATTTATTTTTCAATACATAGTGTAAGCTTTCTTCAACCACGTTATCATTGTCATTTGTCAACGTTGCTTTGTCAGCAGGAGCAGCAGTTGTTTCAGCAGGAGCAGCAGCAGTTTCAGCAGCTACCTCTTTTGTATCAGCTTTTTTCTCATCTTTTACTACTTTTGCAGTAGTTTCTTTTTTTGGTTCAGCAGCTTTTTCTTTATTTTGTGCAAAAGCCATGTTTGAAATACCGAAGGTTAGTAAACCGATTACGGTAAATAAAGCGATTAATTTTTTCATAATTACTTTACGGATTTAATGAATTAATGTTTTTTGTTAATTTCTTTTTTTTATTATAAACTATTATTATTCAAATTATTAGTTGCGGAGAGAAAGGGATTCGAACCCTTGAAACGCTTTCGGCGTTTACACACTTTCCAGGCGTGCGCCTTCGACCACTCGGCCATCTCTCCTCACAAATTTTTTGAGCGTGTAAAATTATAAAAAATTTACGAGCTTTTGATCAATACTTGAAATTTTTTTTACCAAATAATTTTTTTATTTTTGCACCTCATTATTATTAACTTTGTAAAATTATATAACTTCGTGAAAAATACCCCAATTAGTAAGGATTTAGTAGATCAGATTGTTGCAAATAGCGGCATCAATAACTTAGGAACCGCTTCTATCAGAGAGATTAAAAAATTGATCAATCAGATTGAAGAGAAAAGTAATACCAAATTTATTCGCATGGAAATGGGAATTCCCGGAATTCCTGCATCTCAAATTGGAGTTAATGCTCAAATTGAAGCCCTAAAAAATGGATGTGCTGCCATCTATCCCGATATAGACGGAACTCCCGAATTGAAAAATGAGATGTCCCGATTTATTAAAAATTTTCTTGATCTTGACATCTCACCATCCGGTTGCATCCCAACAGTAGGATCTATGATGGGCGGAATGGCCGGATTTATGACATTCTCCAGAGCAAGAAAAGGCAGAGATACCACTTTATTTATAGATCCCGGTTTTCCTGTTCAAAAACAACAACATCGCGTTTTAGGACTCAAATATGAATCTTTTGATGTTTATGACTATAGAGGAGACCTTTTGAAAGACAAAGTGGAATCATATTTGATGAAAGGAAATGTACATTCCATCATTTATTCGAATCCTAACAATCCTTCCTGGATCTGTTTTACTGAAAAAGAGTTGCAGATTATTGGAGAATTAGCTAATAAATATGAGGTTTGTGTTTTCGAAGACTTGGCTTATTTTGGAATGGATTTTAGAAACGATATTTCAAAACCCGGTCAACCACCTTACCAACCTACGGTAGGAAAATATACTGATAATTATGCCTTATTGATTTCCAGTTCCAAAGCATTTAGCTATGCCGGAGAAAGAATTGGCATGCTGGTTTTGTCAGATCACCTTTTTAATCAAGAGTTTCCCGATCTTATTCCTTATTTTGGCACCCCAATTTTTGGAAGAGCCATCATTTACGGGACCGTATATGCCATCAGTTCCGGTACTTCCCATTCTGCTCAATATGCTTTAGCAGCTATATTAAAAGCTTGTAACGAAGGAAAATACAATTTTCTGGATGAAGTGAAAGTGTATGGTGAAAAAGCCAAAAAAATGAAGAAAATTTTTATTGATAATGGATTTTCCATTGTATATGATAAAGATGAAGATAAACCTTTAGCTGATGGTTTCTATTTTACCATTGCTTATCCTGATCTTACAGGGGAACAGTTACTCAAAGAGTTCCTGTATTACGGGATAAGTGCTATTACTTTAACCATCACCGGTAGCGAAAGAACAGAAGGTTTAAGAGCATGTGTTTCCCTAATTCCTTTTGAACAAATTCCGGTTTTAGAGGAAAGGCTTACTATTTTCCGCGAAAATCATTAATCAACCTTTTAATGTCATCAAACCTCCCCAAAAATCTATTCATAGATTCTTTTTTTCGTTTTAATAGCATTTTTCTATTGGGGATTTTCCTTCTCCTTTCCTGTAAACAATCGTCTAAATATTCCGGATTGTCTGAAAATAGCAAGGAGTGGAAAGAGGTTTACCATTTTTATTCCAATGATTCTTATTATGATTTTTATAAAACCCATATAAAAACCAATCCTGAACCCGATTCAATTGATCAATTAATGATCGAATTTTATTCGATTCACGATCCGTTTTGGTCTAATGAAGGATTTCAGGCAGAAAGAATTGCCCATTTGCTATCGATTATTAAAAATTCAAATTTACATGGGTTGCCTTGTGAAATGTTTGAGTATCCCTTTTTAAAAAGTGCTATTGATTCAATATCTCAATTTAAGATCAAAAATCAACAATCACTTTATGATGTTTTATCTCGTGTTGAGTGGATTCTGACGCGTCAGTACCTTCATTATGTCCAAACGATCCATTTCGGTGCACTGAATCCTACGGAAATTCACCCCGGAAAATGGTTGTATCCTCCTGTTGTTGCTTCTATCGATTTTTATAAGCATGTTTTGAATAATATGGATCGCTTTGAAATGATCATCGACTCTCTTACTCCCAAAACAAATAGTTATTTACGTTTGCAAAATGAACTTGAAAAATATGCAACTATTTCTGATACAACAGTTTTAGATACATTCAAACATACCAAGACCTATTTTACCGATAAGATTATTGCCAATCTGGAAAGGCTAAGATGGAAAACCGATAAACCTCTAACAGATTATATTGCCATCAATATTCCCGATTTTACACTTCGTACTTTTATGAGTGATACATGTGCGGTGGTTTTAAAAATATGTTGTGGACAAACCCACACGAAAAGTCAAAGAGAAAAATTGACTTTTATCAACGGAGTGTGTCCTTCCGGAAAATGGGAAACCCCGTTATTGAAAAGCAGGATTTATAATCTCGTACTGAATCCCGAATGGAACATTCCATACAGTATTTTAAAAGAGGAGTACTTCCCCAAATTGAAAAAGGATAAACTGGCCATCATTACCAAAGAAAAATTAATGGTTTATAATTCCCGAAGAGAACGGGTTGATCCCGGCTCTATTGATTGGAACCAATATACACCCAAAAATATTCCATTTGTTTTGGTTCAATCATCAGGGAAACATAATGCTTTAGGTGTCATCAAGTTTGATTTTCCCAATCCTGAATCTGTTTATGTTCACGATACACCGAATAAGGGAGCCTTTAACAGAAAAAACAGGGCAATTAGTCATGGATGTTGCAGAGTGGAAAATCCGCTCCAATTAGCTCAAATAGTATGGCAGTACAATGAGTTAACTGAAGAAGAGATTGAAAAACTGATGATTGTAATAGGAGTTTCCCCTGTATCGGAAATGGGGATTCTTTATTCTGATACCCTGAAACTTAAAGAGGAGTTGTTTTATCAAAAACTAACTGAAAATGAAAAAAAATGGTATCGGCCATTAAGACCATCACGTTACAATTTAAAAAAATCGATACCTTTGTACATTGAATATTTTACTTGCTTTGTAAACGAAAAAGATTCTGTTCAATATTGTAATGATGTATATTGTAAAGATCAAGGAATTCTGTATCAACTAAATAATTTTAAAAAATGAAAAAATTGATATTATTTATATCTTTGGGATTATTGATATTTCCCATTAAAGCACAACATTTTGATTCCTATTTTGTGGATCAAACATTAAAACTGGAATATTATCATATAGGTAAAAAAGGAGAAGAAAAGATTGAAATCCACACTTTTTACAAAGGAGGAGAATGGAATGGTACCAGAAATCAACTCTTAGAACCTGCCAGATATGGGGATATGCTGATTGAAGTTTTTGATTCGATCTCGAATACACTCATTTATTCCAGAAGTTATTCCTGTTTATTTGGTGAGTATGTAGCTACTGAAAAGGCAGATACATTGGAAGGAAAATTTGAAGAGGTGGTTTTAATCCCATTTCCAAAAAACACAATTTTATATAGATTCACAAGTTTTAACAGAAAACAAGTTCCTGCAATCATTTATACAGGCTCTTTTAATCCGAAAGAAACCAAAACATTATCCTATACCAAAGAGTACAAAGTGAAGAAACTTCATAAAGGTGGTGATCCCAAAGAGTGCTTGGATATATTGTTCATTCCGGACGGGTATTCTGAAAATGACAAACAACAAATGGCTTATGATATGAAGAAATTCTCTTCCTATATCATGGAGTGTTCCCCTTTTTCCGAACATCTAGATCAGATCAACATCAATGGAATCGAAGCCTACTCTTTTGAATCGGGAATTACAGATCCCAATGCAAATGTTTATAAGAATACAGTATTAAATTGTAGTTATAATTCTCTTGATTTAGATCGCTATTTGATGTGTCTTAATGTATTTAAAATGCATAATATTGCGGAAGATGCTCCTTATGATATTATTATAATTATTTGTAATTCACCTAAATATGGAGGTGGTGGCATCTATAATTTTTATTGCACCGTAAATAATAAAGGGGAATACAGTGATTATGTGATTGTTCACGAATTGGGTCATTTATTGGCCGGATTAGGTGATGAATACTATACATCTGATGTTTCTGTGCGGGATTATTATCCGGAAGGGATTGAACCGATTGAACCCAATTTGACTACTTTAGTTGCATTTGAAAAGAAATGGAAACAACAAATGGATCCGGAGACACCGATACCAACACTTGATACCAAACAATATAATAAGGTTTTAGGCGTTTATCAAGGGGGCGGTTATGTGGCAGAAGGAGTATACAGACCCTGGCAAAATTGTACGATGAAGGAAAAATTGTATAACAATTTTTGTCCGGTTTGTACAAAAACAATTATTGAAACAATACAATATTATTCAAAATAAATTAATGACTATGAATATTACGAAATTAGACCACGTTGTAGAGCTTGTAAAATCAAAGCCTAAAAAAAGACTTGTTGCTGCTTATGCAAATGATGATCATACCATTGAAGCAGTTAATCATGCAGTTGATATGGGGATTGTAGATGCCACATTAGTAGGAGATGAAGCGATCATCAAAACTATATGTGAAAATCTAAAAATTGATATTTCCAAATTTGTTATCATTCACGAATCGGTTGATACCAAAGCTGCCGCCAAATGTTGTGATTTGATTAATGACGGAGAAGGGGATATTTTAATGAAAGGATCATTAACAACCGACAAATACATGAGAGCTATCCTGAACAAGGAGAGAGGATTGTGCCCACCCAATGCTATTATTACCCATATTGCTGTTTTTGAAAATCCTGCTTATCATAAATTATTGATTGCCAGTGATTGTGCGATCATTTTAAATCCTGATTTAAAACAAAAGCAATTCATTCTAAATTCTCTTATCAATACGGCACATGCGATTGGAATTGAGAAACCTAAAGTGGCCATCATTGCAGCTACAGAACAAATGTCTGTTGGAATGCAAGCTTGTATAGATGCTGCTATATTATCAAAAATGGCTGAAAGAGGTCAAATTACAGGAGCTATGGTAGAAGGTCCCCTTTCCTTGGATGTTGCAACAGACGAAGAAGCAGCAGCTATAAAAAAAATGTCAGGTGGTGTTTGTGGAGATGCTGATGCTTTGCTATTTCCAAACATTGAAAGTGGAAATGTTTTTTATAAATGTTCTACAAAATTCAATAAAGCAGAATGCGGTGCCTTTTTAGCCGGAGCGAAAGTTCCCTGTGTACTTTCTTCCAGAGGAGATACTGCATTAACCAAACTATATTCTATTGCTATTGCAGCTACATTTTAATGATTTTAACAAATCAGCTTTTTTAAAACTATGAATAAGAAAACCTTTCTTTTAATTTTTCTCTTTTTTCTAAATTTAACTACATTTGCCGGATACATTTTTATCCCAATGGATTTAGCTCAAAAAAACCATTTAAAAGCTTATGGGATTGCCTTTTATTCCATTTCGAAAGGGATAGATGTAAGTTGGTTGCTTAACTATAAAGGGGGTAGTTTTATGTTGTACTATAATGCTGCTATTGAAGAGGAATGCGTAGTCAGAGGAGTTACTTATGAAGTGATTGCTGATGTACAAGCCAGTACTATTCTTGCTGAAATTGGATCCAATGATAACAATATGGATGAGATCCGTCTCACTAAAGTGCCCAAAATTGCTGTTTATTCTCCTAAAAATAAATTACCCTGGGATGATGCTGTAACATTAGCTCTCACCTATGCTGAGATTCCTTATGATGTCATTTATGACGAGGAAGTTTTAAATGGAGAACTACCCAAATATGACTGGCTCCATTTACATCATGAAGATTTTACCGGACAATTTGGAAAATTCTGGGCCAGTTATCGGAATGCCGCCTGGTATGTTGACGATGTAAACTCCAATAATGCAATGGCTCAAAAGATGGGATTTGAAAAGGTATCCCTAATGAAATTAGCGGTTGCCAAAAAAATCAGAGATTTTGTTGCCGGTGGGGGATATCTGTTTGCGATGTGCTCAGGACCAGATAGTTTTGATATAGCATTAGCTGCCGATGGCGTTGATATTTGTGATACCCCTTTTGATGGGGATCCAATGGATCCAAATGCGCAAAGTAAACTAAACTATGACAATTGTATCGCATTTACCGATTTTAAAATAGTTACCAATCCCTATACCTATGAAATTTCAGATATTGATGTGGATCCAAGTGTACATTTGAACAATAAGAAAAATGACTTTTTTACTCTTTTTGAGTTTTCAGCCAAATGGGATCCTGTTCCTACCATGTTATGTCAAAATCATCAAAATGTGATTTCCGGGTTTATGGGACAAACTACTGCATTTAGAAGATCAAAACTGAAACCAAACGTCACTATTTTAGGGGATTCTAAACAATTTGATGAAGTGAGATACATACATGGCGAGTTCGGAAAAGGAACTTTTACTTTTTATAGTGGACATGATCCCGATGATTATCAACATCTTATCTATGATCCACCTACAGATTTAGATCTTTTCCCAAACTCACCCGGCTATAGGTTGATATTAAATAATGTATTATTTCCTGCTGCCAAAAAAGAAAAACAAAAAACTTAATCGTTATATCAAATTTTTTTATATTTTTGCACCGTAATTTTTTATTCCTTTCCTGATTTACAATTTATAGTTCTATATAAGTACCTTTTACACTCAACTTTTTATTTTTAAAGTAAATTTATGACCAATCCTCAAGAAAATGGGCGCAAGAGAAAGAGAATCTCTTCACCAATTGCAACATCTGATACAAACAAAATGAAAGAGAGCCCGATAACCTCTCGCCAATCAACAAAATCTGTAGTTGAAGAAGCTAATTCATTATTAGAAGAAACTCAAGACATCTTTGTTTCAGCTGATGAGCAAGTAGAAAAACCTCAAAGTGAAGAAACAAAAGCGGAGCCGAAACCTAGAGGAAGAAGAAAAATATCTGAGACTATTCCAAAATCTCAGCTTCTTTCAATTGACGAACTGGAACAGATGGAACGAAAAGCCAGAGCACAAAGTTTGGCATCATTAGCGGAAGAAGAGACCAAAAAAGAGTATTCTTATAGGGATAAAGTAGCTCAGGAAAGAACCAAAAAGTTTGATTCATCTTTGGAAAGAACTCCAAGGAAACAACATCCTAAACCTAATATCCCCAAAGAGATATCAGATGAATTATTTTTTGATGATGATACATTAGTTCATGAAATTATTGAAGTGGAGTTAACGGAAGAGGAAATTGCTGCTGCTAATCAAATTGTTGAAGCTGAAATTGAGTCAGATAGTGATGAAGAGGAAACAGTTGAAAAAACAGAACCTGAAATCACCAAATCTACTCCAAGCTACGAACGTCCTGAACCTAAAGATGAATATTGGGATTTGATTATGAATTCTGAGTTTAATGGAGCCATCAGTGGAGAAGGAGTACTTGAAATCACGAATGATAACTGTGGATTTTTACGCTCTTCAGATTACAACTATCTTCCATCTCCTGATGATGTTTATGTTTCCAGTGCTCAAATTAAACTATTTGGTTTGAAAAATGGAGATACCATTTTAGGAACTATCAGACCTCCCAGAAATGGTGAAAAATACTTTCCACTTACACATATCGATTTAATCAATGGCAAAGCTCCTGAAGAGATCAGAGATAGAATCCCATTTGATTATCTTACACCAATGTTCCCAAATGAAAAAATTAATCTGACAGGTCATCCCGGTTCCAATTTATGTACCAGAGTGATTGATCTTTTTGCCCCAATTGGTAAAGGACAACGTGGATTAATCGTAGCACAACCAAAAACAGGTAAAACAGTATTGTTGAAAGAGATTGCCAACGCCATCGCTGCCAACCATCCTGAAATCTATTTGATCATTTTATTGATTGATGAGCGTCCTGAAGAGGTTACCGATATGCAAAGAAGCGTTAAAGCAGAAGTAGTTTCATCCACTTTTGATGAACCTGCAGAACGTCACGTTAAAATTGCCAATATTATTTTGGAAAAAGCAAAAAGAATGGTGGAATGTGGACATGATGTATGTATTTTATTAGATTCCATCACCCGTTTAGCGCGTGCTTTCAATACCGTTCAACCTGCCTCCGGAAAAGTGTTATCCGGTGGGGTAGAAGCGAATGCACTTCAAAAACCAAAACGTTTCTTTGGTGCTGCCAGAAATATTGAAAATGGAGGTTCTCTTACTATAATCTCTACTGCTTTGACAGATACCGGTTCCAGAATGGATGAGGTGATCTTCGAAGAGTTTAAAGGTACCGGTAATATGGAACTTCAATTGGATAGAAGATTATCTAATAAAAGAATCTATCCTGCTGTGGATATCGTTTCCTCCAGTACACGTCGTGATGACCTTCTTCAAAGTCCTGAAACATTACAAAGAGTATGGATTTTAAGAAATCACCTTGCTGACATGACCACAATAGAAGCAATGGAGTTCATCAAAGACAGAATGAACCGCACCAAATCTAATGAAGAGTTTTTAGTAACGATGAACGGATAGAAAAGTCGATAGTCGATAGTCATAGTCTATAGTCTTTCGACCATCGACTATTGACCATCGACCATTGACCATCGACTATTGACCATTGACCATCAACTATCAACTATTGACTATCGACTATCGACTTAATTTATAGCACTTCCGCTAAATACTCCCACGTAAACCCAATTTGTTGTTTTACAATCTCTTCCGGTGTTCCTTTTGCGAGCACCATACCGCCGTTTCGGCCCCCTTCCGGTCCTAAGTCAATGACATAATCTGCTAACTTGATTACATCCATGTTGTGTTCAATGATGAGAACGGTGTTGCCCCTTTCCACCAGGATATTCAAGACATTCATCAAAATAGCAATATCCTGAAAATGAAGTCCTGTGGTTGGCTCATCTAAAATATAAAAAGTATTGCCGGTGTCCCTTTTGGAAAGCTCTTCTGCTAACTTGACACGTTGAGCTTCCCCTCCAGATAATGTGGTAGATGATTGTCCCAAACGGATATACCCTAACCCAACATCTACCAAAGTCTTTAATTTCTGATAAATATAAGGGATGTTTTCAAAGAAATCTAAAGCAGTTTCAATGTCCATCTCCAATACATCGTATATTGATTTTCCTTTATAACGAATCTCTAAGGTTTCGTCATTGTATCTCTTGCCATTACATTTTTCACAGGTCACATAAACATCGGGTAAGAAGTTCATTTCTATGGTTTTAACGCCACCTCCCTTACACTCTTCGCAGCGTCCTCCAGAAACATTAAAAGAGAACCTGCCCGGTTTGTACCCTCTGATTTTTGCTTCAGGAAGTGCCGCAAACAATTTCCTTATCTCATCGAAAACACCTACATAAGTGGCAGGATTTGATCTCGGCGTTTTACCAATAGGATGCTGATCAATCTCAATCACTTTGTCAATGTGTTCTAAACCAAGGATCTCTTTGTATGGTAATGGATTTTTTTCTGCTCTGAAAAAATATTTATTGAGAATAGGATATAATGTTTCATTGATCAAAGTGGATTTTCCACTTCCGGAAACACCTGTTACACAGATCATTTTACCTAAAGGAAAATCAACAGATACATTCTTTAAATTGTTTCCTGTTGCCCCTTTAAGAGTCAAAGTTTTTCCATTTCCTTTTCTTCTTTTTTTGGGTACTTCTATTTTTAATCTACCTGAAAGATAGTCGGCTGTAAGTGTATGTGCCTGCATCATCTCCTCATACGTACCGGCAAAAACAATTTTTCCACCATGTTCTCCAGCAAAAGGTCCAATATCCACAATGTAATCCGCTGCTTTCATCATGTCTGCATCGTGCTCCACAACAATAACAGAATTCTCATTGTCTCTTAAATTTTGCAATGATTTGATTAGCTTGTGATTATCCCTTTGATGAAGACCGATACTGGGCTCATCCAAAATGTATAACACATTGACTAACTGAGAACTGATCTGAGTAGCCAGTCTGATCCGTTGAGCCTCACCACCTGAAAGGGATTTGGAAGGTCTGTGTAAAGACAGATACTGAATACCTACGTCTGTAAGAAAATCCAGACGGGAAGAGATCTCACGAATTATTTCGTAAGCGATCTGTTTTTGTTGTTCCGAAAGATATTGATGGCACCCTTTGATCCATTCACTCAAATCTGAAATATCCATCAACGAGAGTTGGGCAATATTTTTATCTCCAATTCTAAAGGAAAGTGACTCTTTTTTTAGTCTTGCACCATGACATTCCGGGCACTGCAATTCATTGATAAATTGGTTAACCCATTTCTTGATAGATGCCGGAACACTATCAATATCAATGTTATTCATGAAAGTAACCACCCCTTCGAAGTAGGTTTTAGTAGGCGACAAACCACTAATTACAGAAGGGATATAGATGGGATCGGGACTACCATATAAAATATAGTTCAGATTTTGTTCACTTATATTTTCAATCGGTTCATTCAGTGAAAAATCGTATTTATTGGCTAAGGCTTCTAATTGTCTGAAAATCTGACTGTTTTTTGAATTTCCAACCACTTCAATTCCACCTCCGTTAATCGATCTCTTTTTATCGGGAATGATTTTATCCAAATCCATCTCCAAAATATACCCTAAACCGTTACATTTGGGACAAGCACCATAAGGTGAATTAAATGAAAATGTATTGGGTTCCGGTTCTGGATAGGAGATTCCGGTTGTTGGACACATCAATTCTTTACTGAGGTTTTTAATCTGATTGGCATCAACATCCAAAACAGCCAAAGTGCCTTTTCCTTGTTTAAGCGCTAATCTAACAGAATTAGCCAGACGAACTTTGGTTTGTTCCCGAATTAAAATGTTGTCGATAACTACTTCAATATCATGTACTTTGTACCGATCCAACTGCAAATTCAAGGATAACTGCATCACCTCGCCATCCACTCTAACTTTTGTATATCCTTGTTTGCGGATATTCTCAAACAACTCTTTGTAATGTCCTTTTCTCCCTTTGATCAAAGGGGCAAGGATTAATATATTCCTGTTATCGTATTGTTCTGTTATGATCGCGATCAGCTCTTTTTCATGATAACTGATCATTTTTTCACCAGTTACATAAGAGTATGCTGTTGCTGCTCTCGCAAATAGTAATCGAAGAAAATCATACACTTCAGTGATGGTTCCAACGGTAGATCTTGGATTTTTATTGACTGTTTTTTGTTCAATGGAGATGACAGGATTTAAACCTGAAATCTTATCTACATCCGGATGTTCTAAGTTTCCAATAAACTGACGTGCGTAGGAGGAGAAAGTTTCCATGTATCTTCTTTGTCCTTCTGCATAAATGGTATCAAAAGCCAGGGAAGATTTTCCGCTTCCGCTTAATCCGGTTATAACAACCAGTTTTTGGTGGGGAATCTCTAAAGAAACATTCTGAAGATTGTTCTCTCTTGCTCCTGTGATAATCAGTTTATCTTCAACAAATTCGTTCATTTCTAATGTTTTATGCAATAGAGCACCCTTTTTCGATCACTTTTTGAATGGCAGCTTCCATACCATTAACATTTTTACCACCTGCAGTTGCTAAGTTCGGTTGTCCACCACCACCACCCTGGATTAAAGCGGCAGCTTCACGAACCAATTGAGAGGCGTTCATCCCTTTTGCAACTAAATCATCCGATAAGGCTACAATCAAATTTGGTTTTTCACTATTAGTGGATCCGAAAACAATCAAAAGATTTTCTGTAAGGTTTTTAATTTTATAGGCAGCTTGTTTCATGATCTCAGGTAAAAGATCACTATTATGACGAATCACATGCATACCGTTGATATCTTGAATAGTGTTAATCATCTCTTTAGCAAAGTGTTGGATCTTCTCTTGTTGATACTCTTCCACCTCTTTTTTCAAACGATCTGTTTCCTCGTTCATTTTTTGAATCGCTCCCATGATGTTAGGAGAAGCAAAAAATCCTTTCAAATCATTTACTAATTTGATGTTTTCATTGATAAAGATTTCAGCTTGTTTTCCGGAGATCGCTTCAATACGTCTGATCCCTGCAGCAATCGCACTTTCAGATACAATTTTGATATATCCGATATTTCCGGTTGCTGAAGTGTGCGTACCACCGCAAAGTTCAATGGATTCCCCAAAACGGATCACCCGAACTTGATCTCCGTATTTTTCTCCGAATAGCGCCATCGCACCCATCCCTTTTGCTTCCTCAATAGGAAGATTTTCAAAGATTGAAACAGGAGTATTTTCGCGAACCAATTGATTGACAATCATTTCAACTTCTGCTAATTGTTCATCTGTTACTTTTGAAAAGTGAGAGAAGTCAAAACGGAAACGCTCGTGAGAAACATAAGAACCTTTTTGTTCCACATGCTTACCCACCACTTTACGTAATGCGTAATGGAGTAGGTGAGTAGCAGAGTGGTTATTCTGAGTCGCAATCCGATTTTCTTTATTTACTACAGCAGTGAAGGTTGTAGAAAGATTATCAGGAAGTGCTGGCGCAATATGTACGATTAAGTTATTTTCTTTAATGGTATTGGTGATCTCCATTTTTTCATTGATGCTCATCAAAACACCGGTGTCACCCACTTGTCCGCCTGATTCAGCATAAAATGGGGTTTTGTCTAATACCAATTGATAAAATTGTTTTCCTTTTGATTTCACCAAACGGTATTTTACAATTTTGGATTCTGTTTCAAGGGAATGATAACCCACAAATTGAGTTGGATTGGTATCAGAGATCAGTTCAACCCAATCTTCGGTTTCAATTGCGGCAGCAGCTCTGGAGCGGGTTTTTTGTTCTTCAAGACCCTTTTGGAATCCTTCCATATCGACGGTAAGATTTTTTTCAGAAGCTAAAAGTTGAGTTAAGTCGATTGGAAAACCGTAAGTATCAAATAGTTCGAATGCAAATGGACCCTCGATTTGATTGCCGTTTAGTTTTTGGCAATAGTTTTCAAATTTTTGAATACCGTTTGCCAACGTTTTCAAGAAAGAGTTTTCCTCTTCGCGAATCACTCGTTCAATCAATATTTGTTGTGCTTTGAGTTCAGTGAATTGATCTCCCATTTGGGCAACAAGGTCTGCTACTAAACTGCAAATAAATGGTTCATTAAAGCCAAGAAAAGTGTATCCATAACGGATCGCACGTCTTAAGATTCTGCGGATTACGTAACCTGCTCCGGTATTAGATGGCAATTGACCATCAGCGATAGCAAAACTAACTGCTCTTAAGTGGTCAGCAATAACACGCATGGCAATATTAACAGGCTCTTCAACACCGTATTGTTTTCCTGAAATCTGGGCAATTTTTTGAATCATAGGTTGGAAAACATCAGTATCATAATTTGATTTTTTCCCTTGAACAGCCATACATAAACGTTCAAATCCCATTCCGGTATCCACGTGACTGGCTGCTAATTTTTGCAACTCACCGGATGCTAAACGGTTATATTGAATAAACACTAAGTT
>JACCEE010503041.1_pt1 | contig 19435 bp, 21 predicted proteins | sample 7449931 | NCBI WGS metagenome assembly JACCEE01 (sample SAMN15323457, study PRJNA562643) | freshwater metagenome | isolation source: river surface water | place: USA:Blue River Watershed | collected 2017-08-19 | reverse complement strand
GAAAGTAAAAGATCTAAAACTTTAGATGTTAAAGGTAACTAAGCTTACCCCCCAGATAAAATAGTTGTTTTCCTTTAAAGGCCCACGGGTAGAATAATTTCCCCCTGGGCCTTTTCTCATTGCTAGGGGGCAAATTGCTCCCAAGCTAAATGGCCAAAAAGACTTGAAGTGGTGACTGAAAATATCTCTCTTAAAAAAAATGGCCCTAGTCATTTTTTATCTCATCAAATAATTCACGACCTTAACCCAAAGTGGAATTTTTTGCTTTTTGGCACGGCCTTCGCACCAGCAGTATGATGTGTTGAGAAGCGCTAGGATGGCGCGAACTCGTCAGGATGACGGAAAGGGGCAACCCGTATGAGAGCACTCACCATTTTCACTCTGATCTTTCTTTCAGGTTTAGTCTACGCTGTCTCAAGTATAGATCCAGAGCAATTGGGTAGTGCCTGTCCCCAAAAGTTTGTGGGGAAAGTTGTGGATGTGACAAGTTTGGGAACCCCTTTATCTTCACCAATGCTTGAAAAAGTTCGTGTGACTTTTTCAGTATTGCAAGTCGAGCGCGGGGCCTTAGGAAACTTTCAGACATTGGATGTCTTAAAGTTTGGGCCAGCTCAATTTGAGAAAGATGTGACTTATGATTTGGAATTGAGTCAAGGTTTTCTCTGTTCGGCCCTGAAGGTGGAGTAAGAAAGGACAGGATGTTCTTTCGTAGCAACAAGGATGTGCTGATGAACTGGAAAAGGATTTTCCATCTCGCTCTACCGCTAGCGTTGTTAGTTGCGCTTTCCTTTAGGGCTGACGCTTACGTCTTTACAGATGATTTTAAAGCCGGACATTACTGGCAATCTTTCCCACTCGGAATTAGTCGCTTTGTCGCTGATAACAGCGAAGGCACTCTTTTAGAAGAAGTGACTCGATCTGCAGAAGAGCAATGGGAATCAGCTATTGGAAAAAATATCTGGGACCTCACACCTGTTATTGTGAGCATGAGCTATTCTGGTAATTACATACGTTGGTCCAATAATTTTGCAGCTGATACAGGGTATGATCCTACACGAACTTTAGCTGTGACCATACGTTATGCCTCAGGTACATATCTACAAAAAGTCGTTATCATTTTAAATGGCGGTATGCCTCAGCTTCGTCAAGATTGGGCAGGCCTTCTTCATAAAACCGTTCTTCATGAAATGGGCCATGTGATTGGTCTAGACCATAGTAACGAAACTTCAATTATGGCCGCTTACATTTCGTCGCTTTCGACTCTTCAGCAAGATGACATCGCCGGCGGTAATGCTGTCATTAATGAAACTCTTTATCGTCAGTCTATAGGCTATGTAGCCCCCTCAACAGCTTCCAACAAAGAAAGCAACGGTTCAATGCTTTCCAGTTGTGGGACGATAGATACCGGCTCGGGCCCTAAAGGTGGAGGACCTGCTGGCTTTGCCTTATCCCTTGGCTTAGGAGTTTCACTCACTTTCTTTATTAGAAGACTAAAACGCTTTGGCATTTTTTAGTCTCATTTAGTTTTTTCTACGGAATGCCGATAGGAGAAGCATGAGTGAGACACAAGAATTTATATTCTATTTGCAACTTACTGAGGAACTTCCTCAGAGTTTTTTCGTTCTCGCTGAGCATTTAGCCTATTACCAAATTAGCTTAGTGCCAGTGCAGCCTGATGATTTGAATAATTTTGATGAAAGCTCACGTCATTACCTAGTGGCACAAATTACAGATATGACCAGCCTTAGCCGCTTTCGTGAGTTGCGCCGCCGTTATTTAGACGTTGCTCTGATGAATAAGCGCTTTTTCTTATTTCACCTCAGTTCTTTTGGTTCGGTTGTGATGGCCGATAAGATAGAACGCATCAATACCTATTATCATTTTCCACTGCCACTTTCTTATGATGTTTTGAGCCGCGCTATTAGTGGGTTATACTATCGTGAGAAAAAACAATTTCAGCGCTGGCCGGGTGGAAGACGAAGTCGTTTGCCTTCCCTAGTCGCTTCTTAAGAAGGCTTATTTAAGATGAACGATCAAAATCAAATGAGTGATGACACTGAACGTTTGCTATTATTAGTGAAGTTGGATGCCGAACATCTTTTTGAACGCATCGAGAGTCGTTTTGTGGATTATATGCGGACTTTTGCTTTAAAAAGAACTCGCGTTCATTTTCTTGATGTGTTTCGAACTCGTTACACCGAACTAAAAATGAAAGAGCTTCAGAGTTTTTCACAAGAATTAATTGTGGCCCTTGATAAGTTTTATCACGAGGTCGATGAGCTTTGTTGGTATCTCAATCACACTGAAGATATGCCTGCGACGGCCGAAGAGCAGTCTCAAAAACGAATCAAGCTCATTAATGGTCATTACAGTATGCTTAAGCTTTATCTCGAAGCCGAGTTAGAAAATAAGCAAGAACAAAGCGCACGGATCGCATGAAATTCTTAATATTTTTCTTCACTGTTTTTTGTTATGCAAGCGTTGTTTCAGCTCGTGATCCCCTACCTGGATCGCGCTATGAAGCTTTATCAGGCATACAAAAAAGTAAGGAAGGAAAAAAAGAAACTAAGCCTCAAGAAGAAAAACGTGTTGATGTCCAAGATAAAAGTCCTTCCCCTTTTCTGGCGGAAAATTTAGATTATCTTCCCCCTGGGGCACAAGTTTTAGATGTGGATATGGGAGATGGACGAAATGCCGTTTTTTTAGCGCGTAAAGGGTTTAAGGTGACTGCTCTTGAGGAGAATGAAGAGTCACTCAAGAAAGCCAAAATACTTGCTAAGGAATTTGGAGTACGTATTGATGGCATTTTAGCAGATCCAACTCAACATCAATTTCCTACTCAAAGTTTTGATGCCATTGTTTGTTTTTATCGAGTGGAAAAAAAATTGTTGGATCGTATGAAATCTTGGCTTAGGCCCTCTGGGATCATGATTTTTGAAGCACATACAGAGCAGGAAACAAAGATTGCTAGAGGGGAACGTTCAGTTAAAAACGGCGAACTTTTAAACTTATTTGGCGGTTTGAAAATTTTGAAGTATGAAGAGCCTTTGCATCGTAAAGAATTCACCGCCAGTATTATTATAAAAAAAGATTAGATATGAGCAGAACTTCACTTTTTTACAAGCACCTCACTCTTTTAGATTACGCTTATTTTAATAAACGTGATGGAGCAAGAGGAAATTCTCTTATTGTTGATGTGGAGTTTATTGGGCAATTAGATCAAGAAGGAATTCTTTTTGATTTTTCTCAATCAAAAAAAGCCGTCAAAAAAATTATCGATGAAGTTTGTGATCATCGTTTGGTCTTGCCTCAAGGAATGCTGATTCAAGAAGGCGATAAGGCGATTTTTAATTGTAAAACTTACTTTGGACCTTTGATGTATGAAGCTCCTAGTCAGGCTTTTTGTGAAATTGAAGGTGATCCTAGTTCTTATCGAGTGATTGCCCAATATCTAGAGCGAGAGCTTTTACCAAGGCTGCCTGATAATCTTGAAGATATAAAACTTACTTTGCGAGAAGAGCCGCTTTCTTCTTTTGATTCCTATTTTCATTACACTCATGGACTTCGCTCCCATTACGGAAATTGCCAGAGACTTTTTCATGGCCATCGCAATACTTTGGTTATTGAAGTGAACGGGCAAAGGCGTCGTGATTTAGAAAAAGAAATAAGCCGCGAGCTTTTTAAAGGCAGTGTCCATTTTTGTTACTTTGATAATGTGGTAAATAAAAATGACTATGACTTGAAACTAGGAAGGCCTTCATCTTCTAAGCCTGTAGAAATTGTTTACAAAGGAAATCAGGGAGAGTTTCGTGGAACTTTACCGGCTGAAATGGTTTATTTTCTCCCTATGGAAACTACTGTCGAAAATCTTTCCCAGCTTTTTTATGATCTGGTCCGACAGGAAGTTTCAGCAGATGATAAAATTTGCGTGAGTGCCTTTGAAGGAATTGCTAAAGGGGCCCATACTCGGGATTGTTAAAAATAAGATAAAGAGTAAAATAGGGGCATGAGATTTTTTATCTCCTTCTTCTTTTTGTTTTTCACCATGCCTCTTTGGGCCCAGCAGCTCGAGGAGACGGGAATATTTTCCGGGAGAGTTTCGACTGTAAGTTCTAAAACCTCTCTTGTTCGTTTTCGAGTCGATTTTTCAAATTTTCGTTACCTTAATAAAAAAGACAAAGTTGATTTTTGGGTAGAGAACAGTCCCTCTCATAAATGTTCAGGAGTCATTCTTGGTAAGAGTAATGACTATATGCTTGTTAAGGTCGGAAGCTATGATGATTGTGCTCGTAAATCTTCTTTGACCCCAGGAGCCTATCTTAAATTTTTCAGTCAAGATTTAGTCAATAATCTCAAAATGGGCAAAGAGCTTATGGAGATTTTGGTGAAAAAGCGCTTGGCCTTAAATGGACAATTAAATCGACAGAAGATTGAACTTGATAAGCATATTGAAAAAGTAAATGCCGTTAATGAGCGCTATCGTGTTTTACGTGAAAAGCTTGAAGCTGAATGGCGTGATGAAGTGGCCAACGTTGAAGAAGATCGTTCATCATCTTTAAAACGCTACAATGATTTTATGATTCAGTTGCAAGAAATTGATGCCAAAATTGAACAATATAAAGTGACCGATCAAAATTTGAAAGAAGATCGTTGGTCGCTTGATGCTCGTCTTTATTATAAAAAATAAAAAGCCCTCGATGAACGAGGGCTTTCTTTTTTTCATATCAAAATAAATTTAGGCTTTGCATTTTCCCGCATAGTGGCAAGCTACGAGGTGTTCATCACCAGTTGTATCTGGTGCTGTTTTAAGTTCTGGAATTTCTTTTTTACAAAGATCAGTGGCAAAACGGCAGCGAGTATGGAATGTGCAACCGCTTGGAAGATTTCTTGGACTTGGGATATCACCTTCAAGGATTTGAGCGTTGGCCTTCTTTGTTGGGTCTGGCTCAGGGATCGCAGAGATTAAAGCTTGTGAATAAGGGTGAAGTGGACGCTCATAAATGGTAGAGGCTTTGGTAAATTCTACTATTTTTCCTAAGTACATAACGGCCACGCGATCAGAGACGTGTTTTACCACGGCCAAATCGTGAGCAATAAAAATATAAGTAAGATTCATGTCTTCTTGAAGTTCAAGCAAGAGGTTTAAAACTTGCGATTGAACTGACACGTCCAAAGCTGATACAGGTTCATCACAGATAATCAGCTTGGGTTTTAAAGCGATAGCGCGTGCAATACCGATACGTTGACGTTGTCCTCCAGAAAACTCGTGAGGATAACGAAACATAGCGCTCTCAGGGAGACCAACGCGTTTAAGAGTTTTGGCAATTTCAGTTTTTCTAAATTCAGGATCTTTATAACGTGGATCAAGATCTTGGTGAATAATGAAAGGTTCTTCAAGAATAGTTTGAACAGTATGGCGTGAGTTTAAAGATTCATAAGGATCTTGGAAGATCATTTGAATATCTTTGCGAGTCTGTCTTAAGTCTTTTCCCGTAAGACTAAACAACTCTTTATTCATAAAATGGGCTTCGCCACTGGTGGCATCGTGTAAGCGAATAAGAGTTTTTCCGAGTGTACTCTTTCCGCATCCAGATTCACCAACGACACCAAGAGTTTCACCTTCTTTAAGAGTGAAAGTGACACCGTTGAGGGCGTGGACATCTCCAACGTGGCGTAAGAAAATTCCACCATGGATGGGGAAGTGCTTAACTAAATCTTTTACTTCGAGAAGTTTCTCAGACATGGACCTTGTCCTTATTGTAGCAGGCAACGTGGTGGTTACTCATCACTTCTTCTAGCTCAGGGTGACCACCCTGACAGATATCAGAAGCATAATTACAACGATTGGCAAAACGACAACCTTTAGGAAGATTAAAGAGATCTGGAACGATACCTTCAATGATAGGAAGCTTCGTTTTGGGAGTCGTTTCTAAACGAGGAATAGATTCTAAAAGCCCCTTGGTATAGGGGTGACGAGGCTTTTTAAAGATTTCTTGAACTGTTCCTTTTTCAACAATTTTTCCAGCATACATGACGACGACATAATCACAAAGTTCAGCAATCACACCCAAATCGTGAGTGATGAACATAATGGCCATGCCAAAGTCTTTTTGCATTTTCTTCATGAGGCGAAGAATTTGAGCCTGAATCGTAACATCCAACGCAGTGGTTGGTTCATCAGCGATTAAAAGGTCAGGGCGACAAGCAAGCGCCATCGCAATCATAACTCTCTGGCGTATACCACCAGAGAGTTGATGAGGATATTCATTAAGACGTCTTTCTTCATCAGGAATACCAACAGCAGAAAGCATTTCGATAGAAGCTTTGCGGACATCATTATTTGTCATGTCAGGATGGTGTAAGCGATAAACCTCACCAAGCTGCTGACCAACTTTTTGAACAGGGTTCAAAGCGGTCATGGGCTCCTGAAAGATCATAGATATTTTATTTCCGCGAATCTCGTGCATTTTTTGAACGGGAAGTTTGGTTATATCAATTCCGTTAAAAAGAATTTCTCCGCCTTCAATTCGCCCTGCTGGACGAGGAAGGAGGCGCATGACGGAGAGAGAAGTGACGCTCTTTCCACAACCAGATTCACCAACAATGCCAACAGTCTGGCCCTTATTGATGGAGAAATTGACACGATCGAGAACCTTGACGTAGCCGCTCTCAGTGGCAAAGCCAGTTTCGAGATTGCGTACATCAAGAAGAATATCGTTACTATTTGCTGTCATATAATCCTGTCTTAGAGCTTAAAGGTTTTATCAATGATTGTTACAGGCGCAAACTTCTTACCTTCTTTCTTGGCCTTTTCAGTTTCAGCCTGTTCCTTTTGATCTAACCAAAAGAGCCCGCCTGATGAACCAAAAAGTTCAAAAGCGGTTGTCGACATTTTTGTCGCAGGAACTTTTGGGAATTTCCAGTAGCGCCAGTAAGCGATACGGAAATAAGGAATCATGAAGGTTGGGATGAAAGCCGCATCATCATGGATGAGCTGCTGAATATCTTTAGCCAATTTCACTTTTTTCACATCATCAAATTCATTATCGAAATCAGTGATGAGTTTATCCATTTTTGGACTTGAGTAGTTGGCAATGTTGTTGGTCTGAGGGACGTTAGCATTTTTTGAGTGCCAGTGTTCCCAGTACTGAGGAATAAGACCTGTTGACCAACCCATCCAAGCAATCTGGTGTTGCTTTTCCATCATGGACTTGAAGCCTGTTGAGCCGTCCATTTGTTTAAGCTTAAACTCAATTCCAGCTTTTTTTGCTTCCTCTTTGAGAACGACAAGACGATCTGTGTGGTGAGGAGCTGTATAAGTGATTTCAAGAGAGAGGCGTTGGCCATCTTTTACGCGAATGCCATCTGGTCCACGCTTCGACCAACCTGCTTTATTAAGATATTCATCTGCTTTTTTAAGATCAAATTCACGAGCTTTGATTTTGTCGTTAGCGTAAAGGCCATAGCCGGTAGAGGCATGGTGTAAGCGCTCATAGTCGTTACGAAGAACAGTCTTAATGACTTTATCAATGTTTGTTGCATAGTGAAGTGCGATTCTAACATTGAGGTCATCAAGAGGTTTTTTTGCTGTATTGAGGAACATACCCATATCAGATTGAGGTTGATCAGCATAAAACCACATTCTGTTGATAAAACCATTATCGTAGAGCGGGCCTTTTGCTTTCTCGTGCCAAAATTGTGGGAGCGTAATTCCAAATTCGTCTAAGTCACCTTTGAGGAAGTGTTCGTAGGCCATGTTCATATCACGGATAACGGTCACCTTAATCTTATCGACGTTGAAACGATTCTGGTAATACTTCATATTATCACCCCACCAATTCTTTTTTCTTTCGAGGGTGATGAACTTACCTTTTTCGATTTCACTAATTTGATATGGACCAGTATTAGGTGCTACTTTCCAGTTGTAATTTTTTACCCAATCTTTATCCATTTTGTAGAAATGACGAGGATAAGGTTCGAAATTGTAATACTGGTGAATTTCTTTTTTAGAATATTTTTTCTTACCAAGAACACCGATGGTGTAGTCATCGTATTTTACAATGCGATCATAGTATTCTGTGTAGTAATTGTTGTACCAAGGATCAACAATGTCCTTAGAGCGCATAAACTCTAAAGCGAAAAGGTAGTCATCAGCAGTAACAGGTTTACCGTCTGACCACTTGGCATCTTTATTGAGCTTGTAATAGATAGATTTGTTGTCTGCTCCGTAAGCCCAATGAGTCGCAAGACTAGGAAGTGGGTTTAAGGTATTGGGGTGCATGTCTGTTAAGCCCATGCGGTTACCATCTAAGTTTGAACGGAAAGAGCCGTTCGCATCTGGACCAACGTTTCTTAAAGTTATTGGGAAACTGTCCATCCAAGCGTGGAAAGTTCCACCGCGCTTAGCTTCAGGTGATGCAAACACAGGGTCTTTGTCGTTTGTCAGCCACTTGAGATTTTTGGGGAGAACGTCGGCAGCATTCACGCTTAAGCTCATGACGAGCGCAGCGAGAGTGGCCAATAGAGTTCCTTTTTTCATTTTTTCCTCTCTGATGGGTTATTAAAAAAATTATTATTCGTAAGTTGTATGGCGTTTAGGATCAAAGGCTTCACGGATAGCTTCACCAATAAAGGTCACCATCACGAGAATAAGAATCATGGCAGTCACTACCGAAGTAACGATCCAACCTGCACTTAAGTTTTGAGTTCCTTGGTGAAGAAGCTCGCCCCAACTTGGAGTAGGAGCTGGAAGACCAAAACCTAGATAATCGAGTGAGGTAAGGGCGACGATACCGCCACTAATGGCAAAGGGAATAAAGGTGACGATAAGAGAAACAGAGTTGGGGATGATGTGTTTAAAAACAATGCGTGCATCACTGGCACCTAAAGACTTGGCAGCGTGAACGTACTCGCGAGCTTTTTGTCTATAGGTTTGAGTTCTAAATTGCCAAGTGATTCCCATCCAACCAAAGAAAACCATGATGCCAATTAAGCTAAAAAAGTTTGGAACCATAATCGATGAAATAATCATAACGACATACAGGAAGGGAACATCGGCCCAAATTTCAATAATACGTTGAATGAGAATATCAAACCATCCACCGTAGTAACCCATGAGACACCCCATAGAGATTCCGATGACGTAATCGAAAACGAGAAGGATGAGAGAAAAAATAATGGCGATACGAAAGCCATATACAAGACGAGCAAGAATATCGCGAGCAGAAGTATCTGTGCCCAAAAAATGGCGTTCGCTCATTGAAGGAGCGGTAGGAGGATAAATTCCTTCTCTGAAATCGTTTTCGTACTCACTGTAAGGCACGATAGGCATAACAACGAAACTATTGCTGTTGCCCTCTTTAAATTTCTTCTGAAGTTCGCGGTAGTTTGTTTCGTACTCGTAATCTAAACCGAAGGTTGTTCCAGGAAGAACTTTTCCATAAGTTGGAAAATACATTTTTCCTTCGTGATAAACAAAGATGGCACGGTTGTTTATAAAGAATTCTGCAAAAAAGGAGATGAGGACTAAAAGCGTCATGATAATAAAGGAATAGTAACCACGCTTAATAGACTTAAATCTTCTGATCTGTTTTTGGGTCAACGGGTCCAGAGTAAATTTGAACATATCTGATCTATCCTTTATTTGAACTGAATTCTTGGGTCTACAATGGCCACACAGATATCTGAGAGGATATTTCCGACCATGAAGAGCAACGATGAGATCACAAGGGTTCCCATGACAATGGGGTAATCTCTTTGCACCACAGATTCAAAACCCAATAAGCCGAAGCCATCAATATTGAAAATTGTTTCAACGAGAAAGCTACCAGAGAGGATAACTGAAATACTGTTTCCAAAACTGGTGGCAATAGGAATAAGACTGTTTCTCAAGGCGTGATCAACAACAGCTCTTTTAAAGGGTAAACCCTTGGCCATCGCTGTTCGTACGTAATCGGCTGAGAGGTTGTCCATCATTGAGTTTTTCATAAGGAAGGTCATGACCGCAAAACTTCCAGAGACGTAAGAAGCGACTGGAAGAACAGCATGCCAAAGTAGATCTTTTGCTTTGGACCAAGTATCTAAATCAGAGAAGTTTTCGCTGACAAAACCACCAAGCGGAAACCACTCCAGACGTGAGGCAAAAATATAAACGAGAGCGATCGCGATACCGTAGGCGGGGATGGCGTAGCCGATAAAGACAATCACCGAGCTGGCGTTATCGAAAACTTGCGTGTGTTTTATTGCTTTCCAAATTCCCAGTGGCACGCAGACAAGGTAAGTAATAATCATCGCCGTTAGGCCGTAGGTTATCGAGATGGGAAAACGTTTTTTAATAACATCCCATACTGGCTCGTTAAAACGAGTTGAAGTTCCCAAGTCGAGTTGGACAACTTTCCCTAGCCATTGGACATAACTGACTAAGACTGGTTTATCGAATCCGTAGTAGTGCTTTAATTCTTGAATCTGCTCTTCGGATAATGCATTTCCACCTTGAGTTAAACGCTTGCCACCCTTATCACCACTCATTTGTTGCATTTTTGAGATCATTTGCTCCACGGGACCGCCAGGAACAAAACGTGTGATGGTGAAAACTAAAAGGGTTATTCCAATGAAAGTTGGAAGAATTAGGAAAAAACGGCGAATAAAATAACCAGTCATGGTCGCAGTATCCTTTGTCAAAATTGTGCAGGATCAACATCAGCCGAGGCGTAAATGTTTTTGCTTCATTATTGTAGCCTAGTTCGAAATTTCAGCAATCTAAGGCCGAAAAAAATTCATACGCACAGTGTTGAAGAGTCGATTTTTTAGATAAAAGATGTATCTAAAAAAAAGATAACAGTACTCTGTTTAATCTATTTGTTTTAAGGCGAGGAGTTCTGTAATTTCCTGACTTAATTACTGAGTCTTTTATGAGGTTTGTTTTTTATGAAATTTTTGATTGTTATCTTGTCTCTTGTTTTATCCGTTACTAGTTTTGCTCAAGGCACTATGACTGTGTCTCGCTTCAATAAACTTGATGATCAACAGAAAGTTGCCTTTTTGAATAATAACGCTGAAGTCCGTATGGTGGCTGTTCATGAATTATTAGTTAGCAATGACAAAGAATTTGGCGGCATGTTGGAAGAATTTGCTAGAGCTAAATCTGAAATCTGGATGGATACTATTTTAGAAGGTGATTTTGCTGAACTAAGTGCTGCCGCTGTGACCCAAGTTAGTGCCTTTATTTATCGCAATGAAATCTTAGCTTATCAAATTGAGATTTCTGCTCCTGCCTATATGACTTCAAATGAAGGCTGTCTTTACAATGAAGAAAATGAGTCTTGGAGTGGTGCTGCCTGTGTTTCTGGAAAGATCGTTGAAAAGGCTTTAGCTGATACATCTTTCGAAAGCATTTGGAGTAGCAATTTTCCTGAGTTTATTGAATAGCATTGTTTTTTTCTAAGCTACGATTATGATGAGTCTTAATGATTATCAAAGTCGTAGCTTTTTTATTTTTAACAATCACTTCTAGTTGGGCCAAGCTTCCTGAGGCTGTTTCTCTTTGCTTTAAAAATATACCCGAAAATAAAATTGAAGAATTTTCTCCAAAGTACGCTGAAGGATTTCATTATTATAAAAAAGGTTCTGCGACCCTTGTGGATTTACAAGGACAGTTTTTCTTTTTAGGGCAGGAAGAACAAAATGCTCTTTGCCCACAGTTCCCTCACTTTGTGATTCCTCTTAAAAAAGTTATTACCTTTTCCACAACACATCTGCCGTTTCTTAAACTTCTTAATAAAGAAGAAACGGTGTTGGGCTTTGCGGGTATGGAGTTAGTTAATAACGGGACTATTCTTAAGCGTTTTAAGAAAGGTGAAGTGAAAGAGCTTGGTTATCCTGCTCGCGAGGAACTTCTTTTGGGGCTTAAGCCTCAGGCCATCTTTACTTTTGCCGTCCAGAAAGTCGATGAACAGGAATTGCAGCGCCAAAAGAAATTAGGACTGCCTATGATTCCTATCGCTGAGTATAAAGAAAAAAATCCTTTGGCCCGTGCAGAATGGCTTCTGGTCATGGGGCTTTTCTTTAATGAAGAAAAACTAGCTCAAAAGATTTTCACAAAGCAAGAAAAAGACTATCAAGATCTTTTGCAAAAAGTGAGACAAAGTCCTGACCGCCCCCTTGTACTTATGGGAGAACTTCGTAACGGTATTTGGTATGCTCCGGGAGGGGAAAGTGATTTGGCCAAACTCGTGGAAGATGCTGGAGCAAACTATCTGTGGAAAGAGAAAAAAGGGAGAGGTTTTATCACTCTGCCTTTTGAAGAAGTATTGCAAACTTTAACAAAGGTCGGTGGAAATCTTTTTTGGTTGCCACAAAACACTTGGGAGAAATCTCAAGAAATTGTGCTTGCCGATTCGCGCTATCAAAGCTTAGGACTTATAAAGAAAACCAAGATTTTTAACAACAATCTTAAACATAATACTAAAGGCTACAGTGATTATTGGGAGACTGGGATTGCCAATCCTGATTTACTCCTTAAAGATTTAGTTTCTATTTTTCACCCTGAAATACTTAAGTCTCATTCGCGACTTTGGTATTGGGAGTTGAGACCATGAAATTGTCTTCAACAGTAAAATTCACTTTTCTTGGTGTTGTTATTTTGTGTTTGATTGGACTTCTTCTTGTTAAAGGAAGCTTGGATAATACGTGGGGTGAAATGCTTCAAGCATTAATTCATCCAAGCGACACTGTACTTTCTAATATTCTTTGGGAGCTTCGTTTACCAAAAATTTGCACTGCGATCTTAGCCGGTGCGGCGATGGCCTGTGCTGGGCTTTTGATTCAAACTTATTTTGAAAATCCCTTAGCTGATCCCTATGTTTTAGGAATTCATAGCGGAAGCAGTTTGGCAGTAAGTCTTCTCATGGTAGGGGGATTTAGTTCAAGTCTTGGTTGGATTTACTCCTTTGGGATTATTGGAGCTTCCGCAATTGGTGCTATTTTAACCTTGCTTCTTTTGTTAGCGCTTTTTCGCTTTTTTCCTTCTAAGTTTATGATTCTCGTTTTGGGATTAATTTTAGGATACTTCCTTGGCGGAGTGGTCAGCATCATTTGGGCATTAGCTGATGCGAATGAGCTTAAAAATTATTTTATCTGGGGGCTTGGAACATTTTCCAGGACTAGTGGAACAGATCTTAAAATATTTTGTTCAGTAGTTGTTGTCGGTTTGTCGATGTCGCTTTTGATGGCGAAACCACTTAATCTTCTTTTGCTTGGAGAGCAGTATGCAAGAAGTCTTGGCCTTCAAGGAAAGAAAATTCAAATTTTAATTATACTTTTGGCCGCTATTCTTTCAGGAGCTGTGACGGCTTTTTGTGGGCCTATTGCTTTTATTGGAATTATTGCTCCTCACGCTGCCAGATTATGGTTTAAAAAGATTGATCATCGCATTTTAATTCCTGCCACTATTCTGTGTGGGATTGTGATAGCTCTCGGTGCTGAAGTTATTTCTTCACTTTCACCAACCATGATTTTACCGATTAATGCTATTTTGAGTTTACTTGGATTTCCTTGGATTATCTTTCTTCTTTTGACTTTAAAAAAAGGAGGAAGTTCTGAAGCCTAATTCACTTTTAGAAGCGCAAAATTTAGTTGTTGGTTATGAGAAAGCTTTGCTTCGACCCATTTCATTTTCAGTATACGGTGGTGATCTCATTTGCTTGATGGGTATTAATGGTTGTGGTAAAAGCACTCTCTTTAAAACATTAGCAAATCTTCAGCCCGCCCTTGAAGGGCAGGTCTTTTTGAATGGAAAAAATTTAAATCACATTTCTGCTAAAGAAAAATCAAGACTCATGAGTTTTGTCTTTGCGGGGAGAAGTGGTGATGATCATTTGCGAGTCGATGATGTTTTAGTCTTGGGCCGCTACCCCTATAGTAATTTTTGGGGACAACTAAAAAAAGAAGACAGAATTCTCATCGAAGAAATTGTTGAGATGGTTGGACTTAGAGACTTTCGACATAAAACTCTTGGAGAGTTAAGCGATGGCCAACGTCAGAAAGTTTGGATTGCACGCGCCTTTGTTCAAGATACTCCGCTTATTTTTTTAGATGAACCGACAAACTTTTTAGATATTCCGCATAGACTTGAGATTATGCGTTTGCTTCGTCTTATGGCGAGGGAAAAGAAAAAGGCCATCATCTTTTCATCTCATGATTGGGACTGCGCTCTTTCGGCAGCGAGTTGGCTTTGGCTTATTGATGATCAGAAACTTCATATGGGACTTCCGGAAGATTTCATTTTAAATAGTATGATTCATAAAGTTTTTTCCAAAGAAAATTTTATATTTGATCAAGAGCGTGGAGTTTTTAAAGAGAAAATTTTAGGAACTCAAGAAATTGTTCTTGATGTTACTCAAGCGAGTTTTGAACAACGACATTGGACTATTCACGCGTTAAGTAAAATTGGCTTTAAGTGTCGGCTTGAAGGTAAGGCGCAAATTCGTTTAGAAAATCAGACTTGGATTGTTGAGAGCGAAAAAGGCCCAAAGGTTTGCAACTCGCTTGAGGAGTTACTTAATACTTTGGGCCGGTTCTAATTACTTCAAGGTAATTTTTGTTGTGATTTTTTTCCCATTGCGCAAGAAGCCCACATCGATTGCATCACCCGCTTTAAATTTATCGAGAGCATTATAAATGTCGTTATAGTTATTCACTTCATTGCCACCAAGGCTTACGATGACATCCCCTAGATAGTAGCCTTCGCGATCAGAGGTAAGCCCTTTGAGACCTGCCTTTCCGGCTGGACCTTTGGGGTCAACGCTTTCAATGATAATCCCTTTATCTAAACCAAAAGAGTAGTCGCGATAGTTATCAGGCACAATTGTGATACCTAAACTAGGACGTGATACTTTTCCATTGTTAATGAGCTGAGGGACGATTCGTTTTACTTCATCTACTGGAATGGCCATGCCAATTCCTGCACTTGCACCAGAGGTGCTGAAGATCATGGTATTTACCCCAATGAGATTGCCCGATGAATCAAGGAGAGGCCCACCAGAATTTCCGGGATTGATTGAGGCATCTGTTTGAATGGCGTTGTTGATTTTGACTCCGGTCATACTGGGAAATTCACGGCCTAAGGCAGAGATAATTCCGGAGGTCATTGTGTGGTCTAAGCCAAAAGGATTTCCTATAGCGATAGCCTTTTGACCAACGGCCAAATCAGAGGAGCGTCCTACTTTGATGGGTTTTAGAGGTGAAGCAGGCTTTTCTTTAAGGCGGAGAACGGCTAAGTCGCGATTGGGTTCAACTCCAACCACTTTTGCTTCATATTGTTTCCTATCGTTGTGAAAAGAAACTTTGAAACTGCCTCCTGTGGCAACAACATGGTAATTGGTAACGATGTGTCCTTTTTCATCCCAAACAAAACCTGAGCCGCCGCCACTTTCTGTTTTTTCACCATAACCAAAAAAACTTCGGCGGACAGTGTAGGTAGAAACGTTAACGACTGAGGGGGCGGTTGTTTGAAAAACAGACATGCTATTTTTTTCATCTTCGATGAACATGCGTTTTTCATTCGGCTGAGAATTTTGTGAGTAAGTACTGAAAGAAAGAAGTAAAAGGCTGACAAAAGTGAAGAGTATTTTCATAATCGACTCCTTGCTTGTTTGATACTTTATTTTATGGATATAATCCTTTTGTCTTTTTAAATCAAGGAAGGCCCGTGCAAATTCAGTACTACAATAGAAATACCCGACAAATTGAAATTGAAAAAGTGATGGCCGGGGGAGCCTTGGAATGGCTTTACACAAGTTTGATCGGGAAAAGTTTGCTTCCGCTTCTTACCAAGCGCGCCATTAGCCGTTTAAGTGGTTGGTGGCAAAATCAAGCAGCCAGTAATAAAAAAATCCCACAGTTTGTTAATGATTTTCAGATAGAGATAAAAAATTTTCTTCCTGAAACAAAAGAAGAAATTCCCTATCCCAATTTTAATAGTTTTTTTATCCGTCGCTATAGAGATGGTTTGCGCCCTTTTGAAAATGAAAAAAAAATCATGCCTGCTTTTTGCGAAGCTAGATATTTTGGCATTGAGCGTGTGACAGATAGTTTGCGTTTCCCTGTAAAAGGGCAAGATTTAAAAGCTTCAGAAATACTAGGCAATTCTAAGTGGGCTTCTACTTTTGAAGGCGGGCCTTTGATGATTGCTCGCCTTTGCCCAGTTGATTATCACTGGTTTCATTTTCCTGATGAGGGAAAAGTGGTGGATGAGTATCGTATTCCAGGGGCTTTTCATTCTGTGAGTCCTTTAGCCTTAAAGAATAAGTCTGATGTTTTTTGCATTAATGAGCGCCACGTTTCTATTCTTGAAACTAAAAATTTTGGTAAACTTGCTTATATAGAGGTAGGAGCTTTATGCGTTGGTCGTATTGTTCAAACGTATTCTAAGCCAGAATTTAATCGCGGCGATGCTAAGGGACATTTTCTTTTTGGTGGATCGACAGTCATATTGCTTGGAGAAAAAGGTGCTTGGAAACCTGCTGATGATATTTTGTACTATTCATCATTAAACACTGAAGTGCTTTTAAATTTAGGCGTTCCCTGTGCTGTTCGTTCTTAGAGAATTTCTAATTTGAGAGGGTAGTGATCTGAAGGATAAATTCCCTCTTCGACAGTTTTATCTAAAAATATTTCTTTGGCCTTAAATTTTTTATCAACAAGACACCAATCAATGCGTGCGCCATCCATTGTGGGTGCGCTAAAATGATGGTGGGTTGGTTCTTCTTCATAGGCAAAAATTTGCCAAGGATCAATTAAGTTTGGAAGGAGATCATTAAGAATTTTTCTGACTTGTTGATCTGGTCCCTCATTAAAATCGCCTGCTAAAATCAAAGGCAATTTTTCCGTATTTATTTTTTTAACTTCGGCGATGAGAACTTTAATTTGTTCTTCTCTAGTATAAGGCAAAATATGATCCAGATGAGTGACCACAAAAAGAAACGAATGATTTTCTTTGAGGTGCTTGGCCTTAATCCAAGTGGCCAGCCGAGGAAAGCTAGATTTAAAAGATGAGCTTCCGGCAAGTTCAGGAGTTTTAGAAAGCCAAAAATCGCCACTAGATAAAACCTCAATCGTTTTAGGATTGATAAAAATACAAGGATACATGCGATCATCAATATAAGAGCGATGATTGTCGATCAGCTTGTGAAGAGAAAGAAGTGAAGCCAAGTCCTTTAGTTGCGGCAGAAAGCCTTCCTGAGTACCAATGAGATCCGCTTGATATTGATTTAGCAATTTGCCCAGCAGATTGCGTCGGGCAGGCCAGTCGTGAAGACCATCTTTGCTATTAGCAAAGCGTATGTTGGAAGTGATGAGTTTCATGGCCCAGTTATGATAAGCGAGCTGTTCCTGTTTGAGAACAGGTTCCGTTAAAAGAACATGATTTGTTCCTATTTCGGAACATTGTTGAGTGCTCAGCTCATCTTTTCATGAACTTAAGTCTTTTTCATTTTTGGCATGAGGCCTGCTTTGTATTAGGCAAGCAACAAGGAGACCTCATGAAAGCCACTCAAAAAAAACTACTCGATCAATATTTAGAACTTAGTCAAAAGCCTACCCTCAAAGTGATCTCTGAGGAAACCGGCTTACAGATGACTCGCGTTTTTCGTCTGCTTAACGGGAGTGCCATGAGGCTTTCTGAGTACGAAATTTTTCATCACTTAGTTCAGCGAAAGCTTGGTCTTGAAACAGGACTTCCAGTTTTAGCAGAGCAATGTTTGCAAAAACTTTCTGCTGAAAGTCTGAAAGAAATTGAAGGAATGATTAAAAGAAAATTGGCCTTGTGGGATCTTAAGCAAAAAAGTAAAAACTTTTTGGCCCAACAGACTGTACTTTAAGAGGAGAAAATTATGTTAGAAGGATTATTAGTTGTTGAAAGAATGGTACTTGAATCTCTTTCCCGTAAGGCCAAAAATCTTCAGGAAATTATTATTGATACTGGTCTTGAAGAAGGACTACTTAAAAATATCATTCCCTTTTTCTTGATGGAAAATATGGTTCGTTATGAAAGAGGGATTTATTCTCTTAACATGAAAGAAAATCATAAGTGGATGGATAAAATTAATCAGCGAGAGCATCTTAAAGCAGAAGTGAAAGAACTTTTTACTTCATTAGTGAATCAGTATTTTAATGAAATGAAAGTGGAAAAGAGCAACGAAGTTGAACTTAAAGTTCAAAAAGTTTGGCTCACTTCTTCAGAAGAAAAAATTCTTAATTCGTATGTTAAAAACATCGAAAGTTTTATCAAAAATATCGAAGACGACAGGAAACGCAAACCCGTTCAAGAGCGCCTCTGTGAGAAAAAGGTTTTCATTTGGGGCCAATCTGATTATTCCCACCTCGCTCGAGGAGTCCTAGAAGCCGTCTAGGATTCCTCTATCTTAACATTGAAATAAGTGGTTTGAGGATGGTGGAAAACCATTGCTGAGACACTTGCTTCAGGTTCCATCATGAACCCCTCAGTGAGATTCACTTCAATCTCTTCAGGGCGTATCAAATCAAAGAGCGTTTTCTGGTCTTCAATCACAGGGCAAGCGGGATATCCAAAGGAATACCGTTTGCCCTGATACTTCGCCTGATGTTTTTGTGCCATGGTCATATGTTGAGGATCGATTATTCCCCACATGCCACGAATCTTTTCGTGAAGAAGTTCTGCAAAGGCTTCCGCCAATTCAAGAGCAAGTGAAGCCAAAATATGAGAGTGAAGATATTGCCCAGACTGTTTGAGTTCTTCGACTTTCTCTTTCACTCCCTTGCCAACGCTAACTACAAAACAGGCTAAATTATCTTGAAGCATGTCACCGGTTGGTAGGACATAATCGCTGAGACAGAGCCCGTTATTTTTCTTTTGGCGAGGGAAAGTAAAGTTTGCCACTTTTCGGTTATTTTCATCATGCAGATGAATGGTATTGCCCTCAGAAGCACATTTGAAAAATTGATAAACAGCGCGAGCTTCCAGATGAGTATTTTTATAAAGATTTAAAACTTTTTTTACTTCCTCGAAAATCTCAATGGCCTTTAAACCTTCGGAGCTTTTCTTAAGCTCTTCAACATTTCCCTCACTTAAAAGTTGAACAAGTTTTCCATTAACGCCTAGATGTTTTCCGTAAAGCATGAGTGGATTGATATATTCAAAAATTTGATCCAAAGGAACAGCTTTAAGTACATGGCGTTCAAAGTTTGGAGCTTCAGGAGTATGTTCGCAAGGTTTTATAAGTGAGCTTGCTACTTGAGAATCCTCAGCGAGATTTGGAGTTTTATAAAATGAAGTCGTGTCGCCGGTGCCTAAATCATTCCACTCTTTTAAGTAAGTTTCAAACTCCTGCTTGTTCATAATCATATTGGCCAAGCGCAAACCATCCATTGCATCCTTGGCATAGAGTGCCGATGCATCTTT
>JACCEE010352004.1_pt1 | contig 19437 bp, 15 predicted proteins | sample 7449931 | NCBI WGS metagenome assembly JACCEE01 (sample SAMN15323457, study PRJNA562643) | freshwater metagenome | isolation source: river surface water | place: USA:Blue River Watershed | collected 2017-08-19 | reverse complement strand
GTGAATTACTTGTCTAGTAGCAAATTCTCGAAGCTATCTTAAGGATGATGGAAGAGTCTATTTTGGTATAATGCTAAAATCTTCCATTTTGTATCTTAACTATTGCTTTATAGGCAATAGATATTTATATTTGTGGGAGAAATGTAGTGATAAATGGATTGTAATATACCATGTAGTATGGAGCATAAAATTAATGAGTTGTCAACTGATTTTTTACAATTAGCTAGAATTGCATTAACTGGCAGGCAACAGGACGTACAGCTGCTATTGCATCGTGCATCTAAAAAATTCAAGGATATCTATCCAGAGTTGACCAATGGATTGATAGGTCTTTTGCAAGAATCTCCGACAAAAGCGGCTCCACTTCGCAAGCATTCAGAATCGCCATTGCCTGTAGATCTTGATTCGCGGCTGCAACTTTTAAGAATAGAAAAAGATTCATTGGATCACGAACCAATATTATCTGATGAGATACTTGATTCAATACAACAAGTCTTATCGGAGCGTAAAATGACTAATTCCTTATTGAAGCATGGTTTATTGCCCACTAAATCTATGTTGTTTACAGGGCCTCCTGGTGTTGGCAAGACAATGGCAGCAAAATGGGTTGCGTCTAAGCTAGGAAAGCCATTGTTAATTTTAGATTTAGCAGCTGTAATGAGTAGTTTTTTAGGTCGTACAGGGAATAACATACGACATGTACTTGACTATGCAAAGAATACAGAATGTGTGCTTCTTCTAGATGAACTTGATGCAATAGCAAAAAGGAGGGATGATAGTAGTGAAATAGGGGAATTAAAACGTCTTGTAACTGTCCTACTTCAAGAAATTGATGATTGGCCTTCTTCAGGTTTATTAATAGCAGCAACAAATCATCCAGACTTATTAGACCCTGCAATATGGAGAAGATTTGAGGTGGTTTTAACCTTTAAGAATCCTACAAAGAAACAAATAGAAGAATTGGTATCCAATCTTTTAGCAGGTGAAGTTAAATCGCCTGAGATGTGGGGAGCGATTTTGGCGAACACGTTCATCGGAAAGTCTTTTAGTGATATTGAGAGAATTATAACTTTTGCAAGGAAATCAGCTGCTATTCATGATATTCCTTTAGAAAAGAAGATAAAAGATTTGTTGGTGGTTGAAGATACACTGAATCACTCCGAAAGGATTAAACTGGCTTGCACCTTAGTTGATGAAGGAGTTCTTTCTCAACGTCAGGCACATGAACTAACGGGCGTGGCAAGAGATACGATTCGCAAAGGCTTGAAACAGAAATAAGAATTACAATATGGGTAAAAGGAACTTTCTATTAGGCAAAGGGGAACGTCTTACAGAAGATGTTCGTATCCAATTAAGGGGAGGTAATAAGGCTTCTCCTTATACTTTTCTTGAAGCAAAAAATAGATTGCAACCTATGTTAAATAGGATTATTCGAGAAATTGAAAATTTACCTAACGAAGCCTGTCCTAACGATGATATAGTAGCAACAATGACTCTTAATCCTGAATATCTTGCAAAGTCATATTATCCTAATGAGTTATTGCGTTCCATTGGTTTGGGTGTTGTTGGTAGTCGTTCTCGCAATATAATTCCAGAGAAAAGAAGTAATGAGAGAGAGGCTGTTGAAGCAGTTACAACTGAGTTGTTTGTAATAGGTAAACGTTTATCTTTTAAAAAATGGTCTACAGATTTTCCTTCATGGAATGAAAGTACTTCGGGAGCAAAGCAGATCGTAGAAATTGAGGAATTAGCATTTCCCCAACCTGATGCAAAAGTTATAAATATCATATCTAGTCCTGATAACATTGTGTATGAAGTTGTCCTGCATCTAAATGAGGATGTAGCAGAAGCTAGTTATCTTAATTTATTTAGACTATATCTCCAAAAAGGGGGGATAACCCCATCTTTTCAAAAACGTTTTTATGCTGGGGGATTATGCTTTCTTGAATTAGACGCACCAGCAAACTTAGCTAATTATATTGCACGATTTAGCTTAGTCAGAGTATTAAGAGCTATGCCTACTCTTAGATTGCTGCGCCCTGTAATAAGATCAGGCAGCGGTTTCAGGACACATGTAGAGTTACCTGATGTTAATCCTCTTGACCCAACAATAAAAGCTGCAATATTTGATGGAGGATTACCTTCCGATCATCCTATTTGTAAGTGGGCTATTCCATATGAAATACCTGACGTTGATCCTGCGGAATCTGAATTACTTGAGCATGGGGTGTCTGTGACTTCAGCTTTCCTTTTTGGTCATATTGATCCGGCAAATTCGCTCCCACAACCTTATTCATATGTTCATCATTATCGTGTTCTTGACAATTCTCCAGGGCAAAACCCCTATGAACTTTATGAAGTTTTAGATAGAATTAGCAATATTTTAGCAACTAACGAATATGACTTTATTAATCTTAGTTTAGGCCCATGCTTGCCCATTGATGATGATGACGTTCATGCTTGGACAGCTATTTTAGACACGTATTTATCAAAAGGAACTACCTTAGCAACAATTGCTGTTGGAAATGATGGAGAAGCTGACGCTTCTATTAAGGCAAATAGAATACAAGTTCCCTCTGATTGTGTTAATGCATTAGGTATAGGTGCCTGTGATGTTCCTGATGGCAACTGGCAAAGAGCAAGTTATAGCTCTATTGGCCCGGGAAGAAGTCCTGGTTTAGTAAAGCCTGATTTGGTTGATTTTGGCGGTTCTCTCCATCGTCCATTTTTAACACTTGATTACCAAGACGGAAATAAACTGTTTTCTACTGGAGGGACTAGCTTTTCTGCGCCTAGCACGCTACGATTAGGAGTTGGGGTAAGAGCATATTTTGGAACTTCATTAAACTCTTTAGCAATAAGAGCACTCTTAGTTCATTGTGCAGATAGAAAAGAGACTTCTCAATTTGAAGTTGGTTGGGGAAGAGTTTCTAGGCATTTGAATGATATTGTTATTTGTGAAGATCATGTTATGAGAGTTGTTTTTCAAGGGCGTATTACAGCCTCAAAATATATGCGTGCCCCTATCCCTCTTCCAAGCGGAACGTTAGAGGGCAAGGTGAAAATCAAAGCGACTTTATGTTATGTAACAGCGACAGATCCGCATCATCCAGATAATTATACGAAAAGCGGATTAGAAATAACTTTTAGACCACATAGGAATAAAAAAAGGAAAGTAGAAGAAGGGGAAGTCGAACCTCTTCATCCTTTAAGTCTACCTTTTTTCGGATTGTCACGAAAAAGGTTTCAAACTGAAGCGGAACTAAGAAAAGATTCATGGAAATGGGAGAATTGTATTCATGCAGAAAGAGGCTTTAAAGGTACGAGTCTTTATGAACCTGTTTTCGACATTCACTATAATGCAAGATCAGAAGGACATGATGATACGCGGGGACAAGAGTTACAATATGCACTAGTAATTACTGTAGAAGCGCCAAGAATTGCAGACTTGTATGATCAAGTTGTTCGTAAATATGCAACTCAACTGGAACAGCTACGGCCAATAATAGATATACCTCTCAAAGTTTAGTTTTTCCTTTATTATCTGGTAAACACCACTTATTACTCTTTCTAGTTTAGCCTATCTAAAGGTTCTTCTTCTTGGCTCCTTTGGCCTGGTAAGGGTTTCTAGTTTGTTTTCTAACTCAGGACCAGGTTCTAAAGCCGGAAATTGAACTATTCGGCCCTCTTTGTCTATGATGGCAAATAGGGGCAGGGAGCGTATCTGCCATTTTTTGATAAATTCTGAGTCTCTCCCCCCATTTATCCTTATGACCTCTTTCGTCTGGATTTGAAGGGTCTTCTCTGCGTTGATGTCCAGGTCAACAATAATGATTCTTCCCGGCCAGAAGGTCTTTTTTTGCCACTCTGTCATATATAAAGCTTGTGTTTGACAAGTGTTACAGAGTTGATGATTAAATATAAGAAAGATGGGTTTACCTATCAGGGAATCTGGGAAATGTCTAAATCCGGGTAGAGGTGATGGAGCTAATTTACCTTGTGTGAGGGTTCCAGATGATTGCAGAATATTGAGGGCAAGATTTCGGTGAGAACTAAAATCAGAAGCAGAGGCAAGTTGAGTTAAAACCCTTTCCCAATTGGCTGCTTGTGCTCCGTTTAGTTGCTCTTTAGCCGAAAGAATAATGACCAGCTCTCTGACTATTTCATCCTTTAAGAACGGATCTTTTCCAAGGGTATCTTCGAGAGCTACCAGGCAATTGGGCTGATTAATGGCAGCATTAATGGCTTTTTGAGAAAAGTAGCGACTACTTTGGGCCTGGTAATTATCGAAGATGAGTCTAAAGAGATCCCACCAACCGGGATTGTCAAGATTAGGCCGTATAGAAAACAGTGATTTTAGAGCGTCAGTTTTAGTCCAGATCCCTGAAGAATAGGCTAATGTCCCTAATCTATGGTGAATGTAGAGGCCTCGATAGGAGATGGTATCATAATAGGGACTTTTCTTTTGTTGATCTATGAAGGTCTTAGCTGGAGAATAATCTCTTTGTCGATAGATTTTCCTAAAGGAAGTGTCAAGTAAAGCCGCATATTGTTGTTCGAAATCACGGATTGGTTTGTCGAAGAAGAGAGAGTCATTTGGAGCAGGCCAGAGACCTATAGGTTGGTTGAGCGCCCACGCCTCTAATCCTTGGATCTGTTTATTAAATACACCTGTAAGCTTTAGGGGTTGTCCGGCGATGACTGTAAATTCATCTCGTTGGAGCATAACTTCAATGACAAAGGTATGGATTCCTGTTGTGTCAACCTGAAAAGAGAAAGATCCATTGCTGTCAATTTTTTGGGTGTTGATTAATCTCTCTGAGTGGGTCAGGGGATCTTTTATGAGGTAGAGAGAGATGTTCAGACCATCAGCTCCAGCGAGATTTCCGGAGATGGAAATACCTTTCTGGGCTGATAACTTTAAGGTGATAATAAGAAAGAGGAGTATGATTATTCTGGCTCGCATTCCGCTTTTTTTTAGAAAACGATTAAAACCACACTTTATTTTTATTGTTAAGAGATGTTAGATCTTTAATGCATTTAGCTAGTGTTAGCTATTTGCTAGTTTGTTTTGGAGTGAGACAGAAAAAAAGAAATAGATAACTTAGCCGAATTTAGTGATTTGTAATGTTATTTCGGGATAAGCTTTTTATAAGGATGGTAAGCAGCTATTTCGATGTTGAGTTATTTTCAGGGCTATTTGATTTCGAAGTAAGATCAGAGATATCTAATCCGGGAGGGAGGAACTCAGCCGGATCGCCGCCATGGCTTATGATCTCTCTGACAATACTGGAGGAGATGAAGCTATGTTGGGGCTCTGTTAGCAGAAAGATTGTTTCAAGATCGGTTTGAAGTTTGCGGTTGACTTGGGCTACACTTCGTTCAAATTCGAAGTCGGCCGAGGTTCTAAGGCCTCTAATAAGGTAGTGAGCATTGACTTTTTTACAGAAATCTACTGTAAGGCCTGTATAGCTTTGAACTTCGATTGAGGGATGATTTATAAAAAGCTTGTTGATCCACTTTATTCGATCTTCAATGGGGAAGAATCCGTTTTTCTCTCTATTGTACCCAATCGCAATAATGATTTTATCGAACAGAGGAAGAGCCCTATTGATTATGCTATAATGCCCTATGGTAATAGGGTCAAATGAGCCAGGAAAAACAGCAAGCTTATACATGAGTTTAGGCTTTAAATGTTGCCAGACTGGTTTTTCCACCGGTCACTTTATCATTTAGGGAGACCTTTACTTCGGCATTTAAAGGAAGATAGTGGTCAACACGACTTCCAAATTTAATAAAGCCTACTTCTGAGCACTGTGTTGCTATTTGATCTTTTGTTGCATTGCACACGATACGACGAGCTAAGGCTCCTGCAATTTGCCTGAACATCACTTCACCGTGGTTATTTCTTATCACAACGGTGGTTCTTTCATTATCAGTAGATGATTTAGGATGCCATGCAACTAAGAATTTGCCCGGATGGTATTTTTGGTAAACGACGGTTCCAGAGATAGGAAACCAGTTAATATGTACATTGTTGACCGACATAAAGACGGAAACAAGTAATCTTTTTTCATGGAAGAATTCGTTTTCTTCAACCTCTTCGATGGCAACAACGGTACCATCAGCACAGCTAAGCACCGCATTTGGAATCTCCTTAAACTGACGATCAGGAATTCTGAAAAACCGGAGAATAAATACAAATAGAAAAAGAATTGGGAGAATGAGTAGTAGACGGAGCCAGAGTTGGAGATGGGTGAACATGACCAATGTACTAAGAACAATAGAGATGGAGGAGGCAATAGTAATCGTTGTGTTTCCTTCTTTGTGTAACTTCATCGCTTTAGAAATCAGAGGCTTTTAGTATATGAGAATAATGCAAAAGTAATAGACTGGGGTTGCAATCATCATGGCATCAAAACGATCAAGGATACCGCCGTGGCCAGGAAGGATATTGCCGCTGTCTTTGATCCCAGCTGATCGTTTCAACAACGATTCAGTAAGGTCGCCAAAGGTACCAAAAATTACGGTAACAGAAGCTAATAGTAACCAGTGAGGCGTAGAAAACAGCTTAAGCTTAGCCTCGAGAAGAAAGGTGAATGCCAGGGTCATGATCAATCCCCCGATCCAACCTTCCCACGATTTCTTAGGGCTGATGCGTTCAAACAGCTTGTTTTTGCCAAACATGATTCCAATGAGATAGGCAAAGGTGTCATTTGCCCAAATTAGGATAAAGAGGGACATGAGTAACCAAGGTTCTGCCTCCCATAAACCTCCACCAGTGGGTATCCTTACAGCGAGGGCAAAAGGCGTAACGGCGTAGATTACTGTAAAAAAGGCTGCACCTAATTGATTAATGGTCTCTTCTCGTACTAACCATAGGGCTGAGATCAGAATAAAAAAGGATGCCATTGCTATAAGAGGTGGCACCCACTCTGTTTGTAAACGACCTTCTCCGGGATATGCAAGCAAAACATATAGCGCCATAGAACTCACAAGAACGATCAACTTAAATGCCCCAGATTTAATCTTGGTAAGTTGAAGCGTCTCTTTTACGGCGAAGAGGGTGACAAGAAAAAAAAGAGCAAATAGCCACCATGAGCCGGCAAATATGGCCCCTGCGACTGCGGCTACTAGTACGCTTCCTGTAAGCGTTCTGGTAATAAGATTATTCACTATTTCGTTGACTCAATATAGTCTGTGCTGCTTCTAGATCAGTTGCTGCGACATGAAGCTCAACTTCTCCAAAAAACAATTCAGAATCACGTTTATTAATGATGGTACATTCTATTTGGTGGTCAGCCAAAAGCCCTTGAATCAATTCGGCTTCAAAGGGTTCTGAGGTGGTAGTCAAAACTACAAATTCCTTGTTTTCCATGATTGTGCCTTTTAAGTTCAAGATCGAGACTATTCCCGATCATCAATAAAGAGTAAATATAACTCTTTTGGCCCATGGGCACCCATGACTAGTGTTTTCTCAATATCTCCGGTGCGGCTGGGCCCGGTTACAAAGGTAACTAAAGAAGGGGGGGAGGAGTACCGTGTTTTAATCTCCTGTAGAGCATGTTTTATCTCTCTGACAACTTGTGAAGCATATCCAACCACGATGTGAACATCGGGCATACTATAGCTATTTCTTCCTCCATGCAGCTTTGAACTCATAACAATGCTTCCGGTTCGGGCAACCAGTTGTTCACATCGGGTGATGGAGGCTTTGAGATTAGGAAGTTCTGATGGATCGGCAATGGAGGCTATTTCGGCAGTTCGTAAGATCTCACGTATTGCAGGGTCTGAGCAAAAGAGAGGCTCAAGTTGGTTATCTTGAGCAATAGTGGCCAGATTCTCCATTAGTTCATCTGCTGTTTCACAATAAAGAAATTTACCTCCTTTGTCTGTAAAGGTGTTAGCAAATAGAACCAGAGGATCCTCTTCATTAATAACATAAATGGGAGACTCCAGATCAAGACCCGAATAGGGGTTGTCCTTCTTATTTATTAATGCATTTCTGATTTTCTTCAGAACTTTTTCTTTTGGCGTGCTCTCGTCCATCTTTTGCAGTTTTACATAAATTGCGGCAGGAACAATACCTGCCGCAATTCGTAATAAAGGTTATTCTGCTGATTTGTTATCTTCACTAATTGTCTCTATCTCGGCAAGAGGCTCTGCGGTGACCGCTGGTCTTGAGATTGGATCAACCGCACCAAAGGGGCGAGGGCCAAAGATTGATTCGACATCTTCGCTGAAGATCACCTCTTTTTCGAGGAGACGTTCAGCCAATCTTACCACCTTCTCCTTGTTTTCAGTTAGGATGGTGATGGCTCTGGCATAAGACTCTTCAATGAGCTTACTGATCTCTTGATCGATTATTTGAGCAGTGCTTTCGCTGTAAGGCTTTTGGAAGTTGTATTCCTGACCTGATGAGTCGTAGTAAGAGACGTTACCTAGTTTATCATTTAAGCCGAAGAAGACTACCATATTATAGGCTTGTTTGGTCACTCTTTCAAGGTCGTTAAGGGCACCGGTAGAAATCTTACCAAAATTGACCTTTTCAGAAGCTCTGCCACCCAAGGTAGCTGTCATTTCATCAAAGAGTTGTTCTTTCGTAGTGATCTGGCGCTCTTCAGGAAGATACCAAGCAGCCCCTAAAGCGTTACCACGTGGTACAATGGTCACCTTAACCAGGGGATGAGCATATTTTAGCAGCCAACTCACCGCAGCATGACCTGCTTCATGGAAGGCTATAACTCTTTTCTCTTCAGGGGTGATTATTTTATTGCGCTTTTCAAGACCACCAATAATCCTATCAATAGCATCGAGAAAATCCTGTTTCTCAACCATAGATTTATTGGTTCTGGCAGCGATTAGAGCAGCTTCATTGCAAACATTGGCAATATCTGCTCCCGAGAAGCCAGGTGTTTGTTTAGATAAGAGATCGACATCGATACTAGTCTTATCAAACTTAATACCCCTGAGGTGGACGCCAAAGATAGCTTTCCGTTCTTCAAGGTCAGGTAGTTCAACCTGGATTGTACGGTCAAAGCGACCTGCTCTGAGGAGGGCACGGTCAAGGATATCAGCGCGGTTGGTTGCTGCAAGGATGATGACCCCCGAGTTAGTGCTAAAGCCATCCATCTCGGTGAGGAGCTGATTGAGGGTGTTTTCTCTCTCATCATTGGATCCGGTGATAGGATTTTTACCTCTGGCACGACCAATAGCGTCAATTTCATCAATGAAGATGATACAGGGAGCTTTCTCCTTTGCTTGTTTAAAGAGGTCGCGAACACGACTTGCTCCTACTCCTACAAACATCTCAACAAAATCGGATCCTGAGAGGGAGAAGAAGGGAACCTTAGCCTCACCGGCGACCGCTTTAGCTAATAAGGTTTTCCCAGTACCCGGAGGGCCTACGAGGAGAGCTCCTTTAGGGATCTTACCACCAAGATCAGTGTATTTTTTGGGGTTCTTTAGGAAGTCGACAATCTCCATTATCTCAATCTTAGCTCCTTCAAGACCGGCAACATCATTAAAATTGATGGTTACCATCGTGTCTTTGTCGTAGAGCTGAGCTTTTGATTTACCAATGTTAAAGATCTGCCCTCCACCTGAACCACGATTCATCATTCTCATGATTACAAACCAAAGCCCCAGAAGCAATAATAGAGGAAGCATGAAACTCATGACTTCTCCGCCCCAGTTTCTCTTGGTTATATAATCAATATAGATTCTTTTGTCGGCAGGAAGTTTCGATTGGGCTTCATCAACCTTTTTCTCAAAGGTCTCAGCCGAACCAATCTCAAGTTCTAACTCAGTCACCGGTTTCTTTTTAGCAAACTTGCTGGAACCTTTCTGCAGGCTGTCAGCATTTAGAGAGATCTTAGCCAATTCATTGTTTTCTACAACAATCTTTTTGACATGACCGCTCTCAAGATGTTTTAAAACAATGCTCCAAGTCGTTTTTGAACTTTGCTCTTCTGAACCTAAAAACTGAAAGGCAATAAAAATGACAAAAAGAACACCATAGATCCAATAAAAACTGAATCCACCCTTGCCTCCCGGTTTAAAGGATCCAAAGACTCCAGGTTTCTTACTGTCTGCCTGACCGCCTCGTGACGGTTGTGACTCTTCATTAATATTTTTCTCTGCCATAATTACAGATAATTCTTTATTTTCTATGTTAGTTTGTCATGCTATCGTGTCTTTCAATTTCGGCATCTGCCCATAAATCCTCTAGTCTATAGAACTTTCGGGTGTTTTCCTGAAAGATATGTACGACAACGTCTCCATAGTCAAGCAAAATCCATTCCGCATTTTCTCTACCTTCTACCGATCTGACATGAAGCCCCGGGTCCATCCTGACTTGGTATTCTACGGCATCTGCAATGGCTTCAGCTTGAGGTCTGCTGGTAGCGTGGCAGATAACAAATGAGTCACAGACCATATTTCGCATTTTATTGAAGCTGATAGTTACAATATCGAAGGCTTTCTTGTCTGCCATAGCCTTTATAACTGCATTAACGATTTCCTGCTCGGTTACAGGTGTTGGGCGCTTTGCCATTCCTTGGGTATTAATTTATAATTTTCGCAAAAATAAGGATTTATGCCTTTAAATTACGCTTTTGTTTTTAACAATCGGTATGCGATGTTGTTTATTTGTGCAGAAACTCTATCTCTTTAAAAGCTGCAACCAGCTCTTCTCCATCACTCGTTAGAAGTCTCAACCGGCCATACTCATCAATACCCGTAATTGTTGCGATGATCTTTCTCCCCTCATATTGATAATCTGCCCTCTTTTTATAACGATAGAGGCGATGATAGTATTCTTGTTTAAGAGCCATGTGCTCTTCAGGGAGTGATCGAAAACGCTTCATGATCGCCTCTCTTATTTCAAGAGCTATCGTAAGTGGATCATATTTCTTGCCTGTTATCTGAGAAATCGAAATCGGATTTGGCGCATTGCTCAGGAAAAGCTCTTGATTTACATTAATCCCAAACCCTATCACAGAATAATCGATGCCAGAGCCCATCAGAGCGTTTTCAATCAGAACCCCGCCCAGTTTTTTATTGCCGACGTATAGGTCGTTTGGCCATTTAATCATCAAGGGATGATCAGTAACATACTCTTTTAATACATCCGTAATGCCAAGAGAGACGGCAAGGGTGATCATAAACTGATCAGCAGGGTTAATTTGATCGGGATATATAACGAAACTACATAAGATGTTTTCATTGGGATTACTTTCCCAACTGTTACCCCTTTGGCCTCGTCCTCCACTTTGAAATCTGGCAAACAAGAGCTCCCCTTCAGGAGGACGTTGCCCGTTGGTTAACTCCTCTAATAAAAATGAGTTGGTTGAGGTGACGGAGTCAATAATTCTGGTCATAGAGTGGCTATTAATGGATGTAAAATAAAAAGGACGCTGATGAAGATAATCTATCAACACGTCAGCGTCCTATTTTGATAAAAAAGAGCTTATTTTTCGAAGTGTTTCTGTAGCTTTTCCGTTACGATATTACAGAAGTTTTGAAGAGGAGTCTTTGCTAAAAGCTCAAGCATCATGTTAAGTTCGCCATTGAAGATAGCCGAAGTCTCTGTCTCCTTGTCGGAAATTACCACTAGAGGGAAGTCGAGAGAGAAAGGGAATGGAGGTTTTCCAACGGCAGTGTAGGTAATTGTTTTATAAGGTTCGGCCTTCGAGATCTTGAGTGTGATATCAGCCATTCCTTTAATGGTAAAAGAGCACTCATCACCACTTGTTCTCCAATTGGTGACCTGTTCGGGTAACAGTTCATTGAAATTTCTGAAGTCGGCTAAGAAATCAAAGACCTCTTTAGTCGAAGCAGCAATTACCCTGGGTGTTCCTTTAATGGTGGTCATATCTCGAATTGTTTACCCCATTCAGCGGGATTCTCACGCCATTTTGAGAGAGATTCAATATCGGCAGTACTGATATAATTCTCTTCTGCGGCTAATGTGATGAGCGTTTCATAATCTGATAGCGTGGCCAGTGACACCTTAGCCTCTTTAAAAGCTTCGGTAGCTACTGGGAAACCGTAAGTAAAAATAGCTAACATCCCTTTAACAACACCTCCGGCTTCACGAATGGCTTCTGCCGCTTTCAAACTACTGCCACCGGTAGAGATTAGATCTTCGATGATAATCACCGATTGCCCCGGCTCAAGTACCCCTTCTATAACATTGCCCATACCATGCTTCTTCTCCGCACTGCGAACATAGATGAAGGGTAAGCCTAAATCTTGAGCCACTAAAGCTCCCTGAGGAATGCCTCCGGTTGCAACTCCGGCAATAACATCGGCCGAACCAAATGCATCATTCAAAAGTTTAACAAACTCCTGACGAATGTATGTCCGGATCTTTGGGTAAGATAAGGTAACTCGGTTGTCGCAATAGATTGGCGACTTCCATCCTGATGCCCAAGTAAAGGGTTTATTTGGGCTAAGTTTAATCGCTTTGACCTGTAAAAGGTATTGAGCGATATGTCTAGCAGATTCCTGATTGGCTTTTATCATACTTTTTTTACAATTCCCTTCTTGAAGTTGTCTATTGAATAAGGACTACATAAGTCGGGGTGTTTGTGCCTGCAAATTTATACTTTTTTCAAAACAGATAATTCCTTTTTCAAAACCGAACCTTTGTTTGATAGCTCTTTTATATGTGACCTTTGTCAGATACCGTAAGCAAAAATGGCCAGTTGATCTACCAAATCAGTTTCTCACTCAGTCGGCTTTTGTCTGATTCAATAACGAGAATTATCGCCATTTGTTTTTGTAATGTCTTCAGTTTTGCCTCCTCTTTTGATGTTCCGTTCAATAAAATAACTTCCATTAGTTGTCCTTGGAGGTTATAGACGAGTAATCGTTTTAATTGTTGTTGCGGCCACTCAATACTCAGACTGTTATTGGTCTTAATGACGTTAATGGATAAGTTTTGATTTGAAGCTGCTTTAATACCATCAATGTAGGCAAAACCAAGGTAGAGCGTATCTGAATTCGTACATTGGTTCATCGCAGTTACTTTAACCCAAACATCACCTCCTTCTGGTCCAAGCCATGCGGTATCGATTTCCTGGATTTGTGTTGTTGCTTGATTACTCCATAAATAACTGGCGGCTCCTTCACCTGCATCGAGAATGATACTTGAACTGTAGTCAATGAGGGTGTCGTTTCCAATGTCAACAATGGGCAACTCCAATACCGAGATGTAGGAAGAGCGTAGTAAAACACTATTTCCGAATCCATTTGAAACCGTTAAACTCACTGGGTAAGATCCAGGTTGTTTATATTTAATATTCTGTGGATTTGGCTCGGTTGATGAGGCGGGTATTCCTCCTTCAAATAACCATTGGTAAGTGGTAGGATTACCTGTCGATAAACTACTGAAGTTAACTGATTCGCCGGCGCAACTGACCTGTTTATTTGAGCAAAAGGCAGCTCTTGCTTTGACGTTTAAGAGTTCAATTGCGTCCAGATCAAAACCGGCATCAGGAGCCATTGATGCTCCAGACCCGATGTCTGTGATCTTGATATATTTGGCTTTGGAGAGGGTAGATCCTTCCAAGTCGAAAGTGGCAGTGCCTGTAGCTTCGCCTAAACTCTGCCAGGGGCCATCTATTGAAAGTGCGATAGCGACTGAGTATGCTTCAGGGGTGTTGTCGCCCTCATAAACTTTAAAATCGGGGCCTGCAAGATTAACGAGAGTGTCAATAGCATCAATGATCACATAACCATATTTCCCGATAGAATAGTTTTTCCCATCCTCATGGCCGATGGCAGCCCAGGTGGCTCCTTCGTCACTGAAGTTATTGTTTGGGATATAGGAGGTGATGATCCTTCCTGCCCATCCGGTGCTTTGATTTGGGGTTAGTTCGATCTTTAGATAAGTTGCATTGTTTTCATCAACCACAATGTCAGAGATGGTTTTGGACTCATAACCATTTGCCTCAATATAAAGTGTATAGGTTCCAGGTGTCAGATACTTTTGGAAATCAGCCTTTATTGGGTCATTATAAAAAGGCATCGTATTTTCTATTGTCAGGCGGGCTGGGATACTATTTCCCGCTGTATCAGTAACCATACCGCAAATGCCAAGGCCAGCTTTATTTATAAGTTGCAGCATGGCATTTTTATTTTGATTGTAATAGTAAGTGATCTGAGAGGCAGGAGGCTGTTTTAATTCAGAGATCTCCATAGACCAAGCAATAGAACCGTTTGCACCGTAGTTTTGATCTTTTGTGCTACCATTGATTGGATACATCCCAGAATAACCTTGTCCGACAGGAAGTGAAGAATATCCAGAAGCATTGGCATAGACGTTACCCAGACTTTGAATATGGGTAAAATCGGGGGCATGCGCAGCGCGATAACTCCAAGGGAAGCTAAGGTAGATCGTGCCGCTATGGTAGTCCGTGCAAACTGTAAAATGACGGCTGTTTAAGAAGTCTCTGAGTGCTTTCGATTCTTTGGCCGAAAAAGGAGCTGTTGAGTTTCCTTCTCCGTTCCACATATAGCCTCCATCGCGATTAATGTCAATACCATTGGTGTTATATCTACTCATCGCATTCCTTCCATCGGGGTTGACCATAAGGCAGATATAGGTCTCACGTTGGTTGAGTAAACGGGTCATCAGCGTATCAGAGCCATATTTCTTACAGAGTTCGCGAGCGAGTCTAACTCCATTCTCTGTTGGACCAATCTCATCGCCATGAATACCACATTGGAACCAAACCTCGGGTTCGGCTTCATCATCACCGGGGTTGTCACTTAATTTGATGGTAACCATGTCTCTGTTTTGTACGGAAGTGCCTACAAATACTCGCTTAACCAGATTTGGGTATGCCGTTTCCAGGCTGTCGGCAAAACTATCTACCTGTTGGCAGGTCATGTAACCATTAGGGACTAAAGTGCCATCGGTGTTTGAGGTGCGGCTATTCAGATCAGGAATGGAAATGGTATAAGAAAGCCCCGATTGCTGAATTTTTTTTAGCTCTTCTGGAATAATATAAGCCCAGGTAGTACCTGGAATGGAATTGATTTCATCGCAATTAAGCTTAAGATTATATAATCTAATTAACTCATCGGTTGAGTGGATTGTGATTTTTATCTCCATCTCTTGAGCTCTCCATCCTTGTGCAAATGAAGTAGCTGAAATAGCCATAAGCATGAAAAATAGAACAGAGATCATGCTTAGTGTGGTCTTTCTATTTGTTTTCATTTTGGTTGTGGTACAGTTATCGGTTATTGTGAGAAAATATAAAATAGCCATTGAAGAGACAAAGGTATAAGAAACGAGAATAGAATGGAGATGCTTGAGCATCAAAATTAGATAGGGAATTAGAGACGGGTGGTCATAGGCATTGAAATAGTGCTTCCTCCGTTTTGGATTGCCCATTGGTAGAAGAAGCAAAAGAGGTATATCTGTTGAGATATACCTCTTTGAATAGGTTAATTATAAACGAGGGAGTCCTTATCGTATGATTAATTTTGAGCTAATCGATTCTTTTTCATTACTCAGCGTAACCGTATAGGCGCCTGAGGCTATCTTACCCGGATCGATTAATTCTTCTGGATTAGAGTTCAACGATTTAGATAAGATCATCTGCCCCATGGTATTTGTGATAGTGAGTTTACCAGATCTGTATTCTTTCGGAATGGTAATGGTAAACTCTCTGGTAGCAGGGTTTGGTCTGATATCAAAGGGGTTTACTGCGGAGGTAATATTTCCTACACCGACGTTGGTGTTTACCGAGATGTTGTCGAGGTAGATATTATTACCGGCCTTATTATACGATTCGAACATGATCTTTACATTGTTGAGACCTTTGAATTGAGATAGGTCAACGGTATAACAACCAGCACCAATAGATCCTCCGCACCAGTCATTTGATGAAGCAGGAACGAAAGAGGAGGTACTTGCTGGTGCTGTGATGAGGTCGCCTTGAGCATTTGGAGCTACACCAAAGACTTGTTTCCATGTATTGCCACAGTCAGTTGAGACCTTTATAATCAAAGAGTCTTTAAGACTAGCTCGTTGAGCATAGGCATGTTCAAACTGTAGGTAAATATCGGTTAGTCCGGTGAAGTTTAGTGCGGGAGAGATCAGTTGATCTCGGGCGCCTTGATTGGTGTAGATGTAGCAAGGCATTCTTACTGCTGTGGTTCCTGGTCCGGTACCACTAACGGTAGCAGTCTCCCAGGTGTTTTTATTATCAGGATTGATAACAGTCCAGCCTTTTTGAGATAAGGTACCCTCTTCGAAGGTCTCGTAGAAAGGAATAGAGCTACCTCCGGTATGAATGTAGTCATTGCGAGTGATACTAGCTGCGCCATTGGGGCTGGTTGCCATTAAAGAGACACTGTAACTGGCTATTTGTTGGAACAGGACATGGGGGTTCTGTGATGTAGCAGAAGTTCCATCGACGAAGGTGACTGTATTAGGGGAAAAAGTCCAGTTCCATTGATTGGGGCTATAGAGGGTTGTGTCGGTGAATTGGACTACTTCTCCGGTGCAAGGGTTCTGTTTATCGGCATAGAAACCCGGAGCAGGAAGGATGGTAGAGCTGACCTCTATATAGTTATTTTTTGTTTCAGTATCGGTGCCCGCTTCGTTAGTAACGGTGAGAGATACGTTGTATAGACCACCTGTGTTATAGGTGATCATTGGGTTTTTAGCGGTAGAGGTAGAGGGTGTTCCTCCGGGGAAAGACCAGCTCCATTGAGAGGGGACCCCATCTGAAAGGTCGGTAAATTGCACTTGACCTCCCGCAGGGATTACTTGAGGTGAGCCACTGAAATTAGCTGAAGGAGTTCCTCTCCATACATCAGAAGACCAAACGCCTCGTCCGTAGGTACCTACTCTAATTCGATCATTGATGGGGTTATTGATATCATAAGCGATCTCAATCTCATTGATTGAAGCATCAATGGGTAGACCTTGGCTAAAGTTGACCCATTGGGTCATAGATGCATCGCGATACCAGACTCCGAGATTAGAGCCAACATAGATTCCGTCGTTGGCATTTTTGTAGAGTTCGATAGTTGTAAAGGAGACATCGGGAAGGTTAGAGGTGATATCTTGCCAGCTTTGGCCTTTGTTATCTGACCGATATACTTTGTTATTTAGGACAATAAAGACGGTATTTGCCAGAGTTGGGTGGGTCTCAATATCGTTTATATTGCCGCTAGCGGGAAGAGAGGAGGTTAGGTCGACCCAAGTAGGTTGGTTAAGGCGGATGTCATCTGTGCGGAAGAGGGTTCCATCTTCTCTGCTGAAATAGAGAATTGAGGGGTCGGCAGATGATTGTTCAACGACCTTGCAATTGACCGAGTTTGTTCCGCCTAGGTTGTTAGATATTTTCTGCCAGGATGGGTAACTTCTTACATCCGTACCTCTCCAGAGGTTTTTATAGCCAATGTACATGGTGTTGCCATCTGATTCATCAAGGATATAGGGAGTAACCCAGGCACCCTCTTCAGTGATTCCATAATTGCCATTGGCTGCGATGTTCATTCCGCTGTTGTTATTTGTATATCGGGTGATATCGCCATAATAAACAGATGCGTAGCTATATTGAGGCATTTCAGGATCGATGATACTTTCCATGCCATCGCCGCCGTGGGTGTCATACCAAAGGCCGCCGATGAAGCTAGAGGTTCCATTGTCTTGGGCTCCAAAGATCAGGTGAGTTGAATCGTAACGATCTTGACCGATCTTATAAATCTGCGTAATTACCAGTCCATTGGTGTGGATAGTCCAACTTGAGCCATTATTTGAGGAGGAGTATATTCCTCCATCGTTTCCAATATAAAGTTTATTGTTGATGGGAGAGTACTCGAAGACATGTTGGTCGGCGTGGACTGCTTGAACGCCACAGCCACCATACCAGTGACCGGTGATTTGCCAATTGGCTCCTCCATCGAGAGATTTCCATAAGTTAACACCACCGGCGAAAATGAGTTCAGCGTTGGTTGGAGAGGCTGCAATCTCGAGATCATACCAAGCTTGTCCTCCTGATCCTGATCCATCGCAAGACCAGTCCATGATATTTGGAGAAGTGGCTCGGGTGGTAAAGGTGGTTCCTCCATCGGTTGAGCGGTATAATGCTTTGAAACCATTGTCTGATTTCGATTGAAGGAGGTACACATATTCAGGGTTTGCAGCGGTGACAGCAACCACCATTCTTTGACCAGACGAGAGACCCGTAGCGTTTGATGACCAGGTTGCGCCGTTGTCGGTAGAGCGGTAGAAAGAGCCACTTGAGCAAGCATAAAGGATTGCAGGGTTATTAGGTTTAAAGACGATATCGTTAAAATTACCCGATTTGATGGAAGTCCAGGAAGAGCCTGCATTGGTCGATTTGTAGATTCCACCGTTAGTGGCGGCGTATAGGATGTTGGCATCAGAAGGGTGTTGGATCATACGTCCCACTGTTTTATTGCCCATTCCTGAGTTCCAGGATTGCCAGGTAAGACCACCGTCAGTACTTTTCATAACGCCAAGGCCTTCGGCATCTCCGGCGTCACGGTCTCCGGTGCCAATCAGAACTGTTTCGGGATTAGCTCTATCAACGATGATAGAAGATACGCCAAGGGTGGGGAGGTTATCGGTGTTAGAATTCCATGAGCTACCCCCATCGGTGGTTTTCCAAAGACCTCCAGAGGGAGCTCCGATATAATATACACTTTCGTTGGTAGGGTGGAAGCCGATGGCATTGATACGACCGAGACCTTTATAGCCCTTAGCCATAGGGATAGTAGAAGGGCCAATAGATTTCCAGTTGCCAGCTAAAGAGGATGGGCTTTTCTGGCTATTTTTCCAGGCATTCCATACATGGTCAGCTGCTTTACGAGTTCCATCGGGATTAGTACGGAGGTTTTGCATTCTCCATTCCCAACGTTTAAAAGGTTTATAACCACTTCCTTTGGTTATCTTTCTATTTTTCCAATAGGAATAAAAAGCCTTCTGAACCTCAGGGAGAGGAACAGACTCATCTTGCATCATTTCAATCCAATAAGGGTAGGTTGCAGTGTCCTGCTTTGTCTCTTGTTGGGAGAAAGAGCTTTTGGATACGAATAAAAAAGCCAGGATACAAAGGCTTATCAGTTTGCGGTTCATAGATGTTTAGGTTATATGAAGGTTACAAAGATAGTTCTATCTTTTTGAGTCCTGTACGGTTAGCCGTAAATTCAAGGGTTAATCTTTGATAAATGATGCACGGAGAAGTATAGTATTTCGGTCGCTCTTCGGTCGCTCTTCGTATCTTCTTCGCTCTTGCTCCATTTTTTTGTGGATAAATAGGGAGAAAAGTGAAAAAATATGCAGGTATTAAACGAGCCAGGAGCGCAGAAGGAACGCAGAAGAAGCGAAGAGGTATTTTGAAACCCTCAAGAGGCTGCTACGAGCCTGGCTTTCGTTTTAATTTC
>JACCEE010084464.1_pt1 | contig 19452 bp, 13 predicted proteins | sample 7449931 | NCBI WGS metagenome assembly JACCEE01 (sample SAMN15323457, study PRJNA562643) | freshwater metagenome | isolation source: river surface water | place: USA:Blue River Watershed | collected 2017-08-19 | reverse complement strand
CATTCAGCGAATTAACCGTGTTTATAATGTTTCCGCAACGGTTTAACCACTTCCCAATCGGTATCGAGTCCTGCGGGAAAAACCACCAAATCGCCGGCAACAATGCGCACAGCGTCGCCGCCTTTAGGAGTCACTAAAATTTCGCCTTCTAAAACATAAGCGGTTTCTTTAATGCCAAAATCTAACGGAAATTTTGACACTTCTTTTTCCCAAATTGACCAGCTTGCCACATTCAGTTCTTGTAAACGGGCTTCACTGGGGTTATGTTCGATGGTGATTTGACTCATAAGTTTATCCTAAGATGTTGTAATAATTACGAATTTTTGTTTCAATTCTTGCTGACCTATGTCCGCCAGCGATGGAATTTGATTCTAGCATTTTTTGTTTAGCCTAGGTGAAAATTTTTAAACCGCCCTTTGACCTGCGTTACCAAACGCCGACTGACTGGCAATGATGCTGGAAAATGTAAAAATTTAACCCAAATCTGCCCATCCTCTTGTTTATGCAATTCTTCAATATGGCGCAACGCCACCAACGCATTGCGATGAATGCGCATAAAACTGGCGGTAAATTCTTCTTCTAAGGCTTTAAGCGAATCGTCCAAAATATACCCCTGGTGCCGGGTTTGCGCTGTCACATATTTATGGTCGGCTTGAAAATATAACACGTCTGCCACTGCCAATAAATGTAACGCCCCCGCCACATTAACACACAGATGACTACGACAGTTTGGCACAATGTTACCGTGTAACTGCTGTAGCAGGGTTTGCGCTTGACGCGCTTGTAATAATAAGCGTGCCTTATCCAACGCGGCTATTAAACGATCTTTGCGTACCGGTTTTAATAAATAATCACTGGCATTGACCTCAAACGCTTGCAGCGCATGACTGTCATAAGCGGTAGTAAAAATAATCACCGGTGCCGGCGTAAATGTTTTTAACTCGGTCGCTACTTTTAATCCATCCACTTCCGGCATACGAATATCTAATAATACGACTTCAGCTTGCGTTTGTTTCCATTTTTGCACTGCGTCTGCGCCGTTAATGGCCTCTACAAGCACAAACGTTCCATCGTCTAATTCATTCAACAAACTGCGCAAGCGGCAGCGGGCTAAACGTTCATCATCAGCAATTAAAATTTTCATGTTTGATACGGAATAGTGACGCTCACTTTATAATGATTAACGGTTTTTTCACACTGCAACACAGCCGCCTCAGCAAAGCAACCGTATAACCGCGCGGCTAAATTTGTTAACGCAATATGATTGCCTTGACGGGGAGGTAAATCATGTGCCTGATACGAATTTATAATAGTAATCAACAGCTTATTATGTTTAAATTCCCCCGCTATCACAATCTTGCCACCGCTAGGATTCAGTTCTATACCATAATAGACCGCATTTTCCACCAATGGCTGTAAACTTAACGGCGGTAATAACGCATTGTCTGGCAAATTATCAAGCTGCCAATGCACTTGTAAACGTTCCTCTAAACGTTGTGTTTCCACCGCCAGATATAGTTTTACTAAATTTAATTCTTCGCTTAATGGCACAAGCAGTTTTTCATCCACATTGATGCTCGCACGCATTAACTGCGCCAAATCTTCGACTACCGCTTCTGCAAGTGCAGGATTAATGCGCGTTAAACTCGCGATACTATTGAGACTGTTAAATAAAAAATGCGGACGCATACGCGCCTGTAAAGCGTATAACTTTGCGCTGGCGGTGGCTTCAATATGCTGTTGCCATTGATTTAAAACATATAAATAGCGCAAAAAAGCCAGCGACAACAACGAACTCATCCCCAATGTCCGTAAGCAAAAATTCCATTTTTCTACCCGGCTTAACGCTGGAAATAATAAAGAAATATTAGGCAGCCATGTTATGGTTAAGACACTGACAAGCAACGTCATCACCTGAATTACTAAAAAAGCACAGCCACCGGCACTGCTATGGGTTAAGCGTTGCGTCAATTCGCGCAGTCTACACAATAACGCCATACTCAATAATGCAATCCACAGCATAAACAACGAGCGTAAAAAAAAATCTGCAAAAAAACCGCCGGTATTGCTATGTGCCGCCAACGTGAGTAACAATGCCACCAGTTCCGTTAAAAAAAACACTGCCCACAGCATTTTTAATGCACAAAAATCAGGAAGAAAATTTTTACTCTGCCAAATAGACGATCGTTTTAAACCGTTTGCGGTTAACTTGTTATATTCTGTTGCACCATGATTAAGCATGAATTATCTCTATCAATAATCTGTTTGTTATAAACCCGACGTTTTTTTAAAATTTACGCCTGTGTTTTGTTATAAACCTAACAAAGTGACTCGTCTATCTTGCGTTAACTACGCTACTTTTTACACAATTGGCATTAATATTGCATTAATTTTTTTCATAATCCTCTCAGCTAAACCCCTGTCATCATGGATAAAAACGGATCGTCTTTACCTTATCAACTGTTTATCGAAGCCGTTGCACAAGCACCGATAGCTATTTCTATTACCGATAAAAAAGCGAATATTTTATACGTTAATGCAGAATTTTCGCGGGTAACAGGTTATCAAGCAGCGGATATTTTGACCGAAAATGAATCTATTTTGTCGCATAAGTCTACGCCGGCACGGGTTTATTACGGGTTATGGCACACAATTAGCAATAAAAAAACTTGGCATGGACAACTGGTCAATCGCCATAAATCAGGTCATCCGTATTTAGCCGATTTAACGATTTCGCCGATGTTGGATGCCGAAGGTGAAATTAGCCATTTTATCGGTATGCACCGTGATGTAACCGTTGCTTATCAAGCCGAACAGCAAGTAAAAAATCAAAAACAATTAGTAGAATCGGTGATGAATTTATTACCGATTGCGATGGTGGTGTTAGATGAACAAGATCAGGTACTATTGGATAATCATCTATACAAAGCCTTGGTGAGCGATTTAGACAAAAAAGAACCGGCGTTGTATTTTTTACAATTATTGCGCAACGAAATGGGGGAGTTGTGGCAACAGTGTCAGCAAAATTTACAGGGTTTTAATCAACGCGAATTTAAAATTGAGCGCAAAAATAAATCACCGCGCTGGTTTTGTTGTGCGGGGATTTGGTTTACAGAACAAGTTACACAAGCCAATGCGTTTTTTAATCAAGACAGTAAGCGTTATTTAATTTTAACCTTAGCGGATATAACCAAACAGCGTAAGCAACTTGAAGAGCTGCATCTACAAAGTCTGCAATTGATGATGGCAGAAGATGCGCAAGTTCGCAGTATTCGTGAAACTTTACTTGGGGCAATGCACCAAATTCAGTTACCGATGAATCAAATTAGAGCGGCGGAACAAATTTTGCTGTTAAAACAAGATGAACAGCACACCGGTTTGCTACAAATCCTGCAACAAATTCAACAATCCGGTCAGCGAGCCTTAGCGACGATGGAACATTGTATTCCCATTTCCACTCACACAACCTTGATGCCGTTGAATCTAAATCAAATTTTACACGAGGTGTTACTATTAAGCGCGTCACGTCTGCAAAGTTATGCGGTGGAAGTAAATTGGCAACCACAAAGCTATTTACCGTCTATCTTAGGCGCAGAAAATAAATTACGCATTTTATTTAAACAGTTGATTGATAACGCAATTGATGCGATGGCGCAACAAAATTCTAATGTTAATCAATTATATATTACAACCGGTAGCGACAACGAATGGGTTTGTGTGTGCATCACTGACACAGGACCGGGGATTCCGATTGATAAACGCGCCAAGGTGTTTGAACCTTTTTATACCACTCGCCTTGACAGTCATCAAGCGGGAATGGGCTTAGTGATGGTTAAAGAAATTATTACGCAACATCAAGGATTTATCGAAATAGACGACCGGTGTACATCAGGCTGTCGCTTTAAAATCAGCTTTCCACATTATAAAAGCAGCTTGGGAGCAGACTAACGATGAATAGAATAGACTTAATTGAAGCCGAATTAGATACGTTATATTTGATTAGCCAAGTGTTAAATAGCGATTATGATTTACACGCGAAATTACACGGTGTGCTGGAAATTTTACACAAACGTTCCGGTATGCGTTCCGGCATGATTACTTTGCGTGATACTGAACATGATGGCATGGTGGTCAGTGCCGTTCACACCAATGGAGCCAGTAAAAACACTTCGCAGCCGGTGCGTTATCAAGCCGGCGAAGGTTTAATCGGAGCAATTTTAGATGCCGGCAGTACCATTATCGTGGAAAAAGTCGCCGAAGAACCGCGTTTTTTAGGTAAATTGGGCTTATATGACCCGGAATTGCCTTTTATTGGTTCACCCATTTATATGGAAAAAGGCGAGCTAGTCGGTATTTTAGCCGCACAACCGGATAATGCGCTATTTTTAGGTGAAAGAGCGCGTTTTATGGAAATGATTGCTAATTTAATTGCCCAAAGCGTCAATATGCTGCGTGGTTTAGAGCGTAAACAACAGGATTTGCTTAGCGAACGCGACCAATTAAAACAAGCATTAATTAAAAACTATCGTTTTGAAAATATTATTGGGCATTCGCCGCCCATGTTAAAAGTATTTGAATTAATTCGCCAAGTAGCAAAATGGAATACCACCGTATTAATTCGCGGTGAATCCGGAACCGGTAAAGAAGTGGTCGCCAACGCGATTCACTTTAATTCCGCTTGTGCCACCGGACCTTTTTTAAAACTTAACTGCGCGGCATTACCGGACAGCTTATTAGAATCAGAATTATTTGGTCATGAACGGGGCGCATTTAGTGGCGCGTTAAACTTACGCAAAGGTCGCTTTGAATTAGCCGACAACGGAACATTATTTTTAGATGAAATTGGCGAAATTTCCGCTTCATTTCAGGCGAAATTATTGCGTGTTTTACAAGAAGGCGAATTTGAGCGCGTTGGTGGCACTAAAACGATTAAAGTCAATGTTCGTATTATCGCGGCAACAAACCGTAATTTAGAAAAGGAAGTCACACAAGGTAATTTTCGTGAAGATTTATATTATCGCTTAAACGTTATGCCGATTTATATGCCCCCGTTACGCGAACGGACTGAAGACATTCCTGAATTATCACAATTTTTGTTAACCCGTATTTCTAAACAACAAGGCGGTCGCCCGTTAGAGATTAAAGACAGCGCGATTCGGATTTTAATGAAACATAATTGGCCCGGCAACGTCCGCGAACTTGAAAACCGCTTGGAACGTGCCGCTATTATGAGCAATGGCGGTATTATTGACCGTGATGTGATTGTTAATACCGGACTTGAAGATGAAATTGATGCCGTCAGTCACAACCGACAAAAACCGGCTCCGATTGATTTTAACGATGAAACTATGGATGACCGTGAACGGGTGATTGCGGCTTTAGAACAAAGTGGTTGGGTACAGGCAAAAGCGGCACGGCTGTTAAATATGACACCGCGACAAATTGCTTATCGGATTCAAACTTTAGAAATTACCATGAAACAAATTTAAACTGTCTTTTACATCTGTTGTCTGCCATTTATCGGGCGTAGAATTTTTAGCCGCCCGCCACGCTTTAATAGAGTGTTAAGAAAACAAATCACAAAAAAGCGTCTTTACAGCGGTTTTTACAACTGCACAAAGATTTTATATCTTATGTGTTGTGCCAAATAGGCTGTGTCACTTGCAAGTGGCTAGCGCGGTTTTTCTTCATTGCCATAGATGTATTGCATATCCACTCTCGCTAGAAGTTATTAGCTATGTTAGAATAATCAACTCAATTCATCTGCAAGGTAGTGCTTACCTAATTTAAGATGCTAATGTAACTCATAGACTTTTTTAAGGTGTTATCAAAGGCAAAAAATAATGAAAATAATCCATGGTGTTCTGTTTTTTTTAGGAGTTTTCCCAGTTACTGTATTTGCACTGGAAGATGCAGCATTAGAAAATGAACTCAAGCAACTACATGAAGCCTATTCTTATATCACCACCGCCAGTAAAATACAGGAAGACGTAAACAAAACCGTAGCCACGGTCACACGCATTGATCAACGGCAAATTCGTGATATGGGGGCGCGTAACTTATTAGATGTTTTAAAATTAATTCCCGGTTTTGGCATTACGCAATCCGCACAAGGGGCGCGACAAGTTGAAGTACGCGGTATCAAAACCGCCTTCTCAGAAAAAGTATTATTTCTGCTCAATGGACATCCGTTAGATCACAATTTACAAAATGCAAGCAGTGTCTGGCTGTATGATGATTTGCCTGTCGACACGATTAAACGCATTGAAATTGTGCGCGGAACCGGCTCAGCCTTGTATGGTGCAAATGCGTTTTTGGCAATCATCAATATCATTACCCAAACCGGTAAAGATTTAAACGGCTTTCAGGCCTCATCCGGCTGGGGCAGTTTCGATACCCAACAGTACCGCGCTTCGTGGGGACAACAGTTTAGCAACAGCGCAGAAGCGGCTTTACATTTTAACTTTACCGACACCAACGGTATCCGTTCCCCCATTACCGCCGATAGTTTAAGTATTAAAGGTTTACCATCAGCAGCCCCCGGCAAAAGCCAATTAAACGAAAGCCGTTATGATTTAGAATGGCAATTAGGCTATGCGGATTTTAAATTAGATGGCCGTTATATCAATAAAAAAACCGGCACTTTTTTTGGCGCAATCACAATGCTTAGTGATAACCGAACCAAGCAAGACTACACCGATTATTTTCTACGATTAAGTCGCCAGTGGAAATTTGGTGAAAACCTCAGCCTCGACACACAAGTTTTTCACGATTTTTTTAGTTTTAATAACATTTGGCAAGTCGCGCCCGCACTGTTTTCCCATAATGCGTTAGAAGACACGCGCACCGGCGGCGAAATTCAAGCCAATTATATACTTGATGAAAACCAAAACTTGATGATAGGAGCCTCTTATGTTAAAGAAGTGCAAGACAAAATTGTGAATGAATTAGGTTCTGACCCGGCGCGTCTGACTCCTTTTACGCGCCTAGGTTTAAATAGAACCCGTCATCATTGGAGCGTTTATGCACAAGACGCATGGAATCCTTGGGAAAATTTACATTTAACCTTAGGTGGACGTTATGACCATTACAGTGATTTCGGCGGTACATTTAATCCACGCTTAGGTTTTAATTGGGAATTTATTAATAATTACACGCTCAAATTCTCTTATGGTACAGCATACCGCGTGCCGTCTTTTGCCGAACTTGCCTCTAATAATCCCACGCTTCTTGGCAATTTATCCTTAACCCCAGAAACCGCTAAAACCTTTGAAGGCGGTATGATTGCGCATCCGCTGGATAATCTAACCTTACAAGCGACTTACTACCACACCGCAATCAATAAAATCATTACGCCTATTCTATTAACCACTGCAACGGTTCCGCAATATAAAAATAGTGGCTATGTTAATAGTCAAGGGATTGAAACAGAAATACGCTATGATTTTAAAGACGATTTAGCAGGCTCATACCTGAGTGCTAACAGCGTTTGGCAGCGTGGTATACAGCAAGGGCGACAATTAGCCGATGTGCCGCGTTATCGTACGCATTTTATTGCCAACTGGGCAATAAATAAAACTTGGAGCGGCTTTGCGCATTTATTGATTAAAAGTCGCACCTTACGCGACCTAGGTGATGTTCGTACAAATGTAGCAGGGTATAGTATCATGGACTTAGGATTGGTGGGGAAAAACCTATTCGGGCAAAAAATTGATATTGGCTTTAATATCTACAATTTATTTGATAAACGTTATTATGACCCTGCACCGCAAAACTTAAGTTTTTTAGGCGATTTTCAAATGGCTGGACGCGCATTTTTTGGACATGTTAATGTCGGTTTTTAACATGAAATTTACTATCCTCTTGATATATTTAACTTAAACCCTATTCACCATGAAAAAAACAGTTGGTATTATCATTGTATTGGTATTTCTCCCTTTCATTACAAACGCTGCCAATGACGATACTGCGCTAGACGAAGAAATCAAAACGTTACACGAAGCCTATGCTTACACAACCACCGCCTCAAAAATAAAAGAATCTATCAACAAAACGGTCTCTGCTACGACAATTGTGACGCAACAAGCGATTCAGCAGATGGGGGCGCGTAACTTATTAGATGTTTTAAAATTAGTCCCCGGCTTTGGTGTAACCCAATCGCAATACGGTTTACGACAAATCGAAGTACGCGGTGTTAAAACCGGATTTTCGGAAAAAGTGCTGTTTTTATTAAACGGTCATCCGCTGGATCACTTTCTGTTAAGTGCTAGCAGCACTTTTATCTATGATGACTTACCTGTGGATACTATTAAACGCTTAGAAATAGTACGCGGTCCCGGCTCAACAATGTACGGCTCCAATGCATTTTTAGCCGTTATTAACATCATCACACAAAATGCCAAAGACGTAAATGGCTTTCAAGCCTCCGTAGGCGGCGGTAGTTTTGGCACGCAACAATACCGCACTTCGTGGGGAAAACAATTTGACAATTCTTTTGAAGCCGCTTTACATTTTAATTTCACCGATACCGATGGCATTGGTTCACCACTTTATAGCGACAGCTCGCGTACAACGCTTGGCAAAAGTCAGCTTAGCGAAAGACATTATGATTTTGAATGGCAATTAGGCTATGCAGATTTTCAATTTGACGGTCGCTATATCAACAAACGCCAAGGCAGTTTTTTTGGTCTATCCAATTTGCTTAATGACCCGCGATCGCAACAATATTACGAAAATTATTTTCTTAAATTAAGTCGAAAATGGAATATCACGCCAGATTTCACCCTCGACACACAACTTTTTCATGATGCACTACAGTATCACTCAAAATTAGAAGTTACGCCGAATGTCTTTTTATTGCCAGCATTTAAAGATACGCGCATCGGTGGTGAAATTCAAACCACTTATGTCTTTGACAAAACTCAAACTCTTATGGCAGGTTTTTCTTATGCCCAAGAATCACACGGTCATCTTAAAGACTACATAGATATTAATGGTCAGACCAGTTCCGCACCACATACCTCGACCGCCAAAAACCGCAACCGTTGGGGAGTTTATGTGCAAGATATGTGGGATCCATTGCCAAACCTACATTTAACTTTAGGTCTTCGCTATGACAGGTACAGCGATTTTGGCGGCACATTTAACCCACGCATGGGATTTAATTGGGAATTTATCCCCGATTATTCGTTAAAATTTACCTATGGTACCGCTTACCGCGCCCCTGCATTTGGTGAACTGACGTTAATCAATAACCCAACCTTACGCGGCAATCCCAACCTTACGCCTGAGTTAGCGGAAACATTTGAAGGTGCCATTATGGTGCATCCTATCAGCAGATTAACCACACAAGTTACCTACTATCATACAAAAATAAATAAGATTATTGCGCCCGTTCAAGCAACTGAATCGACTACGCCACAATATCAAAATAATGGACACATCACTGCACAAGGCGTTGAGATTGAAGCCCGTTATGATTTTGCGGACACTTTACAAGGCTCATATCTTAGTGCAAATAGCGTTTGGCAACAGACTTTACAACATGGTCGTCAATTGACTGACGCGCCGCGTTATCGAAGCAATTTAATAGCAAATTGGGCAATTAACAAAACATGGAGTAGTTTTGCACATTTACTAATTAAAAGCAGCACACCCCGCAATTTAAGTGATACACGGGCGAATGTTGCAGGCTATACAACCCTAGACTTAGGTTTAATGGCAAAAAACCTGTTTGGGCAAAAACTTGACCTAGGATTTACCATTTATAATGTGTTCGATAAACGTTATTACGACCCTGCACCGCAACACTTAAACTTTGTAGGTGATTTTCAAGCTGCTGGAATTGCCTTTTTTGGACATGCCAGTATAGGCTTTTAGCTTACTGTTCTAATTTTACAACGCCGAGCAAGGCGCGTTTGTCCCTCTACTTATCCCAAAAAACAACCCCGCCTCCCCAACTTTAGTTGCCACATTTACACTTTTTGCGCCAAAGGATGCGCACAAGCTTTTTCCCAACGACAATGCCACGTTGAAGGTGATTTGTTTGGCTGAACAAGCTGCCAAAAAATGATCTATGCTGATTCCGGCTTGGAAAGGCGCGGTTAATCAGTTTATGATTTTGCTTACCGACTAAGTACAGGTTCAATTTTTCTGCGTTTACACAGTTTTTTACACCCTCTTCTGCGCATACCTAAATTGAAAACGCTGTATTAAAAACAATTATGTACGAAATTTTTATACAATACTTCGGACTGTTTTTAAAAACAGTAGCCCGCAAATAGCAAGGCTTGCAAAAATTGACCCTAAATTAAATCAACCTCAGCTCAAAGCCAGAATTTTAAAAAACACTAACCTATTGATATATAATGAAATTTAATCTGTAAAATTTTGGTGATAGTCACTAAAAATATAATACTTTCAAAGAGTTAAATCTGTCCGAAGTATTGTTTATAGATACAGCATAATTCCTTAGCGTATATTTTTGCTTTATTAGTGCTAAAAAACTTTTCATAACTAACCGATATTGAACGCTATCCACTTGCTATAACCTTGAAGGATGACTATTTTGAACACCGAAGTGATAAAAGAAGTTCCCTCTATTTTAGACTCCTCCAAACAATATATTGTCGGCATCGGAGCTTCAGCAGGAGGGCTTGAGGCGATTGAAGCCTTTGTTAAAGAAATCCCGATTAATACCGGATTAGCGTTTGTGATTGTGCAACATTTATCGCCCGACTATAAAAGTTTGATGGCGGAATTGTTATCCAAACATACCCTCATGCCGGTGCAACGCATTGAAGACGGGATGTTGGTGGAAAAAAATCATGTTTATCTAATTCCACCGCGCAAAAATCTGACCATGTTTCATGACCGCTTATTGCTCAAAGAACAGGTGCGTAATGAAGGGCTGAATTTACCCGTGGATGTATTTTTTCAATCGTTAGCCGATGATTGTAATGAACGCGCGATTGGCATTATTTTATCCGGCACCGGCAGTGACGGCACACGCGGCATCCGCGCCATTAAAGAACGCGGCGGCATGGTGATGGTGCAGGATGAGGAGTCTGCCAAATTTAACGGAATGCCCAGCAACGCGATTGCCACCGGACTAGCGGATTTTATTCTTGCCCCTAACGAAATGCCCGCGCAACTATTAGCTTTCATCAAGCATCCTTATTCTGGAACACAGCCACCGGAAGCCATCGCCAATGCCGACACGGATGTCGCACGAATTTTTGCCCTGCTGCGTGATAAATGTAAAGTCGATTTTACCTTTTACAAACCCAGCACCGTATTCCGGCGCATTGAACGGCGCGTTTCGATTAATCAGTTAAATGATTTATCGGAATATGTGCGTTATTTAGAAGTCAATCCACAAGAAATCACCACGCTGTATCAGGAGTTATTAATCGGCGTGACCTCGTTTTTCCGCGATGATTATGTGTATGAAGAGTTTAAAGAAAAATGGCTGCCGGAAATCATCACCAAGGTCAATGAGGAGGAAATCCGCATTTGGGTGTCGGCGTGTTCAACTGGAGAAGAGGCCTATTCGATTGCGATGTTACTGGCAGAATACCGCGAAAAAACTCAAACGCATTTTAGGGTAAAAATCTTTGCTACCGATATTGACCAGATTGCTGTGGAAAAAGCCAGTGCCGGCATTTACCCGGAAAGTATTGTCGCGGATGTGCCGTCCGAGTTATTAAGCAAATATTTTCTGCGCTGTGATGATAACTTTCGCATCAGCCAAAAAATCCGCGAAATGGTGGTATTTGCGCAGCATAATCTGATTAAAGACCCGCCGTTTACCAATATTCACATTTTAAGTTGCCGCAATGTATTGATTTACTTGCAGCCGATTTTGCAAAAAAAGATTTTAGAATTATTTAATTTTTCCCTGCATCGAGAAGGTTTATTGATTTTAGGAACCAGTGAAACCATTGGCGAAATGGTCGATTATTTTGAAATGGTCAATCCTAAAACCAAGTTTTACCGCTCAAAAGGCAAATATAAACCGTTAGGTCTTGATTTAAAAATGCGTACCAGCCTGCCGGATATTCATCCAATTTACAACGCCCCCAGTTATCGCAACAACCGGTACGGTGAGGATAAAACCTTAGACCGTTTTATTAATGCCTTAGCCGATGATGTGCTGCCGTTTACCTTGATTGTGAACGAAGCGATGGAAGTGACACATATTTTTGGCGACGCGAAAAAATATTTAGTCTATCCCAGCGGCAAAATTGTCACCGACGTGACGAAATTAGTGATTAAGGATTTGTCGATTCCCATCGCCACTGGCATTCAAAAATGCTTAAAAAGCAATACTGATGTGTCGTTGGCAAATATTCGAGTGCGCGAGCAGCAGGACACGCGCACCATTCATTTATGTATTAAATCCTTGCCCGGCAAAAAAGGGCAAGAAAAGTTACTCGCCATTTTAATCAATGACTTAAATACGCCTAATTTATCCGCCACAGAGGAAAATACTTTTTCGTATGATGTGAATAAAGAAGCCTCACAACGGATTGCGGATTTAGACCAAGAGCTGCAATTTACCCGCGAAAGCCTGCAAGCCACGGTGGAAGAACTGGAAACCTCGAATGAAGAGTTGCAGGCAACTAATGAGGAATTATTGGCGAGTAACGAAGAATTGCAAAGCACCAATGAGGAATTGCAATCGGTAAATGAAGAGCTGTATACCGTGAATGCCGAATACCAAGGTAAAATCACTGAACTAACCTTGCTAAACAATGACTTAGATAACTTATTTAACAGCACCAATATTGCCACGTTATTTTTAGACGAAAATCTGGATATCAGACGCTTTACCCCAAAACTGGAAGCGATTTTTCATATTTTAAAATCCGATTTAGGCAGACCGTTTCATCATTTATCGCATTCTTTAGTGAATGTGGATTTAGGTTTGCTGGTCAAACAAGTTGCCAACAGTCAAAAAACCTTAGAACAGGAATTGCAAACCCAAAACGGCACTTGGTATTTGCTGCGAGTGATTCCTTATGCGGTGTCCGAGTCGTTTTTTGCGGGGGTGATTTTAACTTTTGTCGATATTGACCAGTTAAAAGTGACGCAAACCCTGTTGCTGAAACAGGAGCAAGAAGAAATGGAACGCCTGACCACCTTTGTGCATTATTCTAATGACGCAATTACCTTACAGGATTTAGACCAGAATATTATTACTTGGAATCGCGGTGCGGAACGGCTGTACGGCTGGACGGAAAAAGAAGCCATGCAGATGAAATTCAGTAACCTGATTCCTGCCAGCCACAGCAAGATTGCCGAAAAAGTGCTGGAAAAAATAAAACAGGGCGAAATTGTGCCGGAGTTTGAAAGTAAACGCCTGATTAAAACCGGCGAGGTGATTGATGTCAGAGTTACCGCGACGTTGCTGCATTCCAAAGGGCAATATAACGAAATGATTGCCCTGACCGAACGCGATATTAGTAAACATCAACGCGAGGCAAAAAATGAATGTGTCGCCTGCATCAAGCAGGTTGCCAATATCGTTACGGACGCGGCGGAAGCGATTTTATTATTAGATGTGAATGGCGATATCTTTTCTTGGAATCAAGGCGCGCAAATGCTTTACGGTTGGAGCAGTGCGGAAGCGACAGCGATGAATATTAATCAGTTATTGCCAAAAGAACATCAGGACGATTTTGATAAAGTGATTGCCCAACTGCTTAACAGCGAAAAACCACAACAAACCAGCATTTGTAAACGCCTGTGCAAAGACGGGCAAGAAATTGTGGTGCGCGTTGAAACCTCCCTTTTGGGCAACCGCAATGATGATGTGTTATTAATTATTAGCCGTGAACAAGCGGCGAACACAGCACTATGAACAGAGAAAGAATTAAATATTTTAATGAGCTGCGTAAAAAAGCCGAAGCGTTAATTTACCCAACTCGCAGGGAGGATTTTGAGCTAAGCTCTGAGGAAATTAAACATTTGTTTGAAGAGTTGAGCATTAGTCAAGTTGAGCTGGAGCGGCAACACGAAGATTTTAAATCAGCCCAAACCGCCTTACAGCAATCACGGCAAGATTTTGCCAATTTGTTTGATTTTGCCCCGGTAGGCTATATCCGTCTGGATGAGCAGGCGCGCATTTTGCAGATGAATAAAACCTTTATGCAGATGCTGCAAGTGCCGCCTACTAAACTGAAAAATAAACATTTTGCTCAATTTGTCGATGAACGTGACTTGGCTTTGTTTAATGTGCGCTTTCCGGCGTTTTATAAAAAGCCAGACAATAAAACTTTAGAACTACGGCTGAAAAATCATAAAGGCGATAGTTTTGAAGCGGAATTGAAAGGTTATTTTTTAGATGATACCAGCGAGTTAAGCAAAAAAACGCAGCCTTGTTTGTTAGTGACGCTAACCAATGTGAGTGAACGCAAAGAAATGGAACGTGAGTTGCAATTGTCCGCGATTGTGTTTGAAAACAGTGATGCGGCCATTATGATTACCGATAGTGATGGGCGAATTTTGAAAACCAATTTAGCCTTTAGCAAAATTACCGGTTATGAGCGACACGAAGTGCTGGGACGGTCAAGCCGCATTTTAAATTCGGGCCGCCAAAGTCAGGCTTTTTATCAGAATTTATGGCAGCAGCTAAAAACGCAAGGCAGTTGGCGCGGTGAAATCTGGAATCGGCACAAAAATGGCAATCTGTACGCGGAATGGTTGAGTATTAATTCAGTTGCGGATAAGTTTGGGCGCACGTCGCATTATATTGCCATTTTTAATGACATTACCCAGCGCAAGCAGGATGAGGAAAAAATAAAATATCTGGCGCATTACGATATTTTAACCCAACTGCCCAATCGCGCCTTGTTCAATGATCGTTTGGACCATGCCATTAGTTATGCTAAACGGCACAAACAATGGCTGGCGGTATTTTTTTTAGATTTAGATCGCTTTAAACAAATCAATGACACGCTAGGTCACGCGGCGGGAGATTCGTTATTGCAGCAAGTGGCGAAACGCTTAAAAAACTGTGTGCGTGAAACCGATACAGTGGCGCGTTTTGGCGGCGATGAGTTTGTGATGCTATTGACCAGTTTTACGGATGAAGAAAGTGCCCTCCAACAAAGTACCGAAATTTCAAAACATCTTCTGAAATCCCTTAGCCAACCTTTTGATATTTTAGGTGGTTGGGTGATGAGTTCTGGCAGTGTCGGCTTTACTTTGTATCCTAAAGACGGTTATTCAGCGGTTGAATTGATTAGAAACGCCGATACCGCGATGTATCACGCCAAAGAACAGGGGCGTAATAGTTATCAACATTATACCGATGAAATGCACTCCAGTTCACTGGCGCGGAGTTTGTTGGAAATAGAGCTGCACTCTGCGTTAACAAATCAGCAATTAGTGCTGTTTTATCAACCGCAAGTGGATTTACAAAACCGCAATCGCATGGTGGCAGTCGAAGCCTTGTTGCGCTGGCGGCATCCCAAAAAAGGCATCATTCTACCGAGTGATTTTATTCCTATTTTGGAAGAAACCGGTTTGATTCATGCGGTAGGCGAATGGATTTTAAAAACCGCCTGTCAGCAATTAAAACGGTGGCATCAAAGCCATTATCCTGGCTTGAAAATGGCGGTTAATTTGTCGGCAAAACAGTTTATGCACTGCGACCATTTAGTGGAAATGGTTAAAAACAGTTTAGCAAATTTCCAATTAGAGGGACGTTATCTGGAACTTGAAATTACTGAATCGGTGATGATGCAAAATCTGCAAGACACCTCAAACGTGCTGCGACAATTACGCGACATTGGGGTGAGTATTTCGTTGGATGATTTTGGTACGGGCTATTCTTCACTGAGCTATTTAAAAAAATTCCCCATCGATACCTTAAAAATAGATGCGTCTTTTGTGCGTGATATTCCAGAGGATAAAGATGACCAGATTATTATCCAGTCGGTGATTGCGATTGCGGGGCAAATGCAACTGAATACGGTGGCAGAAGGCATTGAAAATCAAGCACAAGCAGATTTTTTAATTGCCCAAGGTTGCAAATTGGGACAAGGTTTTTTGTATTCCAAACCTGTGCCTGCCGAATTGCTGTAAACGACTGGCAGTCGTGGTAGATTGTCACTATGCTTGCTGCGCTAAGGGCAACTCTATCCAAAACGTTGTGCCTACTTGATATTCACTGTCAAAACCAATCCGCCCGTGCATGGCTTCGACCAATTTTTTAGTAATCATTAATCCAACCCCCGTGCCTTCGATTTCTGACTTATTATGTGCGATACGCGAAAAAGGCTCAAAAACTTGCGCATAATCCTCTTTTTTAATCCCAAACCCCGTGTCTTCAATACTGATGCGTAAATAATCTTCTGCACATAAAAGGCAGGTGATTTTTACCCTGCCTTGGGGGCGATTATATTTCACTGCATTCGATAATAAATTCAGCAACACTTGTTTTAAGCGCATCGCATCCGCCATCACCTTGTAATCCGTGACTAAACATTGGGTTAAGGTAATTTGTTTTTGCCGTACCGCAGGTGAAACCAATAAACACGCGCCGTTAATAATATGCTGGATAGAAAGTTTTTCCGTGTGAAAATCCGCTTTTCCGGCATCAATTTTGGCAATATCTAACATTTCATTAATCAAATCCAATAAATGATTTCCCGCGTCTAAAATATGTCGTACATCCTCTTGCTCATCGGGAGCGATATTTTTCTCCATCGCTAACAATTGTCCAAAGCCTAAAATCGCATTCAGCGGGGTGCGTAATTCGTGGCTCATGCGGGATAAAAATTCAGATTTTGCCTGATTGGCTTTTTCTGCCACTTCCCGCGCTTGTTGCGCTTCTTGTTCTGCTTGTTTTAGCGCGGTAATATCATCAACACTGACCAATAAATGAAATTTTCCGGCAATATTGGCAGAAATCGAAGTGCCTTTTAAATTAACAATAATTTTCTTATCATCGGTTGATTTTAAACAAATTTCTAATTGTTTATCTTCGGGGGATTTAAAAAACGCATTAAAGCGAGCAATAAATAAAGTTTTACTCTCTTCATCAATAAAATTGACAAAATGTAAATGATTAATTTTATCTAATGGAAATTTAACCAGATGACTAAAAGTTTTATTGGCGTTATGAATAATGGCTTTGTCATTGAGCATAACATAGCCAATCGGCGACAGATGATAAAGTTGTAAAAATAACTCATTAACTTGTTGTAATTCTTGATAACTGGTTAATAATTTAGTTTCAGCTTCCTGCAATTGATTGTTTTGCATTTGCAGTTCAACCTGATGCACTTGTAAATCATGTAACACCCGTTGATATTCAGAATCCGCATCGTCATTCATACTTACTTTTTGCCTGTTTTATTGTTTTAAATTATATAACTAAAACGGTCAATACTTCGGACAGTTTTAAAAAGACATCGTGATATGGCTACACTAAACCGGATACACAAACTAAAATATCTATAATGAAAAAAATGTGTCTAAAAATGCAAAAAACGAAAAACATAACCTACAGTGTTGAATTCAAAACAGCGGCAGTGAAACAAGCGAGTGAATCCGACTTACCTGTTTCAGAAACCGCGAAAAATTTGGGTATCAATGTCAATACGCTATTCACCTGGTTCCAAAAACACAGTCAACCCATTGAAAAAACTACATTAAAATACACTGACACAGCTTTTATTATCAATAGCGCAATTGCCAGTCAACGATACACAAAGTTGAAGATACCGCTTTGAAAAATGTTATTGCAGTTGAATTCACAAAAAGCCGCGCCACTTGGCAGCGAAAATCGCCTAAGGGTTTGATTTGGCATACGAATCGCGGTAGTCAGTATGCGTTTTGTTACAGATTGTTATTGACGCAGCATGGGATTGTGCAAAGCATGGGTCGCAAGGGGATAGACTCGGATAATGCGGTGTCAGAAAGTTTTTTCCATACCTTGAAAACCGCGCGATTCACCACGAAAATTATCCAACGCGCGATGAGGCAAAAAATCCGTGTTTGAGTACATCGAAGTTTTTTATAACCGCCTGCGGCTTCTGTCGCCGGTTGGTTTTGAAGCGCGGCTAAAAGTCGCTGTGTTTGTGTCCGGAAAAGTGTTGACACATCAGAGCGGAACACAAAGAAAGGTGGTGGCTTAGGTGTGTTTTTTTCTTAGATTTTCTTCTATCAGCGAGTTATTGCAAAATCATTTCTTCTGTCAAACCAGTGATTTTAGCAATCATTTTTATATCAAGTCCCTCTGCTAACATCGCTTTAGCAATTTCCAAATCCCTTTGATAACGGGCTTCACGCCGTGCGGTATCAAATGAATTTTTTAAATCCCGATAATATTTCATACTGTCTTCATATTGCATTAACTGTTCACGGTTAAACTTTGCAATTTCAGCCACATCAAACAGCTTTTTAAAAATGCGTTCCGTTAATTTAGGCGGGATATTATCCAATTCATTTAAATGCCGTAATACATATAGCCACTTTTCAAAATGTGTTTCAATTTCTTCTAAACTTTTTTTGAATTTTGGCATTTCCAGATAAACAAAGGTCAATTTATCGTAAAAGACCTTATTGGTTTCGACATCGCTTAATTTAACAACGTATTTATATTTGTCAGCCTCTTTTTTATCTTGTTCAAAGACAAAATCTAAAATCGCAACAGTGTAAATCGCTTTTAATTCATAATTCCACAGCGTACCTTTTTTAGCCTGTTCCTGAATCGGAAAAGTCGAATAATATAAGGTGCGGTCTTTGAAAAAATCCTGCTTGGTTTTTTGCAATTCGACAATAAATTTTTCGCCTTTTTCGTTTTCGCAATACAAATCAAAAACGGCTTTTCTATCAATCGCGGTTGAACCTAATTGTTCAGTTTTTAAAAAAGTCAGGCTTTTGATTTCACCTTGTTCTTCGCGCAATAATTCATTGAGAAAATCTATTAACAAATCTTTATTTGCTTCTTCGCCGAATAAGCGTTTAAAGCCATAATCGGTAAAAGGGTTGATGTATTTTTCTACAAAATCAGTTTCCATTTTTGCCTCATTGCGAAAAAATCTTATTCGTTTTGCAGGGTAAAAACATCCTGTTCATCTTTCAATCCTAAAAATCCTGTTCAAACCCCGCCGCCCGTGCTTTAGGCGAGCGGAACACAAAGAAAGGTGTTTTTTAAAGATTAAAGTCCTCACGGCTTAAACCGGATTGTTTAATGATAGATTGCAAAGTGCCAATCGGAATTTCTTTTCGAGGACTCGGCACAATAACCACCCAGTTATCTTTACAATATTTCTGATGACTGCCTTTTTGACTGACTTTGATAAAGCTATGCACCAGCAATACGGCAATAATTTCTTTTGATGACAGTAGTTTAGGCATGAACCGCAAACTCGCCCAGCATAAACTCACCGACTTCGTGCAAGTTTGCCATCGCTTTATCATCTTCTAAATATAACT
>JACCEE012088215.1_pt1 | contig 19455 bp, 16 predicted proteins | sample 7449931 | NCBI WGS metagenome assembly JACCEE01 (sample SAMN15323457, study PRJNA562643) | freshwater metagenome | isolation source: river surface water | place: USA:Blue River Watershed | collected 2017-08-19 | reverse complement strand
TAACCGTATAGCAAGATACCAATCAGAAAGCCCAAGTCGGCAAAACGAGTCACGATGAAGGCTTTCTTGCTGGCTGCTACAGCCGAAGGCTTGGTGTAGTAGAACCCAATGAGCAGGTAAGAACTGACGCCTACCAATTCCCAGAAAAGATACATCTGGAAGATATTGGTTGCTACTACTAATCCTAACATAGACATGGTAAAGAGGGAAAGGAAAGCGTAATAACGCTGAAATCCTTTTTCTCCTTTCATGTAGCCGAATGAATACAGGTGTACCATCAGTGATACGGTAGAGATAACTACCAGCATCATAACAGAGATAGGGTCTAGCAAGATACCCAGATCAAAATGCAGGGTTTGCGTAAAGGGTAACCAGGTAAAGTTGTAGGGAAGCAGGGTTTCATAAACACCTTCGGCTGTACGGGGACTGGTAAAGTAGAGCCAGGCAGTAGCGTAGCTCAACAAGGTAACCAGTGATAGTGACAGCGTTCCCAACAGTCCTGCATGTGCAGGTTTCATCCATTTTCCTCCTATTCCCAATATTAGAAATGAGAGTAAAGGAAAGATGAGTATCAATATTGTTAATTCCATTGTTCTGAATTTATTCTGTTAGCAATTAAAACTACCATTTCATCTCGTTCAGGTTCTTCACCTGAATGTTGCGGATGTTGCGGTAAATGTTGATCATGATGGCAATCGCAACGGCTGTTTCGGCGGCCGAGATGGCGATTGAAAACAGGGCAAAGAAATGTCCTTCCAATCCGGCCGGAAACAAGAAGCGATTGAACACGGCAAAGTTTATGTCTGTTGCGTTCAGAATCAACTCAATGGATATCAGGATGGCAAGTGTGTTGCGGCGGGTAAAGAAACCGTAAATGCCGGCAAAAAACATGATAGCGGATACTATCAGGTAATATTCCATGTGTATACTCATAATCTTATCGTTTACGTGCAATTAATAATCCGCCTATGATGCAGGCTAACAGTAAAATACTCACTGCCTCGAAAGGTAATATGTAACCGTACTTGTCACTGCCCAATAGTGCGTGACCAATGGTTTTGATACTGGTTTCAACCGGCGCAATGTCTGTTGTTGGAGTAAACTTATGCGTCAGGGTGATAAACAGAACGATGGCTGCACCGCTCAAAGTTGCAACGAGTCCGGCCAGAAACTTACTGCGTTTCAGGCGTTCGGCGCGGTCACCTTCTCCACTGGTGAGCAGGATGGAGAACACGTACAACACCACGATACCACCGGCGTATACCATGATTTGAACGGAACCCAGAAAAGTGTAACCGAGCAAAAAGTAGATACCTGCCGTTCCGAATAGCACGAATAGCAAGTAGGTAGCCGAACGGAGTATGTGCCGGGTACTTACGGTCATCACCGAGAATACGGAGATGAATATAGCTAGTGCGTAGAATATAATTGTTTCAAAGAATTCCATAACTTATTTTTTATCGATTACTTTACTACCCTCGTTGTTGAGCGTTCTAACAAGTTTGTCGCGGTTAAAGACTGCATGCTCAAATGACTGACCGAAAGTTATGGCATCATGCGGACAAGCATTGACGCAGAGCTGACAGAAAATGCAGGAACCTAAATCATATCGATAGGTTCTCAGTATTTTCTTCTTTTTCCCTTCTTCTGTTTCAATCATTTCACTGATTACCTCTATGGTGTCGTTGGGACAGGCTGTTTGACAGAGTCCGCAAGCTACACAACGGTGTTCGTTGTTCTCGTTGTGGGGCATAATCAGTTCACCGCGGAAACGGTCGAACATTTTCAGTTCGGCACGGTTTTCGGGATATTGCTCGGTTGTTTTGGCACGAAAGAATACCTTGATGGTGGTTTTCATACCGACTAACAAGGATGAGATGCCTTGTATCAAGCCTCCGAAATAGCTGTTTTCATTCTTCATTCTTTTTCCTCCTTATTAGAAATGCAGCCCGAAGACTACGATTAATACCATGATGATAAGGTTGACCAAGCTGATGGGGACAAGGTATTTCCACTCCAGACTGAGTATCTGGTCAATACGCAAACGGGGGAACGTCCACTTGATCCACATAAGCAGGAATACAACAAAGAATGCCTTGCCGAAGAACCAGATGAATCCGGGTATATAATCCATGATTGCATTAAAGCCGTCAAGTCCCACTACGTGGAAAGGCATCCATCCTCCTAAGAAGATAGTGGTTGCAACAGAGGCAACAATAAACATGTTAAGGTATTCGGCCAGGTAGAAGAATCCGAAATGCATACCGCTGTATTCGGTATGGTATCCGGCGGTGAGTTCACTCTCTGCTTCGGGCAAGTCGAACGGACCACGGTTGGTTTCGGCATTACCGGCAATGAGGTAGATGACGAATGCAATCAGAGCGGGGATGTGTCCTTTAAAGATAAACCATCCGTCTGCCTGGTTGGCTACTATTTACGAAAACTGCATGCTGCCTGTGAGTACTACCATGGTGAGGATGGACAGTCCGACAGAGAGTTCATAACTGATAATCTGAGCACCGCTTCGCATAGCTCCGATCAATGAAAATTTGTTGTTACTTCCCCAACCTGCCAGCAAGATACCTACCACACCGATTGATGAAGCTGCCAAGAGAAAGAACACACCCACGTTAAAGTCGAGTATCTCCATTCCTTTGTTAATAGGTATGCAAGAGAATGCCATAACAGAAGCAATGATGACCATGAAAGGGGCTAGTTCGTACAAGAACTTATCGGCATGCTTTAACTCAATAATTTCTTTGATCAGCATTTTGATTACATCGGCAAAAACCTGGATGCTTCCCCATTTACCTACACGATTCGGCCCCAGGCGGCATTGGAAAAAAGCGCAGACTTTACGCTCCATGTATATGAGAATAACGGCCAGCACTGCATACATGAGCAGGATGCAGATGCCTATTGCTACACATTCGATGAACACAGCCAGTCCTTCGGGCATAAGCGAGGTAAGTGTCTGGTGTATCCAACTGGTTACTATACTAAAATCGAACATATAATTGATTTACGTTTGATGATTTGTGTTACTACCTGTATGAATTATCTGTCTATATCGGGCACTACATAATCGAGTGTTCCGCCGATAGCGATGAGGTCGGCAATCTTGCTTCCGCGACAGATGGTGTCGACAGTGGAAACCAGAGGAAGACCGGTGCTACGGAAATGTACACGATACGGTGTTTTGTCGCCCCGACTTTCCAGATATACGCCGAACTCGCCGCGACTGCCTTCTACAGCTGTATAATACGAGCCTTCGGGTACGCGGATAATAGGTTTCATCTTTTCCTGGAAGTTACCTTCGGGGATGTTATCAATGAGTTGCTCGATAATTCGCATCGATTCCATGATTTCATCCATACGCACCATGTAACGGGCAAAGCTGTCACCTTCCGTGTATATTATTTCATTGAAGTCAACTTTGTCGTACACTCCGTATGGCATACGCTTGCGGACATCACATGCCCAACCCGATGCACGTCCGGTTCCGCCGGTTGCACCGAATGAGATGGCGTCTTCACGACTAAGTACGCCGACACCTTTCAAACGCTGTTGTGCAATCACATTACCGGTAAATACATCGTGGTATTCGTGTATGATGCCTCTCAGATAGACGATGAACTCTTTTACACGCTTTACAAAGTTAGGGTGTATATCGTCTTGTACACCTCCAATGGTGTTGTAGTTCATAATCAAGCGGCCACCACAGGTCTCTTCGAAGATGTCGAGTATCTTTTCACGATCACGGAAACCGTAGAAGAATGCAGTTAAAGCTCCCAAGTCCATGCAAAGGCAGGAGTAGAATAGTAAATGGGAGTCGATTCGTTGCAGCTCATCCATAATGGTACGGATATACTGTACGCGTTCCGAAACTTCTACGCCCATAGCTCTCTCAATACACATGCACAGTGCATGGCGGTTTTGTTGTGCACCGAGGTAGTCGAGTCTGTCTGTCAATGCCAGTGTTTGCGGGTAAGTGAGACTTTCGCACATTTTCTCAATGCCTCGGTGTATGTATCCGCAGTTAGCATCCAGCTTTTTGATATTCTCGCCTTCCAGCGATACACGAAAACGCAGAACTCCGTGTGTTGCGGGGTGTTGAGGTCCTATGTTCACCACATATTCGCGGTCGTCGAAAATAATATTTTCTTTGTCCTTTATGCTACCGTCGGGGTTCAATTCCAGTTCGGTGGTGGTATCTATCGTTTCTTCGTTATCCATTCGTAGCGGATTGCGTTCATCCATCGGATCGTCGTCTTTACGCATGGGATATCCTACCCAGTCATTGCGTAAAAAGAGGCGACGCATATCAGGATGCCCGATGAAGCGTATGCCGTAGAAATCATAGACTTCGCGTTCGTTAAACTCTGCGGCTTTCCAAATATCACATACGGAAGGTATTTCCGGATTCTCACGGTCGGTAGTCAATGTTTTGATGGTCATTCTTTCACCTGTCACGGTCGACTCGAGGTGATAAACTACTCCCAGACTGTCTCCCCAGTCCATACCGGTGAGACTTTCAAGGAAGTCCATCTTTTTGTCGTTGTATAATCTTAAAGCTTCATCGTGTAGCTTTTCCAAAGGTATTTCTATGATCTCATTCATCTTTTTTCTCTTTTTTGTTAACACCACCAAAGAATTTTTCAACCTTTACCTTGCGTTGCAATTGCATTAATCCGTAATAAAATGCTTCGGGGCGGGGAGGACAACCGGGTATGTATACATCTACGGGTAGTATCTTGTCTACTCCGTTCAGTACGTGATAGGACTTCTTGAATGGACCGCCGCTTACTGCACAACCACCTACGGCAACTACGTATTTGGGATCGGCCATTTGGTCGTAAAGTCGCTTCAGCACGGGAGCCATCTTGTTGGTAATGGTACCGCAAACCATAATCATGTCTGCCTGTCGCGGACTGGCGCGTGCTACTTCAAATCCGAAGCGGGCCATGTCATAGCGGGCTGCGCCCAATGACATGAATTCAATACCGCAACAGCTGGTAGCGAAAGTAAGCGGCCACAATGAATTGCTACGTCCCCAGTTAATGACGTCATCCAATGCACCGAGAAAAACGTTGGCTCCACCTTCGTTGAGCTCTTTGACCATTTGTTCCAATGATTCGTTATCAACGAAATCCTCGTAAGGAATCGATTTGATTTTTGGCTTTTTCATTTCCATTCTAATGCTCCTTTCCTCCAGGCATAGGCAAGACCCAGAACTAAGATTACTAAAAAGAATAGGATGCTAACCAGTGCGGCAACACCCAAGTCTTTGGTGATGACTGCCCAAGGAAATAAGAATACGGTTTCTACATCGAACATCAGGAATAGAATAGCAAATAGGTAGTATCCTACTCGGAATTGCATCCATGATTTACCGCGTGTGGGTATACCGCATTCATACGCTTCAGCTTTTTGTGCGTTGTATGAGCGCGGAGAAATGGCTTTTGCTATGCCTAAAGCTACGGCAACTAAAGCTATTGCCGTTAATAATACAACAACTAATAATACGAAATTCATAATTCAATGTACTTAAGATTGAATGATATAATGCTAGGTTACACAGACCTTTGGCCGGTGTAACAATACTGTTCGAAAAAGAGGGAGGTTGGGGTGCTAAATCAGTATCTTCCTCAACCCAAATACATAGTAGGTCTTGAGGCTCGTTGAGCTGAATAGGGAGGGGTGAGGAGGATGATAACATGAAAAAAGAGATTCCGGCTTGTAAGCACAATAGCCATTGACAAAGCGTATGAGTACTTTGTACTGTAGCGTGTAGCATTTGTCTATATGAGCTGCGTCACATGCTAGATGGGAATAGAGGTAACAAAACTGTCTTAATAAGACGGTTTGCATGCTTTGAGCACTACCAACTTCTTCTGCATGGCCGGTGGTTGGGGCTGAAGACGACACCTTTGCTGCTGTCATTACTAATGAATGAAGCATAACAATGAATAAAATAAAGATGCCGTATTTAAGTATTTTTTTCATGCTACCCCTTTTCGGCTGCAAATATAGAACTTAATTTGGCTATTTTGTAATCTCTATATATCAAAAAAAGCTTTTTTAGCACTCTTTTTTGTCGCAGATCAATTCTTCTTCCAAAAACCAGGAGTAAAGATCAGCAAGATAGTGAATATTTCTAGGCGGCCGGCAAGCATGAGGAAAGACAACAGCCATTTGGCTGCGTCCGGAAGATGGTTCCAACTATATGCGGGTCCACAAGTCCCTAATCCGGGTCCTACGCCTCCCATACTTGAAACAACTGTTCCGAATGACTCAATAAATCCTACGCCTAGTAACATCATAATAAGCTGTCCGACGACAAGTACTAATATATATAGAAAGGTAAATGCTAAAACTGAATTTTTAACTGACGGTGAAATAACTTGCTTATTTACTCGAATGGGTAATACGGCATTGGGATGTATCAAGTGCTTAAATTCATTTCTAATAATTTTAGCCAGTACTACTAAACGGATATCTTTTAAACCTCCACTGGTAGATCCGGCACAACCTCCTACTACCATGGTAAAAGCAAGAATACTCCATAAAATAGGTTCCCAAGTCATATAATCGGCAGTCGCAAATCCGGTAGTAGTATGCAAAGATGCTACTTGGAAGAGTGCTTTTCGGAATGCTTCTTCCATGCCCATTGGTGAATTCTGTATTAGCTTTACTGTGATGAAAAGCGTACAGAGGCCGATTGAGTATAGAAACCATTTCATTTCAGCATCACTGAAGAACTTGCGTACCTTGCCTTTAATCATGAAGAAATAGAGTGTAAAGTTGAGCCCCGATAAAATCATGAAGATAGAAATGACGTATTCTATGTAGGCAGAATTATAGTAGGCAATACTGGCTTGCTTGGTTGAGAAACCGCCTGTTGCTGTTGTGGTAAAGGAATGGCAAACTGCATCAAAGAGGCTCATGCCGCCAAACATCAGCAGAATGGTTTCACTGATGGTAAGTACCAAGTAGATACTCCATAAGAGTTTTGCCGTGACTCCAATACGAGGATGAATTTTATCGTGCGTAGGACCGGTCGCTTCGGCAGCAAATAATTGCATGCTACCTATCCCAAATATGGGTAGCACAGCTATGGTAAAAAAGACAATACCAAGTCCGCCGATCCATTGAATCATGCTTCTCCAAAATAGCAATCCGTGAGGTAATGATTCAATGTTATCTAAAATAGTGGCTCCCGTAGTCGTGAAGCCCGACATGGTTTCAAAAAATGCATTTGTTATATCGGGAATGTAACCGCTTAGGTAGAATGGTAGCATACCAAAGATAGTAAAGACAACCCATACTATACTTACAATTACATATCCGTCTCGCTTGCTAAGACTTTTTTCGGCGTTCCTGCCCATTAAGAGCAATAAATTACCCGTAATAAATGTGATACCTGTAGTCAGCAGAAAACTATTCAGATCATCTTCCTGATAATATAGAGAGACTCCGATGCACGATAACAACATGGCTGTTTCAATAAGAATCAGAAACCCCATGATTCGGTAGATCATTTTGGTGTTAAGCATGACAGTCTTTTAGTTGAAGAATTTTTCTATTTTCTTTATCATCATACTTAGGCAGAACACAACGACGTGATCTCCGGCATGTATTAACGTATCACCGGTAACCACAATACCAACTCCGTCTCTGATTAGCCCTCCGATGGTAGTACCTTTGGGGAGGCCGAGATCTTTAACATGATGGCGGGTTATTTTAGAGTCTGCCTTCACTGTAAATTCGGCAACATCTGCATTAGCGAAGGTTAAACTTTTCACGTTCGATACATCAGCATCGAGCATCATTTGATAGATATGTCCGGCAGCAATCATTTTTTTATTGATCACAGTACCGATGTCCAGGCTTTCTGCCATTCCGATGTAGTCAATGTTCTCAACCTCTGCCACGGTTTTGCTTACACCCATTCGTTTGGCAGCTAGGCAAGCCAGAATATTTGTTTCTGAATTACCGGTAAGTGCCACAAATGCTTCTGTGTTTTTCAATCCTTCCTCAGTAAGCAAGTCGAGATCTCTTCCGTCTCCATTGATGATCATGACCTTGTCATCCAACAGTTCGGTTAATCGGTTGCACCGGTTGACGTCTTGTTCTACTATTTTGACCTGCATGTAGTCGGGTACGTATTGAGCCGTTCTTACCGCGATGCGGCCCCCGCCCATGATCATAACATTGCGTACGTCGGCATAATCTTCTTTGCCGGCAATTTTCCGAATATAAGGAATGTATTTACGGGTTGTGGTGAAATAGACAATATCATGTAACTTTATCACATCACTACCTCGTGGGATAATGGTTTCGTTTCCTCTTTTAATGGCTACGATGTGATAGGGGTTGTTGCCGCTACCCAATTGTTGAAGCGAAATGTTTAATATTTCGGCACTCTCTCTCATTTTAGTTCCAATGAGAATCAAGGCGCCTCCGCAAAACTCCCACCATTGTCTGATCCAACTCATTCGCATAGATGAAACAATTTCTTTTGCAGCAAGCATTTCAGGATAGATGAGTGAATCGACTCCTAATTTCTGGAAAAATTCCTTGTTTTTGGGCAGCAGATATTCGTAATTATCAATACGGGCTACTGTCTTTTTAGCCCCCAGATTACTGGCAATCATGCAAGCCGTCATGTTGCGGCTTTCATCGGGTGTAACTGCAATGAATAAGTCAGCTTCACTGGCACCTACTTCTTTCAATCCGGAGATGGAAGAGGGCGAGGCACAGACAGTCATCAGGTCGAAGTTAGAACCCAATGTGCTCAACTTTTCTTCATCGTCATCAATCAAAATAATATCCTGTTTCTCACGGGATAGTAATTTGGCTAAGTGTGTGCCTACAGCTCCGGCACCCGCAATAATAATTTTCATCGCAATACCTGTTTTTCTTTTAATTCGTTTTCCAAACGATTGTTTTATATTGTCAGGAGGTTCACACCTCTTGATTGTGCATTTCTATAATTACTTTGCAGATAGCGGGTGCATCTATTTCGCACAACGAATGCAGTTCTTGTACACTTCCGTGCTCAATAAACAGATCCGGTATACCGATGCGTTTTACATGCGGATAATAATTGTTGTCCGACATAAATTCAAGTACTGCACTACCCATACCTCCTTTAATCACTCCATCTTCTACGGTAATTACTTTCTTGAATTGTCGGCCAACTTCGTGCAACAACTCTTCATCGAGTGGTTTGAGATACCTCAAATCGTAATGAGCAATTGAAATACCTTCTTTTGTTGCCATATCAATAGCCTCTGCTGCTGCTTTACCGATTGGACCGATTGTTATGACGGCAATTTCGTTGCCATCTGTGAGTTTACGACCTTTACCAACCGGAATCTCTTCCAATGGACATTCCCAATCAGTGAGTGATCCTCTTCCTCGCGGATAACGGATCACAAACGGCCCTTTATCGGGTAGTTGAGCGGTGTACATCATTCTTCTGAGTTCATGTTCATCAAGAGGTGATGCAATAGTCAAATTGGGTATCGGTCTTAAGTAAGCCATGTCGAACACGCCGTGATGCGTAGGTCCGTCTTCTCCAACCAGTCCCGCTCTATCCAGACAAAAAATTACGTGTAGCTTTTGAATTGCCACGTCGTGAATAATATTATCGTATGCCCGTTGCATGAACGAAGAATATATGTTGCAGAAAGGTATTAGTCCGTCTTTGGCCATTCCTCCTGAGAAAGTGACAGCGTGTCCCTCGGCTATACCGACATCAAATGCTTTATCAGGCATTTTATCCATTAATATATTCATGGAACAGCCTGTAGGCATGGCTGGAGTTACCCCGATGATTTTGTCATTCATAGATGCCAGCTCAACCAACGTATTGCCAAACACTTCCTGAAAGAGAGGAGGCATTCCGTTTGTGTTAGCCACAAAACGTTCACCCGTCTGCGGATCAAACTTGCCGGGTGCATGCCACAAAGTAGCCTGCTTCTCTGCCGGTTCAAATCCTTTTCCTTTAATAGTATGCAAGTGTAATATTTTGGGTCCTTGCATGTCTTTTATATCATGAAGTATCCGGGTGAGGTTCTTTATATCGTGCCCGTTAATAGGGCCGAAATAACGAATATTCATGCCTTCAAATATGTTTTGTTGCTGAGCCAACATAGACTTGAGGCTGTTGGCAAAGCGTATGAGGCTTTTTCTTCGTGATTCGTTCAAAACCCCCATTTTGAATAACATCTTAGATGCTTCAAATCGTAACCGATTATAACGGTTGGATGTAGTGAGGTTAAACAGATACTCCTTCATCCCTCCAACACTGCGGTCGATAGACATATTGTTATCATTGAGTATAATCAATAAGTTGTTGGGAGTTGATGAAGCATTGTTGAGACCCTCAAAAGCAAGTCCGCCGCTCATGGAACCGTCACCAATAACAGCAATCACATGCCGTTTACGATCTCCTTTTTTCTGAGCGGCTACTGCCATGCCCAGAGCTGCAGAAATAGAGTTTGATGCATGTCCGCATGTAAATGTATCATATTCACTTTCCTCGGGTGAGGGGAAAGGACGAATGCCTTTGAATTTACGATTAGTTGAAAAGACTTCTCGCCGGCCTGTTAGAATTTTATGTGCGTATGCCTGATGCCCAACATCCCATACGATGCGGTCGTAAGGAGTATTGTAAACGTAATGCAGAGCAACTGTGAGTTCTACGACTCCCAGGCTGGCTGCAAAATGTCCTGGGTTACAGGACAGTTCTTTTATGATGTCTTGCCTAAGTTCTTCACATACCAAAGGAAGCTCATTCAGGGTCAGTTTACGTAAGTCTTCCGGATATGAAATGAATTTTAGCAAGTTATGTATTTGCTCGTTTTCCATTATATGGCCAAAATTTACTGCAAAATTAGTATAAATAAGTCGAAGTATGCTCTTTTAAGGCATAATTTTATAGCAATGTGACTTACTGTCATTCCTAATCCTGCATTTTAAATGAATTCATGCATCGTTCTGAATTTATTGCCTTATTTTTGTCACACGAAAATGATAAATAGCCTATAGAATGGAACTAATTACAAAAGTTGAGTACGGTAAAGCGCCTTTCAAGATCAGTCACTTGTCGAAATCTTTGTTACTGGGTTCATGTTTTGCCGAAAATATAGGTTGCCTGATGAGGGAGAATAAGTTCGACTGTGATGTCAATCCATTTGGTATTCTATACAATCCGCTGTCTGTGTCGAAAGCTCTAGATGATATTATTGCGTGTAAGTACTACGGACCCGATGATTTGTTCTTTCACCAAGAATGTTACCATAGCTATATGCACCATGGAAGTTTCTCGGCTACCAATCAGGAAATGGTACTTGATACTATCAATACCCGTCTGAGGAAAGCATCTCAACGATTGGCACAAACAGAAGTGCTTATTATCACGTTTGGCACAGCATGGGTGTATTATCTGCAAAGCACTCGGGAAGTTGTGTCAAATTGCCATAAGATGCCTGCAAAAACTTTTGTAAGAGAAAAGTTAACGGTAAACGACATTGTGGAAACCTATTCTTCGCTGATTGCTAAGCTGCAGCAATGTTCACCTAATCTACGCCTATTGTTTACGGTGAGCCCTATCAGGCATGTGAAAGACGGCTTGCATGAAAATCAATTAAGCAAGGCAACACTTCTTTTAGCGGTTGACGAATTAACAAGAAGGTTTCCCGAACAAGTTTCTTACTTCCCTGCTTATGAAATTGTAATGGATGAACTGAGGGATTATCGTTTCTACGCCGATGATATGGTTCATCCTTCTGCATTAGCAATTCAATATATATGGGAGCGTTTTTGTGAATTGTATTTTTCGGCTGACACGCTTCAATTAATGAAGGAATGTAGCAATCTGGCTCGAGCATTAGCTCACAGACCTCTGAAGCCCGATTCGACAGAGTATAAAAGATTTTTAGGACAAATAGTGTTAAAAATCGAGCAACTTAACGAAAAATACCCGTACTTAGATTTGAAAAAAGAATTAGAACAATGTTATATACAATTGAATCAATAGCAAAACTGATTGACGCCAAGTGCATGGTTCATGCCGAGGCACACATTGATTGGTTACTTACCGATAGTCGCTCTTTATGTTTTCCGGAGACTACCTTGTTTTTCGCTTTATCAACGAAACGTAACGATGGCTCCAAGTATATTCCCGATTTGTATGCTCGTGGAGTACGTAACTTTGTAGTAAGCAAACTGCCTGAGAACAAGGATGAATACCCGGATTCTAATTTTCTGGCAGTGAGCAATCCGCTGAAAGCTTTGCAAAAACTAGCAGAGTTACACCGCCAGAAATTTCAGGTTCCCGTTATCGGAATTACCGGAAGCAATGGTAAAACCATTGTGAAAGAGTGGCTTCATCAGCTACTTAGTCCGGAACGTACTATTGTGAGATCGCCCCGAAGCTATAATTCGCAGATAGGTGTACCTATCTCCGTGTGGCAGATGAACGAATCTACCGAATTGGGAATCTTTGAGGCGGGTATCTCTGAAGTAGGAGAGATGCGGGCATTGCAAAATATCATCAGACCTACCATAGGAGTGTTGACCAATATAGGCGGTGCTCATCAGGAAAACTTCTTCTCGTTGCAGGAAAAGTGCATGGAGAAGCTCTTGCTTTTTAAAGATTGCGAGGTTGTTGTTTACAACGGCGACAATGAACTGTTGAGCAATTGTGTTGCCAAATCCATGCTTACTGCCCGTGAAATTGCTTGGTCATGTGTGGACATGGAGAAGCCGCTCTACATCAGTAGTATCAAAAAGGAAGCCGACTGTACGGTTGTCTCCTATCGTTATCTGGAGATGGATAATACCTTCACCATTCCTTTTATTGATGATGCGTCAATAGAAAACTCACTGAACTGCTTAGCCGTTTGTCTATACCTCATGCTCTCTCCCGAACAAATTACGGAACGTATGCAACAGCTCGAACCTGTTGCCATGCGCCTAGAAGTAAAGGAAGGGAAGAATAACTGTGTGCTGATTAACGATAGTTACAATTCAGACTTGGCTTCGTTGGATATTGCACTCGATTTTGTCTATAGACGTTCTTTGTCGAAGGGGCTCAAACGTACCTTGATTTTATCGGATATGCTTGAAACGGGACAAAGCGTAACTACCCTTTACCGTAAGGTGGCACAGTTGGTTCATAGTCGCGGCATAGAAAAGATAATAGGTGTGGGAGAGGATATTTCTTCGTGTGCAGACCGCTTTGATGTGGAGAAGTATTTCTTTCAGGATACAGAATCATTGTTGCACTCAGATGTAATTAAGAATCTCCGTAATGAAATCATTCTGATTAAAGGCTCTAGAAACTTTGAGTTTGATACCGTATCCGAACGATTAGAACTGAAGGTGCATGAAACAATTCTGGAAATAAATCTGAATGCCTTGGTCGGTAATCTAAACTATTACCGTTCTAAACTGAAACCCGAAACGAAAATAGTTTGCATGGTTAAAGCATTTGCTTACGGCGCCGGTTCGTATGAAGTTGCTAAAACTTTGCAAGAACACAGGGTTGATTATCAAGCAGTAGCTGTAGCCGACGAAGGTTCCGAACTTCGCAAAGCTGGCATTACCGGATCAATCATTATTATGAACCCCGAAATGACAGCTTTTAAAACGTTGTTCGATTACAAACTGGAACCCGAGGTTTATAGTTTTCATTTGCTCGATGCTCTAATTAAAGAGGCCGAAAAAGAAGGTATAACCAATTTTCCGATACATATTAAGCTGGATACCGGTATGCACAGGCTCGGTTTTGCTCCGGAGGATGTGCCGGCTTTGATTAAACGTTTGAAAGGTCAGAACGCTGTAATTCCACGTTCTGTCTTCTCGCACATGGTGGGCAGTGACAGTGAACTGTTCGATGCATTTACCCGTAAACAAATTGCTGCGTTCGAAGAAGCCTCTACACTTTTACAAAATGCCTTTCCGCATAAAATACTTCGTCATATCTGCAATTCAGCCGGTATTGAACGCTTTCCGGAAGCACAGTATGACATGGTGCGTTTGGGTATCGGTTTATATGGCGTTAGTCCCATCGACAATTCCATTATAAATAATGTAAGCACATTGAAAACAACCATTCTTCAGATACGCAACGTGCCGGCCGATGATACGGTGGGCTACAGTCGTAAAGGCCATCTGACCCGTGATTCGCGCATTGCTGCCATTCCGATAGGCTATGCCGACGGACTGAACCGACATTTGGGAAATGGAAAAGGATATTGCCTTGTTAACGGTCAGAAAGCTCCTTATGTAGGCAATATCTGTATGGATGTGTGCATGGTTGACGTTACCGGAATTGATTGCAAGGAAGGTGATCCGGTTATTATCTTTGGAGACGAGTTACCCATAACGGTACTTTCGGATTTGCTGGAAACCATTCCGTACGAGGTGCTCACCAGCGTGTCGTCGAGGGTGAAACGAATCTATTTCCAAGATTAATATTCTGGGCGTTAAACTTAGGAAATAAAAAACTTGGTGACATGCTTGCTTTTACCTAGTTTTGTGTGATTATAACTTATGTATCTACCTAATAATCTGAATGTATGGTTAATGAATTAGTGATTTTAGGCTTTATTCCCAGTGGATCGGAGTTTCTGATTCTGGCACTGCTGATATTGTTATTCTTTGGAGGAAAAAAAATTCCTGAGTTGATGAGGGGACTGGGCAAAGGCGTAAAGAGTTTCAAAGAAGGAGTCAACGAGGCCAAAGAAGAAATCAACAAAGCGAAAGAAGAGGTTGAGAAACCGACTGATGATACGACGAACGAGAAGAAAGACTAGCAATGGCAGAAATGACCTTTTGGGATCATTTGGATGAATTGCGGAAAGTACTGTTTCGCATCTTGGGAGTTTGGTTTGTTTTGGCAATTGGTTATTTCATTGCCATGCCTTGGTTGTTTGACCATGTGATACTGGCTCCCTGCCACAATGATTTTGTTTTTTACTCATTGTTACGGTCTATCGGAGAATCGCTTAACCTGACGGATGATTTCTTTACGCAAGAATTCTCCGTCAAGTTGGTTAACATCAACCTAGCAGCTCCGTTTTTTATCCACATGTCTACCGCATTCTGGATGTCGGTTGTCACAGCCATGCCCTATCTTTTCTGGGAAATCTGGAAATTTATTAGTCCGGCTCTGTATCCCCACGAACAGAAGGGTGTGCGCAAAACATTGATTTTAGGCACCCTGATGTTTTTTATTGGCGTGTTGATGGGCTATTTCATGGTTTATCCGTTAACGTTGCGCTTTCTAACGACGTATGAGCTGAGTGCCGAAATAGTGAACCAAATATCGCTGAACTCATACATTGACAATTTCATGGTATTGGTGCTGTGCATGGGACTAGCGTTTGAACTGCCACTTGTTACCTGGTTGCTCTCCCTCTTGGGGTTAGTGAACAAAACCTTTCTTCGCAAATACCGCAAGCACGCCATTATTATTATTGTTGCGGTAGCTGCCATTATTACTCCTACCGGTGACCCATTTACCCTGAGTGTGGTTTCTATTCCCCTAATCATTTTATATGAACTAAGCATTCTGTTGATAAAAGACAAAGATTCGCTACCTTTGCCAAATGATTGATGAAGTAAAAGAATACTATGACATTTTGTTGGCACTTTGTGAGGCAGAGGAAACTTCGCTGAGTGCTCGCTACCGACAGTTGCGTGACATGCTGGAACGTATTTGTCGTTTATACATGAAAGACGAAAGTCTTCAGATGACCGATTTAGCTGCACGAATCAGTTTTCTGTCGTCTTGCGTGTCGTTAGATAGTGCAGAACAAAACAAGCTACACACGTTCAGGCTTACATCCAATGCCATACTCAACCATGAGTTGGCTCCAACGAAAGAACTCTTCCTTCGTGATGTGAAAACGTTGAGCTACCTGCTCCGGAAATTGACGAGTCAAGATATTCCATCCAAACTCTACAACCTCTTACCTAAGCTACAGCCGACTTCTTTTAAACAGACCTCAACACGCAAGCAATTCAGCAGAATGAGGGTGTGTTTTCAATATGCCGATGACACTTTTCTGTATGTGATGCCTGTTGATGAAGTATCCGACGAATGTCTTCGTGTGCGTTATAATGAGCCGCAGGTAAATGAAGAATTTGCTGAAACCTGCAAGTTATTGTGGACGCATGCGCAGTTGAATCTGCTGGATGTACGTGTTGGTGAAGATGGCGTATTGCTTCCTGCTTTTATTGTTTTGGAACCCGATTACCTGATAGATATCAGCTCATTGGCAGAATGCTTTCGAGATTACGGTCATCACCCGGCCAATTACCTGTTAAGCAGACTTCAACCCATAGACAATGCGCGGCCTTTGCTGCTGGGAAATATCGCCAACCTCTTTTTGGATGAATGGATACATGCAGATGGAGAGGTTGACTACATCAGCAGCATGAAAAAGGCGTTTCGCCGGTACCCCATTGAATTGGCTGCTTGTAGTGAGTTGACAGACAAAGAGCGTGAGCGTCAATTCTTTGATGATTGCAAGATGCATTTTGAAAACATTCGTCGCATGGTGACCGATACCTTTGCTTCGCCCGGTTACGACCTGAATAAAAAAGATGCTGTGCTCGAGCCGGCCTATATTTGTGAAGCTTTGGGGCTGCAAGGACGCCTCGATTATATGCAACGTGATATGCGTTCGTTTATTGAGATGAAGTCGGGCAAGGCCGATGAATACGCTATAAAAGGAAAGATAGAGCCAAAAGAAAATAACTTGGTACAAATGTTGCTATACCAAGCGGTGCTGCAATATTCCATGGGAGTAGATCACCGTAAAGTGCGTCCTTATTTACTCTACACCCGCTATCCGTTGCTCTATCCGGCACGTACCTCCTGGGCGCTGGTGCGACGTGCCATTAACCTGAGAAACCGTATTGTTGCGAATGAATTCGGTGTACAGTTGCATAATAATATAGAATACACCGGTAACCTATTGGAGCAAATCAATGCGAACACATTGAATGAGAAACATCTTTCAGGTCGCTTCTGGGAACAATACCTGGCACCTTCTATTGACGGTTTCCGTGGAGAGCTGCAACAGCTTACCTCCATCGAAAAAGCTTATTACCTAACCGTTTATAACTTCATCACCAAAGAACAGTATACCGCAAAATCGGGTGATATTGATTACGAAGGTCGTGCCGGAGCAGCTGCGTTGTGGCTCGCCTCATTGTCTGAGAAGCTGGAAGCAGGCGAAATTCTGCATCGTTTAACCATTGTTGAGAACCATGCTGCCGATGAACACAAAGCATCGCTTACTCTAGCTATTCCCGAAGCCGACTGCTGTGAAGTTGAAGCAGAGGTGGCGTTGCCTAATTTCAGGCAAGGAGATGCTGTTGTTTTGTATCAGCGAAACAACGATGCCGATAAGGTTACCAACCAAATGGTTTTTAAAGGTAATATTGAATCCATTGACGAACATTGTGTGAAAGTACGGCTGCGTGCTTCGCAACAAAATCCTTCGGTGATTCCGGCCGATAGTCTCTATGCGCTGGAACACGACGTCATGGATACCACTTTCCGAAGCATGTATATGGGACTGTCGGCTTTTGCACGTGCCACGAAAGAAAGGCGTGACTTGCTTCTCTTTCAGCGCTTGCCTCAGTTTAGCACGGCTTATGATGAACAGATAGTAAATGCCTCGACCGACTTTGATCGTGTTGCGTGGAAAGCATTGGCTGCCCAAGATTATTTCCTGTTGGTTGGTCCTCCGGGAACGGGCAAAACATCGCGAGCTTTGCGCTTGATGGTTGAACGCTTTCGGGAAAATCCTGAGGTACATATTCTGCTGATGGCCTATACCAATAGAGCCGTTGATGAAATATGTAAGGCCTTGTCGGCCATCACACCTGCTGTTGACTTCATCCGTGTTGGTAGCGAATTATCTTGTGATGCCGCTTACAGAAATCACCTGATGGAGAATGAGCTGGCGCTTTGCACCCGTCGATCGGAAGTGGTAGAGCGCATGGTATCCTGTCGGATATTTGTGGGGACAGTGGCTTCCATAGCCGCCAAACCCGAATTGTTCCGCCTTAAAACCTTTGACGTGGCAATTGTTGATGAGGCTACTCAAATACTGGAACCTCACTTGCTGGGCATACTGTGCGCTCGCAACGCAGCCGGCTCCAATGCAATTGGCAAATTTATCCTCATAGGCGATTACAAACAGTTGCCGGCCGTGGTTCAGCAAAGCGATGTTCACTCCGAAATACACGAAGACAGTTTGCGTTCGGCCGGACTTGTGAATCTCAAAGAATCTTTGTTTGAGCGGCTTCACCGTGCCTGCCTCTCTGCACCGGTAAAGGAGCAGGCGGTTGACCAGCTGTGCCGACAAGGCAGAATGAATCCGGAGGTTGCTCTGTTTCCGAACGAGGCTTTTTATGGTGGAAAATTGGTCTCAATAGGCCTTCCGCATCAAGTTGATGAAATTTTGCCGGCCGATACGCTGACAGACGATAAACTCAACGCACTAATAACTCATCGCGTTGCTTTTCTTCCCTCAGAGCCCAATAAACAAGGAGCATCTGTTAAGGTGAACTACTGTGAAGCCCGTTTGTGTGCTCAATTGGCACGGAAAGTGTTTGAGCAGTATCAAAACACATTCAATCCTTCTTTTACGCTGGGCATTATTACACCCTACCGCAGTCAGATTGCACTAATCAAAAAAGAGCTTTGTCTGATGGGCATCCCTCAGCTGAACTCCATATTGGTTGATACGGTAGAACGATTTCAAGGAAGCGAACGCGATGTTATTATCTATTCTTTCTGTGTGAATCAACCCTATCAGCTTCGTTTCTTGTCGAACCTGATGGAAGAAGACGGTGTAGCGGTTGACAGAAAATTAAATGTGGCTTTAACGCGTGCCCGAAAACAAATGTTCATAATGGGCGTGCCTCAATTGTTGGCTCTGAATCCGATCTATAAAAAGCTGCTCAATTTTATCAAAATGAAAGCAGATTTTACATAAATACGGAGTAATTAGGTTTTATTCTGTCTTTATGCGGTTTGTTAACACTTTCGTATTGCCAAAACCTCTATATTTGCACTACGTTTTTTTCATAGAGATTTAGATTTAAGGTTAGAAGAATTGTGGAAGTCGTGAGACTTCCCTTTTTTTTGCCTTAAGCCTCCTCTTTCTTTTATAGATTGAAGGGGGCTCAAAAAGTCCTTTCGTGAGAAAGGGCTTTTTTATTGATATATGCCGATTCCGGATCACCGCTACATAAAAAGTATAAAAAAAAGTATCACCAAGTATCACCAACTTGCTAACAGATTGATTTTCAGGTTGTTGAAGTGTGATACTTGCCTAAAAAAAGCCTCACCAAGTATCACCAAGTATCACCAACTTTTTTGCAGTGATTCTTTACAGTACAACACTAATTAAATCT
>JACCEE010403517.1_pt1 | contig 19469 bp, 16 predicted proteins | sample 7449931 | NCBI WGS metagenome assembly JACCEE01 (sample SAMN15323457, study PRJNA562643) | freshwater metagenome | isolation source: river surface water | place: USA:Blue River Watershed | collected 2017-08-19 | reverse complement strand
GGCAAAAATGTAATAGCCGTGGGCAACGCCCACGGTAAGTGAATGGTTACGAAGGGCGGCGCGAAGGAAAGGTTGATAGAATAAAAGTCTTTGTGGCGCCGCAATTGCAGAATGGTAGATAATGTGCTAATGAGGTAATTTGCTAATATGCTAATGCGACAATTAAAAAAAGAAAATAATAATATAAAAGAATGGGGTGCTGGGGATTGGGCAAAAATGGTAAGGTCGTAAGGTGTTACGACCCACTAAATGAGACAATAAATCAATAGAAGGCACAAAACAACAAGCCAATGGCATTGCTGTTTGCGCAGGTAGTAAATAAAAAAGCAAGATTTCGAATTAGCGAAACACCTATTTGGGTTTATAGGCCATCCCTACCAACTTTACGTATGGAGGATCGCCATAAGGACGGCGAACATCGCGCGTGGTAATTAGAACAACAGTAGCACCAAGCAGCGCAGCCTTCTTTTGAAGTGTAATGGTCGCACTCCGTTCAAGATCGCGAGCATCTACATACTTTTCGCGAGTTCCCTCATCAATGCCTTCAACCTCACCTAACTCAATCATCTTATCGAGAGAAGCATTACGCTTTTTAAGCACCTTTACGTCACGCCATCCACCCACTTCGCGAACATCAACTTGAACTGCGCTGATTACCTCAACACGACCATACTTATAAATGATCTTTTGCACGTAACGACGATCGACTTGCTCCATCTTCTGTTCACCGGGAAAGCCATAGAAAAGATCTTTTACAGTAAACTTCTTTACGTTGGCAAGTAACTTGTCGCCGTTGAGCATTACAATGGTATCGGTCTTTGCCTTTACATCTTTCTTCACTAATGCCATTGTAGGAACAATGGTAGAGTAAATATAGTTTGGGTTGAGCGGCTCTGTGGGAACAACCGCTGCAGGAGTATAAACTTTCGATGCCGAAGTATCGGCAGGTGCGGTAATAGCGGCGGTAGTATCGCTTTTCGTTGCTGCGTCCTTCACAGGAACAGTAACCTTAATGGAATCGGCAGCGAGAGTGTTCTTAGCCGAATCTTTCGTTAGGCTATCGACAACAGCAGCGGGAGTAGCACTTTTATTGCTTATAGTATCGGCCAGCTGAATTGAAACCGGAACAATCACCTTAGAGTTTAAAGATGATGTGTCGGAGACAACCTTAGTGGTATCGGTATTCTGAGCAAAAACAGTGCTCGAGAAAATTGCGACAAAAAACAGAACAGATAGGAATCGCATAGCTAATTGACTTTGATACAAAAGTAGAAAGATAAAAAACGATTACAATACTACTCCTCAAAAAGATGTGATATCTCAGTGGCTACAATATACCCGCCGTTTGGTTCTGCACCAATTTCGGCACAGGGTTTGTAACCAAGAGCTGTAAATAGACAAATAAATAGCAACAATTAACAAACGAATATGGCCATGAAAAAGTATAGCTTACTACTGACAGCAATGCTGTTTACAACCCTTGCCATTGGACAAGTTTACCAGCAAGAGAAGCCTTACATTGAAGTTACCGGTATAGCCAAAATGGAGGTAATTCCCGATCAAATCTACGTTCGCATAATGCTTAAGGAGCGGAGTGAATCACGTGGGAAAGTTGCAATAGACAAGCTTGAAAAGGAGATGAAAGACGCGCTAAAACGCGCAGGCATCGATACAAAAAATCTATCGCTTCAAGATACCGAAAGCGACCTTACCAAGATTACCCGAAGGAAACAGGATGTGCTTACCTCAAAAACCTACCAGCTGATGGTTCCCGATGCAAAAACGCTTAGCAGCGTGGTAGACGAGCTGGGAAAAATAGAGATCAAGGACCTCGACATTGTAAAAGTAAGCCACTCCAACATTGAGAATCTCCGTAAGGATGTACGCATTCAAGCCATGAAAGCAGCCAAGATCAAAGCCGACTACATGCTTGAAGCGATAGGCGAAAAAGCGGGATCAGCAACTATGGTGGTGGAAAACTCATGGATGGAAGATATGCCACAAGGCGGTGTGCGCTACAAGGAGGCAAACGTGTTGATGAGCCTTAGCGAGGATAAATCGGAAGATGAACTCTCTTTTACAAAAATTTCGCTAGAGGCAAGAGTGCAGGTGAGATTTGCCATTGTAGGAAAACAGTAGTGCAGAATACAACGACAGAACATACAAAAAATATAGCCTGGAGTAGCTTCATGAATTAAAAGTGAGACTTAGGAATATTTGAAATTGAAGACAGAAGGGCCGTTGCATGCAACGGCTTTTCTGTCTGTAACCTTTAAACAACCATAGCCAAAAAGAAAAGGGGCACCAACAATAGTGCCCCTCCTCATAGAGTAAACAAGTAGTGATTATTTCTTTTTAAGCTTATGCTTCTTAACGAAATCACCAAGAATACCTGTCAAATCGGGTTTACCAATTTCAGCTAAATCGTAGTAAACACGGGTATTAGGCTTCTTGATCTTGATGATGCGGTTAAGATCGATAGGAGTACCGATAATAACGCTGTCGCAATCGGTAGCGTTGATGGTAGCTTCAAGGTCCTTGAGCTGCTGTGCGCCGTAACCCATCGCAGGTAAAATACGACCAATGTTTGGATAGATAGCAAAGGTCTCCTTAAGCTTACCAACCAAGAATGGACGAACTTCAACCTCTTCGGAAGCACCAAACTTGCGGGCAGCAATAGTACCTGCACCAATCTTCATTTCACCGTGGGTAAGGGTTGGACCATCTTCCACGATCAAGCAACGCTTTCCACGAATAATATCAAGATTATCAACGGTAATTGGAGAGGCTGCATCAACAACAATGGCCTTAGGGTTACACTTTGCAATATTCTCGCGAACAATCTGAATTCCTTCAGGAGCAGCAGAGTCCATCTTATTGATAACAACAACATCTGCCATGCGAAGATTAACTTCACCAGGGTAGTAAGAAACCTCATTACCCGGACGGTGTGGGTCGGCAACGGTAATTGTAAGATCGGGCTTATAGAATGGGAAGTCGTTATTTCCACCATCCCAAAGAATAACGTCACAACCGCTAGGATCCTTTTCAGCAGCACGGAGAATATCCTCATAATCTACACCAGCATAAATCACGTTTCCGCGAACTACGTGTGGTTCGTACTCTTCCATCTCCTCAACAGTACACTTGTGCTTCTTAAGGTCACCAACTTCAGCAAAACGTTGAACACGTTGAGCAACCAGGTCGCCATAAGGCATAGGGTGACGAACTGCCACAACCTTTAACCCTTGGCTCATAAGATACTCAACCACGCGACGAGAAGTTTGAGACTTACCGCAACCTGTGCGCGTTGCCACAACGGCAATAACAGGCTTGGTACTCTTAATCATTGTTTCGCTAGGGCCAATAAGCATGAAGTTTGCTCCAGCAGCATTAACAATAGAACTAACGTTCATTACGCGGTTGTAAGGAACATCGGAGTAAGCAAAAACGCAATCGTGCACTTTTAGGTCCTTGATTAAGCGGGGAAGCTCTTCCTCAGCGTAAATTGGAATACCCTTTGGATAGCTCTTTCCGGCCAACTCAGCAGGATATTTTCTACCGTCGATGTCGGGAATTTGGGCTGCAGTAAATGCAACTACATTGTAAGAATCATTGTTTCTAAAAAAAGTGTTGAAGTTGTGAAAATCCCTACCGGCAGCGCCGATAATAATCACATTCCTTTTGGACATAATGCCTCCTTTTTTGTTAAGAATTAGTAGTTAGTTTATGGTGTTGGCTAAATAGCCTTCTCCAAAAATAGAATAATTAGGCTACCATTATCACCAAAACAGCACTTTTTTTACATATATTTTTCAACCATATCCAACTAATAATCTTTAGCTTTGCATCCGAAAAACGATTATTGCAATTTCATACATTTAGGTTAAACCGGATATAAAAAAAGATGCCAACGAAAGCCAACAGCAAAAAGGAAAGTGCATAAAAATACAAGATTGCATAAATGTATAAAACTCACAAAAAATGAATTTTCTTGCACACGTATATTTATCGGGATCGGATGAACTAATTCAGCTTGGGAACTTCTCCGGCGACTATGTTAAGGGGAGTGACTTCTCTTCATTCCCCGAAAAGGTAGTTTTAGGGCTAAAAATGCACCGAACTATCGACACGCTCACCGACAATCATCCCGCATTTGCCGAAAGTCGCAAACGGCTTGTTCCGGTGTATGGCCGTTATGCCGGAGTGGTGGTAGATATATTTTACGATCACATCCTTGCATCAACATGGGAGAACTACTCCGACAGGCCATTGATTCCATACACGCGAACATTCTACTATAACATGGTGCGCAACTACCACCTCCTACCTAAAGAGGTGAAGTATTTCCTACCATTTGTGATACAGAGTGGACGGTTAGCCTCATATGCAACCACTACAGGCATTGGCGAAGCGCTATCAATAATGTCGCGCCGCACAACTCTTCCAAACAGAACCCAAGCCGCCATTGAACTGCTAAAAACCGACTATAACGGATTCAAAAACGATTTCGAAATCCTCTTTCCTTTTTTAATAGAATCGGTGGAACAGACCTATGGAATAAAATGTAGGTGAGATAAGCCATACTATAGTCTAGTCGACATGGATTAAAGGGAGTTCAATCCGGAATATCCGCCATGACTATGCATTTACTTAAAATTGATTAAGTAAGAGATGATGCAGAAGATAAAATAACCGCATTACCAACTTTTTTTCGCTAGCATTTGGTGCAATTACCAATTCTAACTGCGATTATAAGCAATCGAGCAATTTCCCCTTTTCTTTTCCCATGATGGAAAAGAAACAAAAGATCCAGCCTTGGGAGGTAAAACGGCGACTACCTATCCGAACTGATCTTAATAAAGATGAATAGTAGGATGGTGAAAGACCAGAGCGATGAACCTCCGTAACTAAAGAATGGTAGCGGTATCCCAATTACAGGAAAGAGGCCAATAGTCATGCTAATATTTACCACAAAGTGGAAGAACAGAATAGAAAGCACCCCATAACCGTAAATCCTAGCAAAAGCCTGCTTTTGCCGTTCTGCCGTTCGCTGAATCCTTAAGAGTAGAATTACAAAAAGAGCAATTACGACTGCCGAACCCACAAATCCCCACTCCTCACCTACTGTGCAGAAGATAAAATCGGTACTCTGTTCCGGCACAAAATTATACTTGGTCTGTGTGCCCTGCAGATATCCTTTGCCGAGGAATCCGCCCGACCCAATTGCTACCTTTGATTGGTTAAGGTTGTATCCAAATCCTAACGGATCGGATTCAATACCCAACAAATCTTTAATACGCGCCTGATGGTGAGTTTCCAACACGTTATTAAAAACGTAATCGACCGAATACGACAAGCCCGCACTTACAACAAAGAAGATTAATACAAAATATAGTGTACGAATCTTGTGCCGTAACGAATATACTATAGCAATAGGGAATAGTGCAACTGTAGATATGACAACTGAAATATAGGGTTCAATCCGAACTCCTATGTATTTTGAAAGATAAAATACGGATACAGACAATGCAGCAATTGTAAAGGCAGCCGTAACCACTATAGCAACTCTTCGAATAAGGAAAAAGAGAGCCGCAAGCATGATTACAACTAAGCCAATCATAATAGTTAGCATTGATAACTTCAGGGAGAATATAAATAGCATCACCATGAATGCCATAATAACCAATACCCATCCACTCATTCCCTCGCGGTAAAGCATAAGGGTAAGCACCACAAAAACCATCAACGAACCGACATCGGGTTGAGCAAGAATAATCAACATTGGAAGTCCGAGTATGGCTCCGGTTTTTAAATATCCCGATAAACTTTTAAAAGTAAACCCGTAAGTGCTTATTAGCCTTGCCAAAGCCAATGAGGTGGTAACTTTTACAAACTCCGATGGTTGAATACCGCCAAAGCCACCAATAAGAATCCATGATTTATTACCATTTACCTCCTTGCCTATCACAAATACCGACAGAAGAAGAAGAATAGAAAGTATATATAGAGGATAAGCAAATACGTAGTAAAACTTACTATCCATTGCCAATACAAATATGGCAATAACAATTGCAGCACCGATCCAAAGCATTTGCATGCCATAGCGCTGAGTAATATCGAAAATGCTATGGTGCTCTTCGTTATATACAGCAGCATAGATATTCATCCAGCCCATTAATACCAACAATAGGTAAATGAAGACTAGTGTCCAATCTATTCCTCTTGCAAAATCACTTTTTTTTGACACTTCTAATAGGGTTCATCAGGTTAGCATCAAGGAGAAATTTCTCTAATTCGGGGCGAGACAATGAATCCTTGAGGTATTTTTCAATCATTAAGCTGGCAATTGGTGCAGCATAAGTTGCCCCAAATCCACCATTCTCAACATAAACAGCAATAGCAATTTTAGGATTATCCTTGGGTGCAAATGCAATAAAAATGGAGTGATCATCACCATGTGGATTTTGAGCAGTACCCGTTTTGCCGCAAATATCTAACCCCGGAACGGCAGCACGTCGGGCAGTAGCGCCACTCCCCGGCTCCCCATTTACAGCAAGATACATTCCTTCCACAATGGGTCTAAACAGTGCTGTATCGATAAGCGTTTGGTGTTTTACCTTAAACTTTGGGTCGATTCCCTTATCTCCATCAATACGTTTTACCAAATGAGGCGTGAAGTAGTGACCTCTATTGGCAAGTATTGCCGACATGTTTGCCATTTGAAGCGGTGTAATACCTAACTCGCCCTGACCAATAGATAAGGAAACGATTGTAATTGATTTCCACGCATTCTTACCGTAAATACGGTTGTAGAGTTCCGGCGATGCAACAATACCATTCAACTCATTGGCCACATCGGACCCAAGACGCTTACCAAAGCCAAACGACTGAACATACCTGCGCCATTCACCCAACGCTTCGGCAGGTGAACTATACTTCGGATTATCTACAATATTCCTAAATACATAACAGAAATATGCATTACAACTATTCTCAACCGAGTGAATCAGATCGAGAGGAGACCTGTGCTCGTGACAACCAACTCCCCGTCCATACGGATAACCGCCGTGGCAAGGATAGCGCATCTCGGGTCGAAGCACACCCTCTTGCAATCCAATAAGTCCGTTTATCAGCTTAAAAGTAGATCCGGGAGGATACATGGCCATTGAAGCCCGGTTGAAAAGTGGCTTTAGAGGATCGGACTGAAGGTCTTTAAAATTATTCGTTCGAACACGCCCAACCAGCAACTCGGGATCGTAGCTTGGACTGCTTACAAGCGCGAGAATCTCGCCTGTAGATGGCTCAATTGCAACAACACTACCTAGCTTATTCACCATTAACTTTTCGCCATACGCTTGAAGCTCGGCATCAATGCTAAGATTTATGTTTTTACCGGGAACTGCAATGGTATCGTATTTTCCATCGGCGTAGCTACCTTTTATCTGGTTATGCACATCAACCATATAAATAGATACCCCCTTTTGTCCACGAAGCTGCTCTTCATAGGTCTTCTCAAGACCATTTATTCCAATGTAATCGCCTCGTTTGTAGTAAGGTTTTCTTTCAAGCACGCTTTCATCAACTTCGCCAACATAACCAAAGAGGCCACCTGCAATATTAAAAGGGTACGTGCGCAAGGTACGCGCTTGAACAAAGAACCCTGGAAACAAGAACATCTTTTCCTGAAAGCGAGCGTAATCTTTAGCCGAAATTTGCTTTATAAAAGGGTATTGCTTGTAGGCCGAGAAGTAACGTGAGCGCATCATCGACTTAAAATTCTCCTGAACCTGCTCCTTTGTAATGCTCAAAAGTCGAGCAAACTCGAGGGTGTCAAAAGCCTTAACCTGATTTTTAATAATCATCAAGTCGTATGCGGCTTGGTTGCTCACCAACACTTCATTTTTCCTATCAAAGATGATTCCCCTTGCAGGATATTGGGTTACGTAGTGTAAAACATTATTACTGGCAGTTACTTTATAGGAACTGTCCACCACTTGAATAAAGAACAAGCGTAGCAAAATTGCCGCAATGGCGGCAATCATTATCGATGAGACTACAAACTTCCTATCAAAACTAACGTCCACGTCAAAGCTAGTTATTAAGCATTTTACTCCTTATAAAAGAGGTATTGAGCAAGCACTACAATTAATAGAGTAAATACGCTGCTAACAATAACCCTAAACATGGTAAAGAAAAAACCATGAAACGTAAATGCCTCCATATAAAACAGGGCAAAGTGATGAATCAAAATCATTACTCCGGCGTAGCGAAGAAACCACTGCAAGCCATAAGCAGCCATTGTAGGAACAGAGCCTTTGCCGAAATCGTCGCGGTTGGTAAAGAAGTTAATAACATCAGGCCTAACGAAGGCTATCAGCGTAGTAGCAAAAGCATGAAAACCAAGCGTATCGGCAAAAAGATCGACAGAGAGCCCCAGCAGGAACGCAGTAGTGATCAATATCCAGCGAGGCGTCTTAATCGGAAGCATCAACACAAAGAGAACATAAACGTAGGGGTTTATAAAACCGCTAAGTTGGATGTTGCTAAAGAAGAACTCCTGAAGCAACACCAGCAGAACAAATAGTCCAAAATATTTCAACAAGAACTTAATCATTCTTCATTTGTGCTTTCCAGCTGAGTTTGCTCCTCATACTGAATGTTATCAACTATATATACGTAGTTCAACTTACGGAACTCAGTGGAAAGTTTTACGTTGATTCGGTAAAAACTCCCGCCTACTTTATCAAAACTTTTAATATACCCCAACGTTATACCTTCTGGAAACATTGAAGAGTAACCGCTAGTTACAACAGTATCGCCAACAACAATATCGGCATTCTGAGGAATCTCTGCGAGGGTAACCACATCGGAAGTAACCCCATCCCAAAAGAGGGACCCAAAATAGCCAGTTCGACGGAGCTTACCGCTCACCTTTAAGTCAGTATTCAAAAGGCTAATTACAGTGGAGTAATGTTTTGAACAGCTCTTTACAACGCCAACAAGTCCATTTCCGGTAATAACACCCATCTGTGGTCGCACGCCATCGACAGTTCCAACTTTTAAGGTAATAAAGTTGTGTTGCTTATTTACGGAGTTACCCACCACCTTGGCAGTAAAATATCGGTACTGTGGTCGCCCAACCGAATCCCTATGGAGCGTATCGATATATGTAGGCGCATTAACCATAGCTGTGCTTTCAAACTTGGCAAGTTTCTGCCTTAGCACCAAGTTTTCTCTAACGAGGATATCGTTTTGGTCGCCCAACTCAAAATAGTCGGACATGCCACCAAGCCAAGAGTGTAACGAGCCGCTTACGCTCCGCGCTGCTGACACGAGCCGATAGCGTTGATAAATGCTATCGGACGATATCAGTATAAGCGCACAACTCTCCAATGCAATGAAGAGAAAGATAATGTGGTAGCGGAGCAAAAACCGTATTAAGCTATTCATTCCGAACTATTCTACTATCGCATTAAGAAGGAGAAGCGATCAACATTCTTTAAAGAGATACCTGTACCTCTTGCCACGGCATGAAGTGGATCTTCGGCTACGTGGAATGGGATATTGATTTTTTCAGTTAATCGCTTATCGAGGCCACGCAGAAGGGCTCCACCACCTGCGAGATAAATACCTTTAGTTACGATATCGGCATATAGCTCCGGAGGAGTTTGCTCCAACACCCCAAGCACAGCAGTTTCAACCTTCGAAATTGATTTATCGAGGCAGTGTGCAATCTCTTGGTACGATACAGGCACTTCCACAGGCAGAGCAGTCATAAGGTTTGGACCACGAACAATAAAATCGCTAGGTGGGTTATCCAAATCGGGCAGCGCGCTACCTACGGCAATCTTAATATCCTCAGCGGTGCGTTCGCCAATCTTAATATTGTGCTGGTGACGCATGTATGCTTGAATATCGGCAGTAAAACCATCACCCGCTATACGAATACTCTTGTTACAAACAATACCACCAAGGGCAATAACTGCAATTTCAGTTGTACCACCTCCTATATCTACAACCATGCATCCCGATGGGGCTTCCACGTCGAGGCCAATACCTAAGGCAGCAGCCATTGGTTCATAAATCATATATACATCGCGGCCACCAGCGTGCTCCGAAGAGTCGCGAACCGCACGAATTTCAACTTCGGTACTTCCGGATGGAATACAAACGACCATGCGGAGCGATGGAGTAAAAAGGCGATTTTTAGGGCTAATCATCTTAATCATCCCGCGAATCATCTGTTCGGCGGCGTTAAAGTCGGCAATAACCCCGTCGCGTAAAGGCCTAATGGTCTTGATGTTTTCGTGAGTCTTGCCATGCATTTGGCGAGCCTTCTCCCCAATAGCAATTAACTTCCCGGTGTTTTTATCAATTGCCACAATAGAGGGCTCATCCACAACAATTTTATCGTTATGAATAATAATGGTGTTGGCAGTTCCTAAGTCAATGGCCAGCTCCTGTGTTAAAATCGAAAACAATCCCATATATTCAATTCTTAATTTCAATTAGTGTTTAAAGTGACGAAATCCTGTGAACACCATCGCCATTCCGTTGGCGTTGCAGTAGTCAATGGATTCTTGGTCCTTCACCGACCCGCCGGGCTGGATTACCGAGGTAACTCCCGCTTTACGAGCAATCTCAACACAATCGGCAAATGGGAAGAACGCATCGGATGCCATAACAGCACCGGTAAGATCGAACCCAAAGTTCTTTGCCTTTTCAATTGCGTGAACTAACGCATCCACCCGTGAGGTTTGCCCTACACCGCTGGCAAGCAACTTTCCATCCTTAGCAAGCACAATTGCATTTGACTTGGAGTGCTTAACAAGCTTGTTTGCAAACATCAAATCGGCAATCTCCGCTTTTGTAGGAGTTTTTGCGGTCTTAACCTGCATATCGGCTTCCACTTCTGTCTTTAAATCTTTATCCTGAACCATTACACCGTTGAGCAACGAACGGAATTGCTGCTTACCCAACGTGTGAGGCTTGCGAATAAGAATAATTCTATTCTTCTTGGTTTTCAACACCTCAAGTGCATCAGCGGTATATGAGGGTGCAATAATTACTTCAAAAAAGAGTGTGTTAATTTCGGCAGCAACATCACCGGTTACCTCTACGTTGGTAATTAAAATGCCGCCAAAGGCAGAAACCGGATCGCCTGCTAGTGCATCTTTCCAAGCATCCATGAGCGAAGGGCGCGAAGCGGCACCGCATGCATTGTTGTGCTTAAGAATAGCAAAGGTGGTTTCGGAATAGTCGTCGATCAGATTTATGGCAGCATCAATATCCAAAAGGTTATTATAGGAGATCTCCTTACCATGAATTTGAGAAAACACAGAATCGAGGTTCCCAAAGAAGGCACCTTTTTGATGAGGATTTTCACCGTAGCGTAACTCTTTCTTGCCTTGAGCGCTAACTTTTAGCGCAGAGGCGTTGTCGCCGGCAAAGTAGTTAAATATGGCAGAGTCGTAGTGCGACGAAACGTTGAAAGCTTCACGGGCAAATGCCTTACGCTGATCAAGTGTTGTAACACCGCTCCCGCTCTCGAGCAGTTGCAACAGTTCTCCGTAATGGTTTCGTGATGCAACAATGGTAACATCCTTGAAATTCTTTGCAGCCGCACGAATAAGAGATATCCCACCAATATCTATTTTTTCAACAATTGCTTGCTCCTCGGCACCCGATGCCACCGTTTCTTCAAACGGGTAGAGGTCTACAATTACCAAATCAATTTGGGGGATGGCGTACTCAACCAGCTGGTCTAAATCGGCTTTTAACTCACGACGAGCAAGAATTCCACCAAACACTTTTGGATGAAGTGTTTTTACACGACCACCTAGAATTGATGGGTATCCGGTAAGGCTTTCTACTGATTGCGCCTCTATTCCTAACTCTTGAATAAAGGTTAAAGTTCCACCAGTGGAGTAAATTTTTACACCAAGGGTATTCAACTTCTTTACTACTAAATCAAGACCATCCTTGTAATAAACAGAAATTAAAGCACTTTTAATTTTTTGCTCATTCATAATAGAGGCAATATTTTTTTAGCAAAGATAAAAGAACCGAACAAAAAAAATAGTAATTCACACAATTAGTATTGTAATTTTCAAGGCATTTTCAAAAGAGATGCATTTTGACGAAGCGTTTTGTTTTTTTATTCGTCTATATAGCATTAATCTTTAGGCAAGGAGAGTAGTCTTAACCAAATAATTGTTGCATTTTTGGCAAACGAATTAGCTAGAACCAAGATTATTTTGCGTCGTGCTCAACTTGCAGATTTATGTTAAATTGCATGTAGAATACAAGTGACGACTAAACCAGATAAAAAATGAAAGTAATACGACAAGTAATAGAGAGCTTTATTTTTGCGCTGCACTCCGCATCTGTTAATAAGCTAAGAACATTCCTATCGCTCCTGGGAATCACCATTGGGATTTTCGCAATCATTTCGGTGCTAACTGTAATTGATTCGCTTGAGCGAAATGTAAGAAACAGCCTTCAATCACTTGGCAACAGTGTGGTTTACGTTCAAAAATGGCCTTGGATGCCGGAAGAGGGCCAAGAATACACGTGGTGGAAATACATGAATAGGCCACAACCATCCTACAAAGAATTTGGAGTAATTGCAGATAAAGTTCAAGGGGCTGAAGCATTTGCCTTTCTATTTGGGTCTCGATCGAAGCCAACCTACAAAAGCGCTACGGTATCGGATGGAGTTGTTTATTGCGCCTCGCACGACTACGATAAAATCAGGTCGTTCGAAATAACCAAGGGGCGATACTTCTCGGTACTCGAATCAAATCAAGGAAAACCCCTTGCTGTAATTGGGGTTGATATTGCAACAGGGCTTTTCGGCAAAGAGGATCCGCTTGGAAAAGTCATTAAAATAGGTAGAAATAAGGTTACTGTAATTGGAGTATTTGAGCGCGAAGGCAAAACCTTAGTTGGCGATGAGAGCATCGATAAGGTTGTGCTAGTTCCAGCACTTTATGGTCGAACCTTTGTTGATTTGCGAAGGGCAAACCCAACAATTATGGTCAAAGCGCTTCCAACCATGTCTATTGACGAGTTAACGGATGAAGTCCGAATGGCAATGAGGGCCGAACGCAGAATCAAACCGTTAGAGGAAGACAGCTTTGCGTTAAATCAAGTGAGCCAACTATCGAAAGGACTCGACAGCATATTTGGAATCATCAACATTGCGGGCATTATCATTGGTGGATTTAGCATCCTAGTGGGAGGATTTGGTATTGCCAACATAATGTTCGTCTCTGTTAAAGAGCGAACCAACATGATTGGAGTGCAAAAGGCATTGGGCGCAAAAAAATACTTTATACTTCTTCAATTCTTGTACGAATCGGTCATCTTATCGTTGATGGGGGGAGGCATCGGATTGCTGCTTGTATTCTTGGGGGCGCTTGCAGTAAGTTCGCCTGCGTTTGAAATCGCTATTTCGCTGCAGAACATTGTAACCGGGCTCACAATTTCTGCTGCAATAGGAATCATCTCGGGATTTATTCCCGCCTATACTGCGGCTAAGCTCGATCCGGTAGAAGCAATCAATGCAAAAGTGTAGTTGCATAACCCATATAAAACAAACAACCCCGACTCAGCATCGGGGTTGTTTGTTTTATTACGCCATCGTTAAACGGGGTTGTTTGCTTGCAGCCCTTCAACCCATTTAGTTAGTTCCACAAATTCGGCAACCGACAGCTGTTCTGGCCTTTTTGTTAAGAATGGATGCTCAGGAAGAACACCTCCGTATGCAGCACGAATAGAATTTCTAATGGTCTTCCGTCGCTGGTTGAACGTTGACTTTACAATGCTTACAAAAAGTCTCTCGTTGCACCCAAGATCGACAACATTGTTACGCGTAAGGCGGATCACAGCTGACTTTACCTTTGGAGGCGGATCGAATACGTTTTCGTTTACTGTAAAAAGGTATTCAATATTATAGTAGCATTGAAGCAAAACGCTAAGTATTCCATACGTCTTGGTGCCCGGTTTTTCGGCAATGCGTTCAGCAACCTCCTTTTGTATCATTCCAACAACTTCGGGAACCATATCCCGAAACTCAAGCACCTTGAAGAATATTTGAGACGAAATATTGTAAGGAAAATTACCCACTATTGCCAGCGGAGCGGGTAACGCTGCGGCCAAATCCATTTTCAAAAAATCCTTGGAAAGCAAGTGATCTCCCAGCTGAGGATAGTGCAAATGCAAATACTCTACCGATTCGGTATCGATTTCAACAGCATAAAGTGGAGTTGGTCGCTCAACTAAAAATTGGGTTAAAACGCCCATTCCCGGACCAATCTCCAGAACGGCATCTACTTTATCGTTCTTAAGGCTATCTACAATTTTCCGCGCAATGTTTTTATCGCGAAGGAAGTGCTGTCCCAGCTGTTTCTTTGGGCGTACGCTCATTTAGTATAATTTGCTGCAAAGGTCGGAAAAATATATAAGAGTTTAAACAATAGATGCAAAATCCAGAACTAAACAAAACCGTCAACGATCTAAACAGATAAGACCTGAGAAAAAATTCCCATATTTGAACTTCTATTAATTGCCGGATGAAACTCAGTAGAAGAAATCTGTTTATAATTTTAGGTGTAGTTGTTTGGGCGTTTATAGGCTGGCGGGGTACACCTTACATAACAGACTTACTTCGAAATGGAGATGCACTACCTACTATCCATTCAAAATGGATGTTCCTACTTGCCATTCTCCTTGTTCCCATAAACTGGGGTATTGAAGCAGCAAAATGGCACTATTTAATTTTCAAAAAGAGTAAAAACGGATTTCGCTTGGCATACAAAAGTGTGCTAAGCGGTATGGCCATTGGAATACTTACTCCAAGCCGTATTGGAGAACCGTTTGCACGAGCACTTATGGTTCCCGATGGCCACTATCTTACCTCAACAGCGGCCGCCCTTATCTGCAGCATTACCCAACAGGCGGCGACGCTACTTTTCGGTATTATAGGTGCACTTTCTATAGCACAACAGTTCGACATCTCCTCTTCAAATCTCATATCTGTTGCCGGTTTTGGTGCTCTTTTATTATCAGTTTTAATGTTGCTACTAATGCTTTCGCCAACGCTACTAAAATGGATAGCACACCACCATTTTACAAAAAAAGTAATGGAGAGCATAAGGGGTATTGACGCATTTACGCTTAAGCAAGTAGCATCAATTCAAGGCCTAAGCATTATTCGCTATTGCATATTCACGAGCCAGTATATGCTAATTCTATATGCATTTGGAATAAGTGCGTCCCCACTACAAACAGCAAGTGCCGTTACTTGCATCTTTTTGGTTGGAAGCATCATTCCTTCTCCTGCAATTGTTGATGTTGGTGTGAAGATTTCGTTGGCTATCCTATTTTTAGGAACCACGCTCAACAGCGAAAAGATTGCTGCAATAGCAAGCACAACCATTTGGATTATAAATCTTGCAATACCGGCTATTGTAGGAACAATTTTCGTTATGAAGAACTCTTTCAGCAGTAGAAAAGTAAATACTCCGAGTTAGCTTAACACTCCCTCAGAAATTTCGCCTCAAAACCTAGAATATACTGGCAACATCGTTATATTTGTAAAAATTGATTTCAATGGAGAGGCATACAAAGCCATCGGGCTCTCTTATTTCATTCTTCAGCAACAAGGTAAAGCAGAATGGGGGTATTAACTTAGCCCAAGGTATTCCAGGCTTTCCTCCGCCCGAAAAGTTGATTAATATCCTACTATCCCACTCAACAAATGGTTTCCACCAATACGCACCTGGAAACGGTGATGCCGGTTTGCTGAATCTGCTTACAGCTCGATACTCCAAGGAGATTGATCTTACCAACAATAATTTTCTGATAGTTCAAGGCGCCACCGAAGCGTTAAACCTTATTATAATATACCTTAAACAGTTTATAGGCAAATCGATCACTATTATGGCGTTTGATCCTGCTTATGAGAGCTACAAGAACTTGCCGGCCCTTTACGGATGCAAATTTGTTCCTTTTCAGCTGGCCGAAGATGGCTCGTTCGATCCCGAAAAGTTGAGAGATGCGGTTCGAGAAAACGACGTGAAGCTACTATTCTACTGCACCCCGGGAAATCCATATGGTAAAGTATTTTCAAAGGAGGAGACCGAAACACTACTAAAAATCTCACGCGACGAAGATTTTTTCATCGCAGTAGATGCCGTTTACAGAGATCTCTACTTCACCAAAAAACCATACCTCCCGCTAGAGCATTTTAACCATCGTCTATTCTACGTAAACAGCTTCTCTAAGATGCTCTCGATTACCGGATGGAGAATCGGTTACCTCATAGCTCATCAAAGCCACATGCCGGGAATTCGCGCTATTCACGATTATACCGGATTGTGCGCATCGCACCTTTACCAACGTGTAATTGCCGATTACCTTCTCGATGACAGGTGCGGGAAACCATATACAGAAATACTTAGAGCAACACTAGCAAAAAACTACAATACACTTAAATACGCACTAACCGACGCTGGATTTACCATTCCAACTGCCGATGGAGGCTATTTTGTTTGGGCAAAACTTCCTAACGGATTTACTGATGGATTCGAAGTAGCAATGGATTTATACGAAGAGGAAAAGGTTGCCACCATACCGGGAGAGCACTTCTCTGAAACATCAAAGGCTTACCTCCGATTCAACATTGCTCGACCAACGGAAGAAATCATTGAAGCTGGGATTAGAATAAAGCGTTTCTTCGAAAAGAGATGTATATCCTAATAATTACATGCCTTACAGCACCATACATCATCCTTCTAGTTGTTCTAACTGCAGGTGTCGTTTCTACTCAACGAAAGGTAATACGTAACAACGGCGCATCCAGAGGTATATCTGTGGTTATTGCCGCCCGGAACGAAGAGCAGAATATTGAAAAAGTAGTAATCTCGCTCCTCAACCAAGATTACCCAACCCAATGCTTCGAAATTGTTGTGGTTGACGACCATTCGGATGATGCGACTGCTAGCCAAATACCTATCTCACCGCTTGTAAAAAGAGTAAGCCTTCCTGAAACTATTTTTGGAAAAAAAGCAGCACTTCGGGCTGGCGTTGCCGTTGCAGAATTTCCATACGTTGCATTCATCGATGCCGATTGCACTGCCCCCAACACATGGTTGAAGACTTTGGCCTCGATCATTGCCGACAAAAATCCGGCACTTATTGTTGGACCGGTTGGCTTACAACACGAAAACAGTGCACTTTCATCTTTTCAGGAATGGGAGTTTCGGGCTCTACAAATGGTTACATTTGGATGTGCCGCAGTAGGATTCCCAACGCTATGCAACGGAGCCAACCTCTGCTTTAAAAAAGAGGATTATAATTATGTAAACCTAAAGGAGAAAAAAACACCGTCGGGCGACGATATTTTCCTTCTCCACTCACTTTTAAAGCAGAAGAAAACAGTTGCGTTTTCATATTACCGCGAGCTTCTTGTAACGACCAATGCCCAAAGAAACTTAAAGGGAATGCTACAACAGAAACTCCGATGGGCATCGAAGAGTAAATATGTCACCAATCCGACAACACTTATAGTTGGAGCCATTACAGCCGCAGCAAACTTTGCCATAGTAGGATGCACGCTTTATGCCGCAACCGTAAGAGAAGGCATGTATCTTGCCGCAGCAGTGTATTTCGCAAAGGTTTTAGCCGAAGGATTCTTAGTATATATACCAAGCAAAAAGGTGTATGGCGCACGTCCTAGTGTCCACACCTTTATAATTTCGGCACTACTGATGCCATTTTATGCTACCTTTGTTGCACTAGCATCACTCTTTCTGAATTTTACATGGAAACAAAGAACGCAGAGGTAGAAAACCGCTCCGGATCACTTACAGAGATTGCCCTTCGGAAGCTGCGCAAAAACAAACTTGCAATGATTTCACTAGGCTTCATCGGTTTCTTAACCCTTGTTGCCATACTTGGATATACAATCACCCCTGATTCAACACCCAACGCCAACGATCAACATCTAGAGTTGGCAGCGTGCAACCCCGGATTTACAGCAACTTTTCTTAAGTTGAAGCAAAACCAAGAGATTGAGCAGCATAACATCTTCTACAAAATGCTCTTTGGCCAAGAAACGGAGTTCACCACCATCCCTATTTACAACTACAAAATTGTGGGAGACAGCGTAGTTGCAGTTATTTTTACCGGAGATAAATCCGAGAAATTAACGTCAACTTACAACCTGCTTGATGCCCTATTTGCCATAGACCCTCTTGTTCCTGTTCAAAAAGAAGGAAACATATACACCTTTAAATCCATTGAGGGGCTAACAAAAACGGTTTCGAGTAGCGAATTAAAAGTGTTGGCAAAAGAACACTTGATTGAAACCCGCACCTACCTACTTGGCACCGACAGGTTTGGCCGCGATTTGCTAAGTAGGCTTATCCTTGGAACAAGAATATCACTATCAGTGGGGTTTGTTGCTGTTGGCATTTCGCTTATTATTGGACTATTCTTAGGAGCAACTGCCGGATACTACGGAAAAACAACGGGCCTGACAATCTCATGGCTAACAAACGTTTTTTGGTCAGTGCCAACGCTGCTCGTAGCAATTGCCATAACGCTACTTTTAGGTAAAGGATTCTGGCAAGTATTTGTTGCCATTGGGTTAACTATGTGGGTTGAAGTTGCTAGGGTTGTTCGCGGACAGGTGCTTGGACTGCGCGAAAAAGAGTTTGTAGAAGCAGCAAAGGTTATTGGTTCGAGCAACAGTAGAATTATATTTCGGCATATCCTACCTAACGCCATCAATCCTGTGATAATCATCTCGGCATCAAACTTCTCCTCTGCAATTCTAATTGAGGCAGGGTTGAGCTTCCTTGGTATTGGTGTTCAGCCCCCCACTCCAACTTGGGGCGGCATGGTAAAGGATCACTATGGCTATATTATTCTCGACTCCGCCTACATGGCGCTCTTACCCGGCCTAGCAATAATGGTTACGGTTCTTGCCTTCAACATTATTGGAAATGGGCTCAGAGATGCTCTTGATACTAAAGAATCTAAATAAACAACGAATGATGAGACGCATATTTCAACAAATGGAATTACCCTTTCCTTTTCGAATGAGAAGGAGCCGTAATTCACATTTATTGCAAGTTGTGACGATTCTAATTGTCATAAGTTTGTTTCCGCAAACAGCCAAATCGCAATGGCTACAAGATTTACGGACCAACCATTACAACTCACTTACGGTACAATTCTGGAAGGCACAAGAGATTAACGAAACTGCAACCTCTTATAAAGACGGAAACGAAGAAGTTACCCAAACCCAAATCACGTTTTCTGTCGACAGAAGACAGATAAACCAATCCGTTACTAAAGATGGAATTAAGGTTGAAAGCAACGTTTATTCGTTTAATCCGCGTAAACAAATTTTAGGAAAGACGCTTAGGCGCAGCACTAACGGCACGCAGTGGTCG
>JACCEE010373425.1_pt1 | contig 19472 bp, 16 predicted proteins | sample 7449931 | NCBI WGS metagenome assembly JACCEE01 (sample SAMN15323457, study PRJNA562643) | freshwater metagenome | isolation source: river surface water | place: USA:Blue River Watershed | collected 2017-08-19 | reverse complement strand
AGGCAGTTGTAGATGTGTGCATCTTTTGCGTTGAGAACAAAATTGGTTTGCAAGAAGCTTACCATCCTGTTTATGGAGCAGTCTCCAAACACTCCGTCGCCCAGCAGCTGGGATACGCAATAGTAGAGTAACATCCTCTTGTTACGTGGGATATGGATCGGCTTATTATCTGCTTCCGAGCAAACATAGCTGCTTATCTCTTTACCGAACTCAGCCAAAAAGCCGGTAGAAAGCTGCTTCCAGTGCCTGGAGGTGTGCTCAGTGTTTTCGAATGCCCAGGAGATAAGCCGCAGGATGATTGTCTTTTTTAAACGTATGTCCGTAAGGTTATATATACGCTCTTTGAGGTGCTTCAAAGTAGGCTGATTCTGATTACATATTTTGTTGATCAAAACGAAGCCGTAATCGTCTTTATTTAATATAATTTCACACATAGCTGGAGATTAAAGGTGTATTTTAAGTATTATTGTCATATTGAAATTTATTCTGCATTAGCACATGCCTGTGTTTTAGTTTTGTAATTTTCTCATTTTTAGTCCACTTTTCAGCTTTAAATAGGGCCTGTTTACGACCGATCGGGCAATTCTGCTTCTTGTTCCGTGAATCTTTTCAGCTTTCAAAAGGACATAGGAGAGACTTTTTACTCCATTTTCTTTTGTTTCCCAAAGCAGTATGGAGTGATTTTCTACCTAAAAAGGAATAAAACCGGAGATAGAAGGAACGTTTCCCGGTGATAAGAGAGGTGTTCCATAGAGATAAAAGAGCGTTTTTGAATGATGCCAGATCCTGTTTTCAAAGATATATGTTTGACAAAGCAAAGATATAGGAATGAACTTTCAAAGATATATGATTGGAAAGCCAAAGATATAGGATTGAAAACGGATGGATATCTGTATTTCTGTACGCTCTTTTAGGGGTGCTTAAGGTGGCCCGATGCAGTCGAACAGCAGGGCGATTTGTTTGGGACTGAACCGTCGCCGACCTTTTTGCCATCCGGTCTCTTGCAGACGGAGTACAAGATTGGGATGCCTGAGCATCCAGCGAAGCAGCTGTTTGGTGGCAGCCGAAAGCGAAAGAGTAGGTGAGTACAACTGACTGAGTTCAGACAACGAGTAACTCTTGACAGGGATTTCTTCTGTGTTTTTCATTAATTAGATATTAAGAATTAAATACAAACAAATATACGTATAATTATTTATATTAGCAAATTATAGTGCTGATATTTAGGAAATAAAAGCATCTTTTTAGCATATTTCGGACATATTCTCCCATAAACTGCACTAACTGCACATAGGTGTCTGTTTTGCGCAAACAGGCAGGAGGGTGGATGTATCTTTGCATTGTTACGTAACGAAAAGATTTCATTAACCCTTAAAAATTAAAAAGCGTATGTCACTAAAATTTTCACTTGTGCACCGTAAGGATATGACCAAAGGTGCTCCTGCCGATCGCAAATTGTATTATGGTTTAACCCGTGTTTCCAGCCGATTGGACCTGGAGAAATTGTGCGATGCCATCGCCTCGCGAAGCACTGCCAGCCGTGGCGACATCAAGTTGGTGCTTGAAGGTCTGATCTATGAGATGTGTAGCAAGCTAACTGAAGGGTACTCTATTTCCCTCGGCTCCTTTGGTACTTTCCGCATCACCAACGGTTCAAAAGGAGTTGCCACTCCGGAAGAGTTCAACGCCAGCATGTTCAACAAAGGACGCATCACCTTCAGTGCCGGAACGATGCTTCGCGGTGCACTGAAAGACCTGAAGTATGAGAAGATTCAGGTGGTAACTGTGGAAGAAAAGTGCGATAAAGAGCACGTTTATTAATCCCTCATTGTACCCCCGGTAGCTGGAACCAGTTATCTGTATAGGTTGCTGGTATAGTTGACGGCTAACGAATGCAGCCCTTAATCTTTACCGATCAGGGTAAATGATTAAGGGCTGCTATGTTTGAAAGCTGATAGTTATTTTATTTTATACAAATCTAAAGTTATAATTTTATTGATATCAGGACTTGCTTCATTTTGAACAAGGGTAAGGTGGTCATTGGTGTAGGTTTTAATTACCCAGGGCGCACCTCCCAAATACAATGCATCGCTGTTAAATGTGATGTATTTTCCTTCAATAGAAAAGGTAATATTGATGGCATCGTAATTTTTCCAATTAACGATTCCTTTTTGGGTGTCAACAAATTGAATACCTATATCCTTGCTTTTTGAAGTCCACGATTCGCAGTATCCTGCGCCACTCCATGATGTTTGGTAAAGGGCTTGAGGCGTTAATTCTTTTGTGTCTTCATCTTTGTCACAACTAACAAAACATACTAAAATAAGGAATAGCAATTGTATCCCAATTAAATTCTTTGTTTTCATATTTAAAATTATTTCATAATGATTTAATGTCCAGATAGACATTGTTATTTGTAGTTATAAGTAATTAGTGCGTATAAAGAATGCCCGGTTTAATAAAATCGGCTTTGCTGATTTTTCTCAAAAGCTTTGAATTATCTCCTGTTTTTACAACGATCGTAACAGAGTCATTCCAGTTTTGAAGAGTGGCTAGATTTGAAATATCGCACGATACCGATCCATAATCCGTTTTTATATTGGTCCAGTTTTCAGGAATATTGGGGTTGTAATAAAGTTGTAAATGAAGTGTATCGGGATTTTGCAGCGCCTGATCGTACGAAATCACTATACCACCTACATCTAAGTAACAGTAGTATCCGTTTATTGAATCGCCGGTAATCGTGGCAGTACTCATGAAAGCCCGGAAGTTATCGTCATTATCATGGTTACAACTTGTAAGGGCAATCAAACTCATTGATAAAGTAAGGATCGACAAAAATCTTTTTTTCATAATCATAATCACTAAATTTGAACAGATCGGGAATTGCTGATATGTTCAGATGTTGCTTACGAATTGTAAAGGTATAACTAATATTGAATGAAAAAAAGAATAATTATAAGAAAAATATTGTTTGGGAGTGACATTCTTCTTCATTCAAGACCGGGTTATATGTATAAGTTACAGGTTTAGCAGCAGGTGTAAATTATGAATCTTCCTTTAATAATAGAAGGACTTAGACCAATAATTTACTTATAGTTACAGGCGATTTTTCTTGCATGAATTACTTCTTGCAGATTTTACCGTTTTGGAAGATTTCGTTGTATTCGATGGTGTCGTTCCGGTCGTAGCGGATCCAGCTTCCGTCTTTGAGATCGTTTTTGAAGTGCCCTATTTCCCATAGTTGTCCGGTTGCCCGGTAAAATGTCCATTTACCCTGCAGCATGCCATTCTCGAAAGGTCCCTGGGCTTTAAGCTTGCCGTCTTTGTAATAGAAAGTAAGCTGGTTGTCTTTCAGCTCGTATATTTTCTGACCATTTACATAGGTGTCTTTTCCTAATTCCATCGTTTGTTTATTTGATATATCCGGTTAAAATAAATAGTACTGCATAACCCGAAGATGCGGAACCGCCGGGTTACACAGGTGCTGATTAAGCTTGTTTCATAAAATCGAAGGCTCCTTTCCGTAAATTGATTCCATATTCGAGCCATGCTTTGAGGCAGGCAAGGAAATTGGCCCACCCTTCGGTATTGCCAACCAGCCATTGTAGTCCGGCTTCGTTGTTTTCCATGGTACCTTCCGTTATGCGTACTACGGTAGAGGCATCGGGTGTTTCATCCAGGTACATTTGTACGAACAGGGTTGTGCTGTTTTCGCCGTCCCAATAAAAGGAGATGTACTTGTCCGGGATTACGGTACCAACTCGAACGGGTGCTTCGAAATCGAATTCGGGAAAGCGCCAGGTTACCGTTACCCCCGTTTCCATACGTGCCGAACCTTTTGATATGAAGTAGTTCGACATCTGGTCGGGGTCCGCAATGGCTTCAAAAACATCGTGCGCCGGCCTTCCTATTTGAAGTGCCGCCTTTACTTCCAGCAGATTATTAGTATCCATAGGGGTTGTATTTATTTATACTTCAATAAATCCTGATTCACAAATATAACCATATATTCGGATTCACAAAATAGCTGCACTCTCCCTTGATGAATAAGGTGTTTCTTTGTTTGGCGAAATATTGTATCTTTGTGTGATTTCTATTTATGTTTAATTATTTAAGACCAATGGTTGGTTTAGGCCAGCTGTATTAAATTATGATTTGTATGAAAAAACGTGTATTGTGGTTGTTGTGTTTAATAGTCTCATTTGTGAGTGCCGGGGCGCAGACGGCGGATACTTTTACCAACCCGGTGATTAAGGGTGATTTGGCTGACCCGTCGGTTATAAGGGTGGGGGATACCTATTATCTGACTGCCACCTCGTCTGAATGGGCTCCTTTTTATCCTGTGTATAAGTCGGCCGACCTGGTGAACTGGTCGCAGGTGGGCCATGTGTTCGATACCTTGCCGGACTGGCTGGTCTCTTCTTTCTGGGCGCCCGAATTGTATTTCCATAAAAACAAATATTACGCTTACTATACGGCCCGCCGCAAATCGGACGGCGTTTCGCTGATTGGTGTGGCCACCAGCAAGGATCCTGCCAAAGGCTTCGAGGATAAGGGGGTGTTGATTGAGCATGGCAAGGAGGCTATCGATGCTTTTGTGTTTGAAGATGAAGGGGTGTTGTATATCTCGTGGAAGGCGTACGGCTTGGATAACCGCCCTATCGAGTTGCTGTGCAGCCGGCTTTCGGACGACGGAATGAAGCTGGAGGGCGAGCCTTTTCTGCTTCTGCGCGACGACGATCGGATCGGTATGGAGGGGCAATGTATGTTTAAAAAGGATGGCTATTATTATATCTTGTATGCGGTTAAGGGGTGCTGCGGACCAAACAGCGATTATGCGGTGTATGCGGCACGGTCTAAATCGATCAAGGGGCCTTACGAGCTTTATCCGGCTAATCCTATCTTAGGCGGCGGAGGTGGTGTATTGTCGGCCGGACATGGTACGATGACTACCACTCCGGACGGGCGAATGTTCTATATCTGTCACGCTTACTTCAAGGGGGCCGACTTCTACAATGGCCGTCAGCCCATACTGCAGGAGCTGAAGGTGAACGAGCAGGGATGGCCTTACTTTGTGTCGGGCAGTTTTGTGGCTGCGAAACAGCCGGTTCCTTTTGCCGGTACAGTGCAGCAGCCTGTACGGGGATTTGAGGATTCATTCGACGGAAAGGTGCTGAAGCGGGAGTGGACCTGGAATTATCCGGTGTCTGACGTGAAGCCGGTGCTTAAGAAGGGTTCGCTGCTTCTGAAGGGGATGCCCAAAAAGGGTAATGTGGATGTATCGGCTTTATGCCTTCGTCCGGTAGCGCCTGTCTATACGGTGGAGACCGAAGTGCTGAACCGTAACGGAAGTCTGAAGGGGGTTACCTTTTATGGCGACGACAAGAACCTGGTTGCCTGGGGTTGCCAGGGGGGCCAGTTGGTTCTGAAACAGCTGAAGGAGGGAGACGAGCGTGTGCTTGCTTCCGTGCCTGTGCCTGCGGGTAATGTGGGTGTTAAGATGGTGGTTACCGAGGGTTGCCGGGTGTCGTTCTTATGGCGCCATGCGGGCGGCAAGTGGAAGGCGCTGAATGGCTTCGACTCTGTTGATTATAGTTACCTGGTTAGATGGGACAGGGTGGCGCGTCCGGGACTTATCCATTGGGGTGCGGCAGCCGATTGGGCCGAGTTTGGTTTCTTTAAGATGGCTGTGCCTGAATAATGGGGGAGTTTTTCGTACCTTTGCGGCTTAATTGGTGTGAATGGATATGATAGACAAACAATATAAATATCTGTTGCTTGACCTGGATGGTACGATAACAGATTCCATGGAGGGGATAACCCGTTCGGTGCAGTATGCCCTGGGGCATTTTGGCATCGATGTTACAGATTTAAATTCGCTGCGCCCGTTTATCGGTCCCCCGCTGAAGGATTCTTTCAGGGATTTTTACGGGTTTACCGATGAAAAGGCAGAGGCTGCCCTTAGTAAGTACAGGGAGTATTTCGCTACCAAAGGGCTCTTTGAGAACCGGGTGTACGAGGGGATGGATGCCTTTCTGGCTTCGCAGCTCAATAAAGAGCGGAAGCTGTATGTGGCTACTTCCAAGCCGGAGGTGTTTGCCCGTCAGATTCTGGAGCACTTCAAGCTGGATGGGTATTTTACCTACATAGGGGGAAGCACCCTGGACGGGAGCCGTTCTTCCAAAACGGATGTGATCCGCTACGTGATGGATGTAAACGGACTGGACGATAACCAGGCGGTGGTTATGATTGGCGACCGCAAGCACGACATGGTGGGTGCCGGTAATAACGGGATTGATGCCATCGGGGTGTTGTACGGGTATGGCGACGAGGAGGAGCTTCGATCGGCAGGTGCCAGCTACATTGCTGCATCTGTAGAAGATCTTGAGGCAATGCTTACATAGAACCGGAAGGTTCAGAGATAAAAAAATAAGGGTGAACCGCTGCTGGTTCACCCTTATTTGCAATACATCCTTTTACTCGTCTTTCTGACGCTCCACTTCGGCCAGAACATCTTTAAGCTGGATGCCTGCCTTAGCTGCTATTCCCTTGCCGCAGTTTTCGTCGGCTTGATAGAAGCGGGCGATGGCTCTGATCTTTATAAAATCGGGAACACCTTCCATGGCGGCTGCCACGTTGCTGTGGATGCGCTCTTTCTCGTCGGCCGGGACCAGCCGATACAGGTTACCAGGTTGGGTATAGTAATCTTTGTCTTCGCGGTGGTTGTAATTGAAGGCGGCTCCTTCAAGGGCCAATGCCGGTTCGTTGTACTGGCTGTTTTCAACCGGTCCGTCGAAGCTGTTGGGTTCGTAGTTTACGGTTCCTTTACCATTGTCGCCGGTGCGCATGGTACCGTCGCGGTGGTAGTTGTGGAACGGACAGCGGGGGGCGTTTACAGGCAGACTGCCGTGGTTGATACCCAGGCGGTATCTGGCGGCATCGCCGTAGGCAAACAGGCGGCCCTGCAGCATTTTGTCCGGCGAGTAGCCTATGCCCGGCACAACATTGGCCGGATTGAAGGCGGCCTGTTCTACGGTGGCAAAGTAATTCTCCGGATTTTTATTCAGCTCCATGATGCCCACTTCGATAAGCGGGTAATCTTTCTGGCTCCATACCTTGGTGAGGTCGAAGGGGTTGAAGCCGCAGGTGTGGGCTTCTGCCTCGGGCATAATCTGGATGCACATCCTCCATTTGGGGAAATTGCCGGCGGCGATGTTGTTGTACAGGTCGCGCTGCGAATATTCGCGGTCGTCCGCCACAATACGGGCTGCCTCTTCGTTGGTGAAGTTGGCTATGCCCTGCATGGATTTGAAGTGGAATTTCACCCAGAAGCGTTTATTTACATCGTTGATGAAGCTGAAGGTGTGACTGCCGAATCCGTGCATCTGACGCAGGTTTTGCGGAATACCCCGGTCGCTCATCAGGATCATCACCTGGTGCAGGGATTCGGGAGACAGGCTCCAGAAGTCCCACGCGGCGGTATTGCTGCGAAGGTTGGTTTTGGGATCGCGCTTTTGGGTGTGGATGAAATCCGGAAATTTAAGCGGATCACGCAGGAAGAACACAGGGGTGTTATTGCCCACCAGGTCCCAGTTACCCTCTTCGGTATAGAATTTGATGGCAAAGCCACGTACATCACGCTCGGTATCTGCCGCTCCGCGTTCGCCGGCAACGGTAGAGAAGCGCAGGAACAGATCGGTTTTCTTTCCTATTTTAGAAAAAATAGCTGCTTTGGTGTACATGGTGATGTCGTGCGTGATGGTAAGGGTGCCAAAAGCTCCCGACCCTTTGGCATGTACCACTCTTTCGGGGATGCGTTCCCGGTTGAAGTGTGCCAGTTTCTCAATCATCCAGGCGTTTTGTAACAGAGCCGGGCCGTGCGGACCCGCGGTTTGGATATTCTGGTTGTCGCCAACCGGAGCACCGCTCTCAGTAGTTAGTTTCTTTTTTCCTTCCATATTAGATTGGTATTACTGTTAGTGGCAAATATAACGAAAAGAGGGTGGATTAAAAACAAAATAACGTTAATATTTGCCTGAAATATTGCGTGTTAGCTTGTTGTAGAACATACTTTTGGAGGATACAACCTCTTTGGGTGGAATATCATTTAAACAATCTTAATTTTTTTGGCAGACTCTGTTTTTATCGTTAGATTCGTTTTTTTGAAAGTGACTAAATAAGACCTGTATGGAACATTTAAATTATGGAGCGGTGGGTAATTGCCGTACTGCGGCATTGATATCCGACAAGGGGAGTATCGACTGGTTTTGTTTTCCGGATTTCGATTCTCCTTCTGTTTTTGGCAAATTGCTGGATGAGAAGAAAGGGGGTAACATGAGTTTTATTGTGGGTAACGACTACCGGATCTCGCAGCGTTACCTGGAGCATACCAATATATTGTCTACCTTGTTTGAAGCTACCGAAGGAGCCTTCGAAGTGATCGATTTTATGCCCCGTTACAAGTTGCTGGATTACGACTACTACCTGCCCCCCGAATTGTACCGGCTGATACGGCTGAAGCGGGGTACGCCCCGCTTCAGGGTGAATTACAACCCGGCGCTTAATTATGCCCGGGGTGAAGTGGGACATAAAACAGGTCCGGAGTATGTCAAAACCTACGCCAAGGCCAACGAGCGGGATACCATCTATCTCTATTCGGGTATTCCTTACGATGTTATTTTTAACCAGCAGGAGGTGTTACTGCAGCGCGACGAGTTCTTGCTGGTATCGTACAACCAAAAACTGATTCCCATCGATATGAACCGGGTGAACCTGGAGTTTCAGCGCACCCGGCTTTACTGGATGAACTGGACCAACCGGTCGAAGAAGTACACGGCTTTCAACGAGCAGATTGAACGGAGCATGCTGGTGCTTAAGCTGATGTCGTACCAGCGGAGCGGGGCCGTACTGGCTGCCCTTACCACCAGTCTGCCCGAATCCATTGGCGAAGTGCGTAACTGGGATTACCGGTTCTGCTGGCTGAGGGATGCCTCCATGTCCATCGAAACCCTTGTTAAGGTAGGGCACCGGGGGGCGGCCGAACGTTTTATCGCTTTTATCAACGGTATTCTGTATTCTAAATACGACCGTTTTCAGATTATGTACGGAATACGAGGGGAGAGGGTGCTTACGGAGTACGATCTGCCCCACCTGGCGGGATACAAGAACTCCAAGCCGGTGCGGGTGGGGAACGATGCCTATCATCAGATGCAGAACGATTCCTTTGGTTACCTGATGGATGTTATTTACCAGTATTACCTCTATTTTCCGGGTACGCTGGACGAGATTGAGGATATGTTCGAGGTGGTGAAGAATATTGTGCGTACTGTGATGGAGGACTGGCGGAAGCCGGATAAGGGCATCTGGGAGATCAGGGGTGACGAAAAGCATTTTGTCTTATCGAAGGTGATGTGCTGGGTGGCGCTGGACCGGGCCGAAAAGATTGCCGTAATGCTCCAAAAGGGAGGGTATGCCGATAAGTGGCGTTGCGAAGCGGAGCTGATTAAGACGGATGTTTTCATGCAGGGTTGGAAGGAGGAGATTCAGAGCTTTTCGCAGACCTATTGCAATACCGAGCTGGACTCGTCGCTGCTTCTGATGGAGGTCTATGGCTTTATTGATGCTACAGACCCGCGGTATAAGCAGACGGTGGATGCCATTTACCGCAAACTGATGTATAAGGGGCTGATGTTCCGCTATAATAATGTGGACGACTTCGGTATTCCGTCGTCTGCCTTTACCATCTGCACCTTCTGGATGGTGCGGGCTTTGTATGTAACGGGCCGGCAGGCTGAGGCGCTTAATCTGTTTGAAACGTTGCTAAGCTATTCGAATCACCTGGGGCTTTTTAGCGAGGATCTTGATTTTGATACGAAAAGCCAGCTGGGTAATTTCCCGCAGGCTTATTCGCATCTTGCGCTTATCAACACCGCCATGTTGTTTGGCGAGGAGAAACGGCTGTCTAAGTTTATCAGACCTTAAGGGGATCCATCAGTTGCCGGAGGAACGGAATGGTTTCCGCTTGTGTGCACAGGCAATAGCGGGCCACTTCGGAAATATTCCCTACCTTGATGGTATAGGCATCTGCCGGCAGTTCGCGGAAGGTGTCTTCGTCCGTTGTATCGTCTCCCATGGCAAGGATAAAGTCGTATGTGTTGTTTTGCAGAATTCGCCGTGCTTCGGATCCCTTGCTGAAGTGGGGCGATTTGATCTCCAGTATTTTATTACCCTGCATGATCTGCAGGTTCAACCGGGCACAGGGGGTGATGAGTTCGTTGATGAGCTGCTGTTCGCGCAGGGAGGCCAGCCATCCGTCTACATTGCGGAAGTGCCATACCAGGGCTGTCTTTTTGATTTCAAGCTTGGAACGGGGTGTTTTGTCTACAAACTGCTGTAAGATACGCAGTATCTCGTCGTCCCATAACACATGGTGGATGTTTTCGAACCAGGTGCCGTTCTGCTTATAAAACGCTCCGTGTTCGGCAGCCAGACTTAACGGCAGGTTTCCGAACCAGGCGTCGAGAGTGGCATGATCCCGTCCGCTGCTTATCACCACATGGTTGTTCTTGTCGTCGCAAAGCCGGCTCAGCGTAGTGATAAGCTCGGTGGTGGGGATGGCATCTTCGGGTTTGCTCCTGAAGGGTGCCAGGGTGCCGTCGTAATCGAGTATGAGCAGCCGCTTGCTTGCCTTCTGATAGGCCTCCTGAATCTCGGAAGTAATACGTTCCTTTATTCTTTTCTTGTTGAAGGCCACATTCTGATTGCGGATGGTTTCCAGTTCGTTTACAAAATCGTTTGCCCACTTGTTGACGGTCTGCCGCGATATCTTCTGCTGCATCAGCTTCATGTTCTTAAGCTGTTCCTGCTCCGGCATCTGCAGCGCATCCAATATGGCCTTCTCGATCTGTTCCAGGTCGTTGGGGTTTACGATGATGGATTCGGTAAGCTCGATGGCGGCTCCGGCCATTTCACTTAAGATAAGTACGCCGGGCGAGTCTCTTTTGGCTGCCAGGTATTCTTTTGCCACCAGGTTCATGCCGTCGCGTAAGGGGGTTACCAGTGCTATGTCTGCAATGTTATACATGGCCACCAGTTCGTTAAAATCGAAGCTGTGATAGAAATAGTACACGGGTGTCCAGTTGATGGTGGAGTACTTTCCGTTGATAGCCCCGATCAGCTTGTCTATCTTCGATTTCAGGTCGGCATAGCTTTTTACATTATCCCTGGACGGCACGATGATCATAGCCAGCGAAACCTTCTCCTTGAACTCGGGATGATTTTCGAGAAACAATTCAAATCCTTTGATGCGGTGGAGGATTCCTTTGCTGTAGTCGAGGCGGTCTACCGACAAAATCAGCTTGTGGTTGCCGTACATCTTCTTCAGTTCATCGGCTTTGGCCTGTACCTCCGGTTCCAGAATGGCGTCGTGGTAAAGGTCGTAATTGATACCCATCGGGAAAGCATCCACAAAGATGGTACGGTTACCTATTTGAACCTGGTCCAGTTTGAAGCGCAGATCAAGCACACGCTCTGCCGCACTCACAAAGTGCCTCATGTAATCGTGGGTGTGGAACGCAATCAGGTCGGCACCCATCAACCCATTGAGCAGCTCGTCTCGTTCGGGCAATACCCTGAACAGCTCGTAGGAAGGAAAAGGAATGTGATGGAAGTATCCGATACTGATTTTTTTGACTGCATTACGTAGCATCTGGGGCAGCAGCATTAACTGGTAATCCTGCACCCACACGATGTCGCCGGGCTGGATGTGCAGGGCGGATACCTGGTTAAAGATTTCGTTTACCTGTTTGTAGTATTCCCAATAGATGTTTTTGTAGTGTATGTAGGAGTAAAAATAGTGGCACAGGGGCCAAAGAGTGCTGTTGCTGTAACCTTCGTAATAGTTCTCGATCTGCTCGGGCGATAGAAAGACGGGATGGAAATTAAACTTGGAAAGATGTTCCGTTATTATTTCTTTTTCCTGGTCAGTCTCCGTATGAACACCGGGCCATCCGATCCAGTGTTTCTCAATTTCCATGTCCAGCGAACCGAGTCCCGTGGCCAGCCCTCCTTCGCTTCGGGTAAATTCGAATGTATTATTGCCTGTTTTAGAGGCCTTCAAAGGTAGTCGGTTAGATATGATAAAGAGTCTCATATATTATTAATTTTAGAAAAGCCAGCATGCGGCTTAATTTGTGTAGATTTACAAATATAATTTTTTTTCGGCTTAAATCCAATAATTGGTATTAATTAATGCAAATTATTAATCATATTGTAATGTAAAGTCCGTTTTTCTTCTTTATTTCCGGTTACATACCATCCTTAATTTCCACGTATTAAAAATAAATTGCTACTTTTGCCAGCTCTATTATTTTATATCCACAACATTCTTAATTCCGTTTTAATTCTGTGCAAGTAGTAAACGAAAAAATTATCCATCAAATCAACAAAGGCGATTCAAGGGCATTTGAAGAGTTATACAATGCCTATTATGTCTATTTGTGTGCGGTGGCGACCAAATTTGTTTACGTACCCGAAATTGCGCAGGAGGTTGTTAACGATGTGTTTTTGCGTGTGTGGGAAAACCGGTCTACGTTGGTCTATCCATGTTCTTCTTACCTGATCCGTGCGGTACAGAACCGCTGTCTGAACCATTTGAAAAAGAGACAGCTGGAGGAGGTTTCGTTGTCGGATGTGGAGGATAATTTAATTGAATTCCAGAAACAACAGATAACCCAGGATGAGCATCCTTTGTCTTTTCTGGAGAATAAGGAGTTTGAGGAGACTGTGAACCGGGCTATTCAGAAGTTACCGGAAAAATGCCGTGAGATTTTTGAACAGTACCTCTACCTGAATCTTTCGTACGATGAGATTGCATCGTTGAATAAGATTACACCCAGCACCGTAAGAGGGCAGGTGCGGATCGCTCTTGCCAAGCTAAAAGAACAGCTCCGCCACTTTACCTTGTCTTTTTTCTCCTTTGTATACTGATTTTTCTGTTTTTATTTGATCCTCTTCAGTGTGCTGATATAAAGCATCTTAGATTGCATCTACCTTCTTCTAGTGTTATTTTATGTACAATTTTTTAAAAATATATTCATTTCGTTTAAACAGAAATGAAACAACCGCTGTATCTTCTTATAAACGAACCAATCTCCTTACAACGGAGGTTAACCGATAAATTGAAATAGTATGCATGACGAACATATAGAAGACAGGTTATTTGATTATTTCTCCGGACGGCTATCGGAGGAGGATAAGACCGCATTACTCCGGTGGATTGAGGAGGATGAAAGCCACAAACAAATTTTTTCCGAAATGTCTGACTGGTGGGCCACGGCACATGTGCCTCTTTTCGCATCGGAGATGCGTGAGAACTTCGCTACCAGATTGTCGCCGCTGCTAAAGAAACAAAACGGATCTGCCCGCAGTTTGTTTGGCAACGCTTGGTTTAAGGCAGCTGCTTCTTTGCTGCTGCTGATCTCGTTCAGTGTGGCATTTTACTATGTGGGCCGTAAAACGGCTGTTCAACCCGAGGAGATGGCCTGGTTTGAAACGGTGACTCCCTACGGCGCCCAGTCGAAGGTAGTGCTCCCCGACAAGTCGGTTGTATGGATTAATGCGGGTTCTTCCTTAAAGTACAATAAATCATTCAATAAAATAAACAGAGAGGTGTATCTGGAAGGGGAGGCCTATTTTGAGGTGTCTCACGATTCCCTGAAGCCTTTCATCGTTAAATCGGATGCCCTGGATGTAAAGGTGCTGGGTACCCGTTTTAATGTTAAGGCTTACGAGAATGATCAGACGGTGGATGTATGCCTTATCTCCGGAAAAGTGGATGTTCATTTCAACGAAGAGGCTTCGGCATTGCCCAATGTGATTCTGAAACCCAACCAGCTGGTGTCGTACCACCGGTCTTCGTCCACTATGGACCTGAAGGAGACTAAGGCTTCGGATGCTTCTGCCTGGATAGGAGGGAAGCTCAAGTTCAGCGAGCTTTCGTTTGCCGACATATCCAAACAGCTGGAGCGCCGCTTTAATGTAAAGATTATCCTTAAAAGCAATTCCCTGAGAAAAGAGATATTTACCGGCAGCTTCGATAATACTTATTCGCTGAATGAGATTTTGCGCGAGGTGGATGTGGATAACAAATATGTATGGACGAAAACAGATTCGACGCTGATTATATACGATAGAAAAAAATGATTGTTAACTAAAATAATAGATGTATGAGATACTAAACAGAAGACTTAATGATTTAAAACTAATTTTTTTTGAATTTGCACTTTACTGATTAAATCTAAAACAAAATGAAACGAAATTTTTTGAAAAAAAATGGGACAATGTTTCTGACTGCCTGCTTGCTGTCTGTGTTACCCATACAGTCGCAACTACAGGCTTCGGAGCTACAAACGTCAACCATCACTGTAAAGCTTAAAAGCTCTACTTTGCGGGAATTGTTCGATGTTATCGAGTCAAAATCCCAATACTCCTTCCTTATCAGGAATAACGACATCGATTTGAACGAACGTGTCTCTATCGACATGGAGAACAAATCGATTGAAGAGATTCTTGTAAACGCCTTAAAAAATCAAAACGCTAAATTTGAACTAAAGAACAATCGCATTATTATTTACAAACCACAGAACACCGTAAATAATGCTGTTTCAGAGAAACAAATCACGCAACAGGCCGCCAAAGTTACAGGTACTGTCGTTGATGCCTTAACCGGGGAACCGGTTATAGGCGCCAATGTACTTGTAGCTGGAACATCCAATGGAACAAGTACCGATTTTGACGGTAACTTTTCGTTGGATGTTCCGGCGAATGCCACTCTTGAGGTTACTTATATCGGTTACCTGAAGACAATTATCAAAGCTACTCCCGGTAAAAAGATGACCATCAGTATCAAAGAGGATACGCAGGCGTTGGGCGAAGTAGTGGTAGTAGGTTATGGTGTACAGAAAAAGGAGAGTCTTACCGGTGCCATGCAGGTGGTAAGTAAAGACAAACTGATGGATGTAACCACGCCTACGGTAGAAAATATGTTGAGCGGCAAGGCTCCGGGTGTATATGTAAACTCCGGATCAGGTCGCCCGGGCGATGTAGGCGCGATTGTAATTCGCGGTAAATCGACCGTAAACGGAAGCACGGATCCTCTGTGGGTTATCGACGGCGTAATCGTTGGTGACGGTGCCGGCTCATTGAATCCTTCGGACATCGAATCCATGTCTATCCTTAAGGATGCGGCTTCAACAGCCATCTATGGTTCGCAGGGTGCCAACGGGGTTATTATGGTGACAACCAAAAAAGGTAAAACAGGTAAGGCTACCATCAATGTTTCTGCCAAGTTAGGTATTACTGAACTTAACAGAGGTAACCTGGAGGTAATGAACGGCGAAGAGTTGTACGACCTGTATAAATCATTCAGCAACCAGGAGCAGATTTCTTTTGGCCGCTGGAACACCGAGTTGCGTAACAGCAATTACGACTGGTGGGATAAAGCTACCCAGCTGGGCTTTGCACAAGATTACAACGTGTCTGTAGCCGGTGGAAACGAGTCGCTGAAGACTTACACTTCGGTAGGATTGTACGACGAGAATGGTGCGGTAAAGGGATACGATTATACCCGTTATAACTTCCGTTTCAATGTAGATTACAAGCCCGCAAGCTGGTTTAATCTGCGTCCGCAGGTAAGTGCCTCTCGTAAGGATGTACATGATCAGCAGCATTCGGTAAGTGCCATGTATTCGAACATGCCTTGGGACAGTCCGTATAAAGAGGATGGTACGCTGGTGGGTAATGCTCCTAATCCAACCTGGGTGAATACTACGGGTAGCAATTATCTGTACGATCTGCAATGGAATTTTACAGACTATACAACCTACGAGTTTATGGGTAATCTTGACTTCGATATCAAGTTTACAGATTATCTTACCTTCTCGTCTGTAAATAACTACAAATACGAAAACTATTTCTATACAACTTACGTAGACCCACGCTCGTCCGAAGGTCTGTCGGTGAACGGCCGTATCACGGATTATTCCAGCAATATGTACCGTGTGTATGCCAACCAGTTGCTTCGTTTTAATAAGACATTCGACCTGCATTCTGTAAATGCATTGGCTGCTTACGAATGGAATACCTACACTGGCAGAGCCAATACAGGTGTTGCTACCGGTTTTGCTCCCGGATTCCTGGTGGCCGATGTGGCCGCAGTACCCGAGAAGGTTGCCAGCAGCCGTAACGAATGGGCTGTTCAGTCTATGATTTTTAATGCAAACTATGCTTACGATAACAAGTACCTGGCTCAGTTCTCGTTCAGACGCGACGGAGCGTCCAACTTCGGTAACAACGCTAAATATGGTAACTTCTTCTCAATAAGCGGTGGATGGAATATCCACAAGGAGAGCTTCTTTACGGCCGACTGGGTGGATAACCTCAAATTACGTGCCAGCTACGGTTCGGTTGGTAACCGCCCCAGTGCTTTGTATCCTCAATATGCCCTTTATAGCTTGAGCGAAAGTTACAACGAACTGCCGGGAGCAATCCTTAATCAGGTTAAAAACGACGATCTTACCTGGGAAAAGACCTATACAACCGGTGTGGGTGTAGATGCTTCTTTCTTTAACCGCGTACGTGTAACATTGGATTATTATCATAAAAATACTTCGGGTTTACTGTATCAGGTGCCATTGCCCGGTATCATCGGGGTTACCAGTATCTGGCGTAACGTAGGTTGTGTACAGAACGACGGTTTCGAACTTTCGGTTGGTGCCGATATTATCAAGTCGAAAGACTGGAACTGGAGTGTGGATGCAAACATCGGGTTAAACCGTAACAAGGTGACCGAACTGTATGGTGATAAATCTGAAATTATCGTTGGCGACGGTGCCGGTATCGCCGGTTCTGCTTCGAAATTGCTGAAACCCGGATTGGATGTGGATACCTGGTATCTTACAGAATGGGCCGGAGTTGATCCTGAAACGGGTAAGGCTCAGTGGTATAAGACCGATGCCAATGGCGAAAGGGTGAAGACTTTCAGCTACGGTGATGCTTCTAAGAATCAGATTGCGATAGATCGTTATACTCCCGATTTCTTCGGAGGATTCTCTACCAACCTGTCATGGAAAAACTTAGATATGTCGGCTGTATTCGGTTATTCGGTAGGCGGCAAGATTTATAACTATGCCCGTGCAGAGTATGACTCGGATGGTACCTATACAGACCGTAACCAGATGAAACTGCAGGATGGCTGGAGCCGTTGGGAGAAGCCCGGCGATATCGCAACGCATCCGCAGGGAATTTATAACAACGGTACGAACTCAAACAAAGCCTCTTCTCGTTTCCTTGAAGACGGATCGTACCTGAAACTGCGTAACCTTACCATTGGTTATAACCTGGCTTTGCCGGAGTGGTATATCTCGAACCTGCGTCTGTTCGTTTCTGGCGAGAATTTGTTTACGCTTACCGATTACTCGGGTGTTGACCCGGAAATACCTCCCCATGATGGGAAAATCACAGGGGTAACAACGGCTGTGTATCCGTCTACCCGTAAGTTTATGTTTGGCCTTAATGTAACATTTTGATTGTAAGAAAAGATGAAAAAGATACTAACAATAGCACTGGCAGCCGCATGCTCATTTACGGCTTGCGACATTGAACGGTTGCCTTATGATAAATACTCGGCAGATAAAATCACCGAAGATAAACAAGCCTCGCTTGATATATTATTGAATGGTTGCTACGCTCAGCTGAAGGGTTGGTCGGATGTAATGCACCGCGTTGGCGAATATGCCGGCGACAATATGATGATAAGGGGTTCGTCTACAGATGCTTTCTATACGTTTATCTCCTATCAGCACACGCCATCCAACTATCGCCTCAATACCTTCTGGAATAACAGCTATAAGGTGATCTCGCAGGCAAGCGACCTGATGAAGCTGGTTGAAGAGGGCGAGACTCCCGAAGTTGACCAGCGTCTGGGTGAGGCTTACTACCTGCGTGGTACCATGTATTTCTATCTGTGCAGAGCGTATGGAAGACCTTATTATCAGTCGCCCGAAACAAACCTGGGGGTTCCCATCGTAAACGGATTGCCGGCCGACCTGAACAACCTGGTTCTTCCGGACCGTGCTTCGGTTAAAGATACCTATGCACAGGCAATTGCCGACCTCCGTAAAGGTGAGGCGCTGATGAATGAAAACAAGACAGCCGCCTATGCCACCCGCGAGGCAGCTCAGGCCATGTTGTCGAGGGTGTACATGTACATGAGCGGTACGTACGAGAACCCCAATACAACCTATGCAGATTCTTCAATCTACTATGCTAAAAAGGTGATTGAAAGTGGTCGTTACCAGCTTCTCAACAGAGAGAATTTTATGAAATACAATACTTTCTCGCCCGAAGACGGTGCACAAACGGAAACCATCTTTGCGGTTAAGCGTGTATCGTCCGAGTTTTCAGGATACGATCATTACTACGGTATAGGTGGTATGTATGCCAACATCGACGGAATGGGCTGGGGTGAAATGTATGCAAGTGCCAAGTATATGGAATTGCTGGATGAGACAGGCCGCGGAAAAGATGCCCGTTCTGCATTCATCGTACCCCAGTATGTAGGTCAGGATGAGAATAAAAAGATTGAAGCCTTCCGCTTTATCAAGGATGTTTACAATGCAAGCGGTGCGCAGACAAACTACAACTATGTTCAGAGCCCGATCAAATACAATACGGATGGTTCTTTGTATGTGCAGATAACAGAGCAGGTTGACGGAAAAGATGTTACCACTACCTATCAGCTTACCGAATTAGATAAGGAGCAGGGTTATTATTCAATCAACTACAAAGGCAAGACCTATAAAGGGGTGAAAGATTACATGATGCTCCTGAACAGGGTTTATCCGATGTTCTACATTTACAAGTGCTCAAAACAGGAGGGCGAATCTCATTTGCATTCACCCATCATCTCCCGCCTGGCAGAGATGTATCTGAACCTAGCAGAGTGTTACGCCAAGAAGGGTGACTATGCCAATGCTGTACTTAATTTGAATGTGATTCGCGAGCGTTCGTTACCGGGTCAAGGTTATACTTCGCTTAACGCATCCAATGCCGCCAAACTGATTGATAAGGAAAGACAATTGGAGCTTGCTTACGAAGCAGAACGCAGTTTTGATGTATACCGTAACGGAGGAACATTGACACGCCATTATCCGGGTCCGCATAACGCCATGGAAGAAATTAAGGCAACAGATACACGGGTAGTTCAGTTTATCCCGCAAGATCAGATCAATGCTTACGCAAGCATTAATTGTAAATTGACACAAAATCCCTAAGGATTATTAATAAAAAACGGACAACAAAACGGATTAATTCCGTTGTTGTCCCGTTTTTAATTTGATAATTGTTTGTTTCGTAAATTTAAACCTTTAATTTTGCGAATTAAACACACACAAAACGTATTATAATTAATT
>JACCEE010156815.1_pt1 | contig 19476 bp, 5 predicted proteins | sample 7449931 | NCBI WGS metagenome assembly JACCEE01 (sample SAMN15323457, study PRJNA562643) | freshwater metagenome | isolation source: river surface water | place: USA:Blue River Watershed | collected 2017-08-19 | reverse complement strand
TGTTACAAATATGCAGTCCTTGTTTGCATATAAGGTTGGGTTTAATGAACCACTCGATAATTGGGATGTGTCAAACGTTACTAACATGAGTCAGATGTTTGAAGGTGCGACAGCATTTAACCAACCGATTGGAGAATGGGATGTGTCAAAAGTTACTAACATGAGTCAGATGTTTAAAGATGCGAGAGCATTTAACCAACCGATTGGGGGATGGATTGTGTCAAACGTTACGAATATGAATAATATATTTCAAAGTGCTACGTCATTTAACCAACCTATTAATAACTGGGACATAACGAAAGTGTTACACAGATTACATGTCAATGATGACGTTCGAAATGCTCAAGCGGATGCTACACTAATGGAGATAATATTTCAAGGGTCGGGACTCACTGTAGATAATTACCCTAGACCTAAACGCATAAAATACAAATTGGTTGAACTAACACCGGAATATTTACATACCCGCCTTGGATACAGTGACGACGCAGTCAAGTTTATAACAACCCGTTTACTAACGGATGACAATAATTATTATAAAGAGTTTAATGACTTTATGGATCAAAAAAGAGACGAAAACCATGAGGATTATTTTGATCCGATATTACATACTGTATTTATTGATCCGGTTAAAGTAAGAGATCAAAGTAATAACGTGCATACATATGAGAGAAACTCGATTATTACATTGTTTAATAGACCACGCGGAACGCCTACATCTCCTATAACACGAAGTCCTTTACCTCACCAAAGAATGGAACGGGATGATGTAAAACGAAATAAAATTATACAGTTAATGAATGAATATATCGAGTCACTTACGCCACCTTCAGAACGACGACGATCCAGGTCAAGGTCAATCTCACGCACACCCACACACAATCCATATTTGGCACTTTCTGTTTCTTCTTCTCCTTCTCGATTAAGGCAAACGGTTCCTCATATGTCCCCATCATCTCGGTCAGTTCCTCGTGGGTCACCATCATCTCGGTCAGTTCCTCGTAGATCACCATCATCTCGGTCAGTTCCTCGTGGGTCACCGTCTCCTCGGACTTCTCGTCGGTCAGTTCCTCGTGGGTCACCATCATCTCGGTCAGTTCCTCGTAGATCACCGTCTCCTCGGACTTCTCGTCGTAGATCAACGTCTCCTCGAAGTAGGTCTCCATCTTATCGTAGATCATCCTCTCCTCATCGCGAATCACCCCCTTCGCGGTCTATCCCACGTTCTACTGCTTTTCCTTCTCGGGGAGGTAAGACTAGAAAGGTCAAGCAATATAGAAAATAGATACAGAAAATAGAATGAATATGCCAAATACGAATAATTATTTCATATAATATGTCAACTCTCATGTAAAAGATTTATTGCTATATAATAAATGGCTTCAACACGAAATAAAAACACAACATCTGACTATTGCATTCAGCAAAATGCTCATAAACATATGCGGGCATACATCGGATATGAAAATGGATATGCAGGTAAAGCGTATGAAAACGCCCTTCCTTTCGAAAGTGTAGGCATTCTTCCATCACGCATGTCTCGGGAAGCATTTTCAACAAACTCGGTTGATATCGAATCCGCCCTTCGAGGAATCAATTCAACAAACTTGGTCTCTCCCCAAGCCCCCGTAAATCCTAGTTTGAGAGAATTACCTGAAGTGAAATTTTACGATAGGATGGCATTTTATATGCCAGAACCTCTCGTTGTTAATAAATATGAGAGGCCGTTTCAGCACGCAAATAACTAAACATAAACACCTCGTACATCAGGTTACAATATAATATTTACTGGTATATATATACAACATATATACATACTCGTACGAATAATAGTATAAGTATCACATTCCCATGTCAAATAATAATGAAATTGTCCGCGATAAGTATTTTAACTATGGCAGTTATTTGAGAAGTAGAGGATATGATAAAGATATCGGTAGTTTAGTGACATCAATCGAAAATGGAGAGGTGGCAGTAGGTACATTTACCCCAGGTAATTGTGGTAGCAACGGCGCAGTATATGTAAACTCAAAGATTCGAGGAAATGTAGACATTAATGTATGCGATGTCGGTGGAACAGATGGACAGCTATCCGTAAATGGAGGAACAGCTGTTGGCTCTATTCCCAATAAGTATGGTCTTCAGGTATATAACGGGTCACGCATTCTTGGCCCAATTTATCAACAAACAGACACATCTCATGACAATGCATTTTATGCTAGACAACACCTTTTTTCATCGATGGATGCAAGCACCAACTTTGTTATTCGCGGGAGTTTAAGTGTTACTGGACCATTTACTTACCTCACTTCGAATGCATTGAGCGAAGCTCTCGAAATTAGTACCCAAACTGGTGCAAGTGGCGAATCTCTGAAAATATATCACTCGTCTACTGCATCGAAAAACATCATGAATGTCTATGTTCAGTCCAAAAACATCGTTGTTGATTTAATCGGAAATGATCAGTGGCATAAACATATGGCATTTTGTATCGATGGGACAAATGCCGGTTCAAACACATATGGAAGTACCGATACACAAGGACACGTTCGCATGTTTCGTGGTGCGACTGTTACGAACACGCCGGATCCTACAACCGGGGTTCCAGACCCAGACACTGTTCCAGCGAGCAGTTATCGTCGTGATCTGAATGGAACCGATGTGGCGCTTGATGTATACGGTGGTATTTATGTGAATCCCGGTTTTAATGGACACTCTGGAAAAATCGATGTTAAGAATGGAACAATTAGTATGAGAAATAATAGCACCGTCAAAATATTGATGAACGGGTCTACCGGTGATGCCGCATTTTCTGGACGTATTGTTACGGAAGACATATCCACAAATACCACGATTATACAATCTCTCACATATCGGTCTACTGCTGCGGCGACCCGAACCTCGTATGGTGCTTATCCTGTTGCGATGGCGTGGAATGGTAACATTAATACAAGTTCCGGAATTGCATATGCAACTGGAGGATACACCCCGACTGAAGTTGCAGGAACAAATAGCGCCATATTTCAGTACAATGTCACCAACCTTGGAGCGAGATACTTTACATTAGATGTGCAAGTTACTACCGCAGGTGTTGCCGGAAATATTGTATGTTATGTTGGGTTAGTTGATTCCACCCAGCCCCTTGTAACCTTGACCGGATTATATACCCCTTCGAATCAGATGTATGTCCCCAACATATCGTTTATGGGTACTAACCGCAAAACATGGCGAATCTCAGATGTATTTGATATGAATAGTGTGGCGTTTCAAGATACGATTTCGCTGCGGATTTATGTCGCGACCGATTATAATGGGGGCGGTAGTCAACCAGCATTTTCAAGTGGGACATGGAACGCGCGATTGACACCGATTATTAAACTCTAATTTTTTGATACGAAGGTATACTGTATACACATATAATACCCCATTCGCAAATAATTATATACATAAATCATTGGTATAAATACTAAATAGTAAAGTAATGTAAAAATTGTTTGTTTAGTATTTATATAGAATGTCCTACTCTAGTTATGGATCATATAATCCATCGATTAGATATACGCGTCCTGTAGGAGCAACCGGACCCGAAGGTCCTCAAGGCCCTCGAGGGTTTTTAGGTGCAACGGGTGTAACAGGTACATTTGGTGCTACAGGTTCTACAGGTCCACAGGGTATTCCAGGAACATTCGCGGGAAAAGGTGATACTGGGTCCGCTGGTCCTACCGGTATGACTGGTAGTACTGGTGGGACTGGTCCTACTGGTCCAACCGGTTCAACCGGTCCTGCAGGTGATCGATATAACACCCAAACAATCAATTCCGTGATAGTTACACCGATTTATAACGGGACATTGAGTTTGGTTGTGGGTGGTAAATTGGCATATATTCCTGGAAACTCAGTTGTTGTTGTGGATGCAAGCAATGTCTCAAATCGATTTGAAGGATATGTTACACAGTATACAACATATGATACATCTGGTGTGCTTATGCTCTCGGCGATTCAAAATATTTCCGGGACAGGATATAACGTTGCGCGAAAATATAATATCAACTTGGATGGTATTGACGGACCCACCGGTCCTGCCGGTACCCCCGGTGTAAATATTCAATATAAGTTTAAAAATAATAACTTTAATCAGAGTTTGCGTACTACACCTGCAGTGTTGGCACCGTATACTGGTCTTCCAACGTTATTTTGTTATGATGCAGCGCTTGATGGATACTTTCTTCAGATTCGTCCTGGGCATGTGGCTAGTGCGGTGAAGATTAATATGAACTTGGTGTATAAATGCAGTGATGATGTGAATCAGAGGTTGACAATTGGTGTGGTGTATAAGACACAGTTTTCTTCGAATTATATATTGATTGGGAAAGACACATTGCTTGGAACACGAGTATCCAGTAACCCATTTCAAAATGTATTTTCCTTTAATTATATGCATGTTCCTGCTACGTTGGAGGAGATCACATACTGCGTTTTCTATCAGTTAGAAGGAAATGGTAGTGCAGGGTTGTTAAGTGATGCTAGTACTATGAACTGTATTATATTAGAGGAGTATTATGGTACTGGTATGGCAACACAAGGGTTTACTGGTCCGACTGGTTGCACTGGTGGAACGGGTCCTACTGGTGGAACGGGACCAACCGGTCCGACTGGGTCGACTGGTCCTACTGGTTGCACTGGTGGAACGGGACCAACGGGTCCGACTGGGTCGACAGGTCCGACTGGTTGCACTGGTGGAACGGGACCTACCGGTCCGACTGGCCCAACCGGTGCGACTGGTCCACAAGGTATCCAGGGTTCAGGTGGTTTGATTCTTTATTTAAACCGGAATAATGATTCAGGGACGGCTATTAACTCTCTTGGGATTCTCCCAAATAATGCGGCACAGAATAGCAGCAGCTTTGGATTAAATGGCGGAGTTACTATGTTTGCGGCATTGTTTGCAGCCAAGAAGAATGATATTACCTATCAACAAAACTTTATTACCGCTGGTATTTGGGATATGAATATTTTTGCAAAAGCATCTACGACGAATGATCTTGATAAGCTGGGTATTTATTATGCAGTATATATTGTTGATGCAAGTGCTGTATCACATCCACAGGTTCCTGGAACACAGATTTTGGATACAGTAAATGCAGGGACAACTCCTCCGGTAAATCTCCCAGTGAATGTAAGCCAGGTTGGTGGAACATCATGTTTTTCAGATACTGCAATGATTAATCATACAACTATTACTGACTATTCTGTGGGGATTGTTATACCTTATGTAAACTTGGCTACGTATGTTAATCCGTATATTCAAATCCAGATATATGTTACAAATACAAATACAAGTGCTAGGAATGGTACGATTTATTTTCAGTCAAATGCGTCATACAGTCATGTACATAGCTCATTTGGTATGATTGGGTCTACTGGTTCAACTGGTCCTACTGGTCCAACGGGGTCGACTGGTCCGACTGGTTGCACTGGTCCTACTGGCCCTACTGGCCCAACGGGGTCGACAGGTCCGACTGGTTGCACTGGTCCTACTGGCTCGACTGGTCCAACGGGGTCGACAGGTCCCACCGGTTGCACAGGTCCTACTGGTCCGACTGGTCCGACTGGCCCTACTGGTCCTACTGGTCCGACTGGCCCTACTGGTCCGACGGGTCCAACAGGTCCAACGGGTCCGACTGGTCCAACCGGTCCCACTGGTCCAACAGGTCCAACCGGTCCAACGGGTCCCACAGGTCCTACTGGTCCAACCGGTCCTACTGGCCCAACAGGTCCTACTGGTGCCACAGGTCCAACCGGTCCCACTGGTGTAACAGGAGGTACTGGACCTACAGGGCCTACAGGTCCTACTGGTCCGACTGGTCCTACTGGTCCTACAGGGCCTACTGGTCCGACTGGTCCTACCGGTCCCACTGGCCCGACCGGTCCTACTGGTTGCACAGGTCCTACCGGTCCCACTGGTGTAACAGGTGGTACTGGTCCTACAGGACCAACTGGTCCCACTGGCCCGACCGGTCCTACTGGTTGCACAGGTCCTACCGGTCCAACTGGTGTAACAGGAGGTACTGGTCCTACTGGTCCTACTGGTCCCACTGGTGTAACAGGAGGTACTGGTCCGACGGGTCCGACTGGTCCAACAGGGGCGACCGGTCCTACTGGTCCAACTGGTGTAACAGGAGGTACTGGTCCTACAGGTCCAACAGGTCCAACTGGTCCCACTGGTGTAACGGGAGGTACTGGTCCTACGGGTCCGACTGGTCCAACAGGTCCTACTGGTCCAACAGGCCCAACAGGTGTAACGGGAGGTACAGGTCCTACCGGTCCAACTGGTCCCACTGGTCCGACTGGTCCTACAGGTCCAACCGGTGTAACTGGTCCTACTGGTGCAACAGGCCCTACTGGTCCGACAGGTGTAACAGGAGGTACAGGTCCAACAGGCCCTACTGGTCCAACAGGACCTACTGGACCGACCGGTGTTACAGGAGGCACAGGTCCTACTGGTCCAACCGGTCCAACAGGTCCGACCGGTCCCACAGGTGTTACAGGAGGCACAGGTCCTACTGGTTGCACCGGTCGTCACGGCGACTTATTTAATACTGTATCAACTGCTGCTATAAACTTGTTTCCAGTATATGATGGAAGTGTGAATCTTATTGTAGCACCAGACCTAGCATATATGGCAGGAAATAGCGTGGTTGTCACTGATGTAAGTAATGTTCATGATAACTGGTTTGAAGCAGTTGTATTCTCTTATGTTCCAAGCAATGGTATGCTTGCATTGTATAAAATAAGAAATGTATATGGGTTATACCCGAATGGATATTATACTTTTTATAATGTAAACCTTGATGGAATTGATGGTCCTACTGGTTCGACAGGTCCTACTGGAGGTACTGGTCCTACCGGATGTACAGGTCCAACAGGTCCGACAGGTGTAACAGGAGGTACTGGTCCCACTGGTCCTACCGGATGTACAGGTCCAACAGGTCCGACAGGTGTAACAGGAGGTACTGGTCCCACTGGTCCTACTGGTTGTACAGGTCCAACAGGTCCGACAGGTGTAACAGGAGGTACAGGCCCGACTGGTCCCACAGGCCCCACTGGTGTTACGGGTGTTACTGGTGGAACAGGTCCTACTGGTCCGACGGGTCCTACGGGTGTAACGGGAGGTACTGGTCCCACTGGTCCTACTGGTCCCACTGGTGTAACAGGAGGTACTGGTCCTACTGGTCCAACCGGTCCGACTGGTGTAACCGGCCCCACTGGTCCAACTGGTGTTACTGGAGGAACCGGTCCTACTGGTCCAACGGGTCCTACAGGTGTTACAGGAGGTACTGGTCCAACCGGTCCTACTGGTCCAACTGGTCCTACAGGTGTTACAGGAGGTACTGGTCCAACCGGTCCAACAGGTGCAACCGGTCCTACGGGTCCGACAGGTGTAACAGGAGGTACCGGTCCAACAGGTGCAACCGGTCCTACAGGTCCGACAGGTGTGACAGGAGGAACTGGTCCAACTGGTCCAACAGGGGCGACTGGTCCTACTGGTCCAACTGGTTGCACAGGTCCTACTGGTCCAACGGGGGCAACTGGTCCTACAGGTGTTACAGGTGGAACTGGTCCAACAGGTGCAACCGGTCCTACGGGTCCGACAGGTATTACAGGAGGAACCGGTCCGACCGGTCCAACAGGTTGCACTGGTCCTACAGGTCCAACAGGTGTTACAGGTGGAACTGGTCCTACTGGTCCCACCGGTGTAACAGGAGGTACTGGTCCTACAGGTGTGACAGGAGGTACAGGTTGCACAGGTCCAACTGGTCCCACTGGTGTAACAGGAGGTACTGGTCCAACAGGTCCAACGGGTCCAACAGGTCCAACAGGTTGCACAGGTGTTACTGGAGGCACAGGCCCAACTGGTCCAACAGGTCCGACCGGTCCCACAGGTGTAACAGGAGGCACTGGTCCAACTGGTCCAACGGGGGCGACTGGTCCCACTGGTGTAACAGGAGGTACTGGTCCAACAGGTCCAACAGGTCCTACGGGTGAGACAGGTCCTACCGGTCCAACAGGCTCAACCGGGCCAACAGGTCCTACTGGTTGCACTGGTCCCACTGGTCCTACCGGTCCCACTGGTCCCACTGGTGTAACAGGAGGCACAGGTCCAACCGGTCCTACTGGTCCTACAGGATGTACCGGTATGGACGGAGATAGATATAACACCCAGACAACCACCGCTGTTATTATTACACCTACTGTAAATGGAAGTGTATCGTTGACCGTGAGCGACAAGTTGGCATACATTGTCGGAAACAGTGTTGTAATTATTGATTCGACCAATGCAGCCAATTGGTTTGAAGGACGTGTCAGTTCATATAATAAGGGTACTGGCGCACTCGGGGTTGGGAGTATTCAGAATATTTATGGTTCATTTTCATCATCTGTTGTATACAATGTAAACTTGGATGGTATTGATGGTCCTACAGGTGCAACAGGTCCAACCGGTCCTACTGGATGTACTGGTATGGATGGTGATCGTTATAATACACAAACAACAACTGCAGTCACAATTAATCCAACCGTTAATGGAAGTGTTTCATTCACAGTGAGTGATAAACTTGCATATATTATTGGAAACAGTGTAGTAGTCGTTGATTCATCAAATGCTGCGAATTGGTTTGAAGGAAGAGTTAGTTCTTATAACAAGTCAACTGGAAGTCTTAGTATTAACACTCTTCAGAATATATACGGAACATTTGGAACATCTGTATTTTACAATGTAAACTTGGATGGTATCGATGGTCCTACTGGTGCAACAGGTCCAACTGGTGTTACTGGTGGAACAGGTCCTACCGGGGCTACAGGTCCTACAGGTGTGACTGGTGGAACTGGTCCGACAGGTCCTACTGGTCCAACTGGTTGCACAGGTGTCACTGGTGGAACTGGTCCGACTGGTCCTACTGGTCCAACGGGTTGCACAGGTGTCACTGGTGGAACCGGTCCGACAGGTCCAACAGGTCCAACTGGTTGTACTGGTCCCACAGGTGAAACAGGCCCTACTGGTCCTACTGGTCCTACTGGTCCAACCGGCGTTACAGGAGGTACAGGTCCTACAGGTTGCACAGGGCCAACAGGTCCTACGGGTGTCACTGGTGGAACAGGTCCTACAGGGGCTACTGGGCCTACAGGTCCTACTGGTGTTACGGGAGGTACAGGTCCTACTGGTTGCACAGGAGCAACAGGTCCAACTGGTCCAACAGGCGAGACCGGTCCTACTGGTTGCACGGGTGCTACCGGTCCAACAGGTCCTACTGGTGTTACGGGAGGTACAGGTCCTACAGGGGCTACCGGGCCGACTGGCCCAACAGGTGTGACTGGTCCTACTGGTTGCACAGGTCCTACTGGGGCTACAGGTCCGACTGGTCCAACCGGTGTTACAGGAGGAACAGGTCCTACAGGTTGCACCGGGCCAACTGGTCCCACTGGTGTAACAGGAGGCACAGGTCCTACGGGTTGCACAGGAGCTACTGGTCCAACAGGTCCTACTGGTGTAACTGGTGGAACAGGTCCTACTGGTGCTACCGGTCCGACTGGCCCAACTGGTGTAACTGGTGGAACAGGTCCTACAGGGGCTACCGGTCCTACGGGTGTGACTGGTGGAACAGGTCCTACTGGGGCTACAGGTCCTACCGGGGCTACAGGTCCTACGGGTGTGACTGGTGGAACAGGTCCTACTGGGGCTACAGGTCCTACAGGGGCTACAGGTCCTACGGGTGTGACTGGTGGAACAGGTCCTACCGGGGCTACAGGTCCTACAGGGGCTACAGGTCCTACGGGTGTGACTGGTCCTACTGGTCCAACCGGTCCTACAGGTCCGACTGGTGTTACCGGTTGCACTGGTGGAACAGGTCCAACAGGTCCTACGGGTGAGACAGGTCCAACTGGTTGCACAGGAGGAACAGGTCCTACTGGTCCAACCGGTCCTACTGGTCCGACTGGTGTTACTGGTTGCACTGGTGGAACCGGTCCTACTGGTCCTACTGGAAGTACAGGTCCAACTGGTTGCACTGGTGGAACCGGTCCTCAAGGGTTGCAAGGATCTGGAGGTCTCATATTATTTTTAAATCGCCAAAATGGCGGAGGTGCAACAATTAATAGTTTGTCTACTCTTCCAAACACTGCAGCTCAGAACACCTACATTGTAAATAATATTGCAGGAGGTGTAAATGCGGTCGTCGGTGTATTTTCAGGATTATCAGTTACATTCACTCCTCAACAATTTATCACCGCTGGTATTTGGGATTTGAATATATTTGCAAAAGCAACAAACTCAAATGATGTTCCTCATTTGGATGTATTTTTCGCTGCATATGTTGTCGATGCGGGTGCATTTCCTGCTCCTCAGACGGCAGGAACAACAATCGTAGATACAGTGAATAGTGCAACAGTTCCCCCTGTCAATCTCCCATCAAATGTTATTCAAATCGGTGGAACTAGTAACTTCTCGAACTATACAACACTTGAGTCAACAAATATCGTCGATTATACATCAAGTATCGTCATTCCGTATGTTAACTTGGGTACATATGTAACCCCTCATATTCAAGTTCAGGTATATGTCAGAAATACGAATACATCATCTCATGCAGCTGTGGTATATTATCAGAGCAACGCAACATATTCTCATGTACATACATCATTCGGTATGATTGGTTCGACAGGTCCGACAGGCTGCACAGGTCCAACAGGTGTTACTGGTGGAACAGGAGGAACTGGTCCTACGGGTCCTACTGGTTGCACTGGTGGTACAGGAGGCACTGGTCCCACTGGTGTTACTGGTGGTACAGGAGGCACTGGTCCTACTGGTTGCACAGGTCCCACTGGAGAAACTGGTCCTACTGGTGTAACAGGAGGTACTGGTCCTACTGGTTGCACAGGTGTAACAGGAGGTACTGGTCCCACTGGTCCAATGGGTGCAACTGGATCATATAGTGGATACACCAAGTTATTTACATACAGTACTACCACAACCGCTGGTGATCCGGGATCAGGATATGTTCGATTGAGTCGTGCATGGAATGACCAAACCGCAGGAACTGTGACGATGTATATTGATGTGAATGATGCAAATGGGCGAGAGAGTAGTGGATGGTTTAATGGCATGGCTACATTTGGTTCAACAGCATATTATGGAACAATCACTATGCAAGCGCAAACAGATGCGAGTCGTAGATGGGTTGGAAAACTTACATCAGTTGTAAACTCAACTGGTTATTATACTCTTACTCTTACGTATATCGACTATGATAATGTAGGATATAACGGTGAACAGGTCGTGGTTTCATTTACTCCTGCTGGGTGTACTGGTGGAACAGGTCCAACAGGTCCAACAGGTGTGACTGGTGGTACTGGTCCAACTGGTCCTACCGGAAGCACTGGGCCAACGGGTGTTACTGGTGGTACAGGACCTACTGGTGTTACTGGTGGTACAGGTGGTACAGGTCCAACAGGTCCAACAGGTGTTACTGGTTGCACTGGTGGAACTGGTCCTACTGGTCCTACTGGTGAAACTGGTCCTACGGGTCCAACAGGTCCAACCGGTGTTACTGGTGGCACCGGTGGTACAGGTCCTACTGGCCCGACAGGAGGTACGGGAGGCACCGGTCCTACTGGTTGCACAGGTATGGATGGAGATCGTTATAACACGCAAACTACATCCGCTGTTACAATTACCCCTACAGTAAATGGTAGCGTATCGCTAACAGTGAGTGATAAATTGGCATATATTGTAGGAAACAGTGTTGTTGTCGTTAGTTCGTCAAATGCGGATAACTGGTTCGAAGGTCGTGTGAGTTCGTATAATAAATCCACTGGTTCACTCGGAATTAATGGAATCCAGAACGTGTATGGATCATTCACCTCAGCAGTAGTATACAATGTTAACTTGGATGGAATTGACGGTCCAACAGGTGCAACAGGCCCAACAGGTCCTACTGGTTGCACCGGTATGGATGGCGACCGCTATAATACCCAGACAACGTCGGCGGTTACAATTACCCCTGCAGTAAATGGTAGTGTATCCTTAACAGTGAGTGATAAATTGGCGTATATTGTAGGGAATAGTGTAGTAGTTGTGAGTTCATCAAATGCGGCGAATTGGTTTGAAGGTCGCGTGAGTTCGTATAATAAATCCACTGGTTCACTCGGAATTAATGGAATCCAGAATGTGTATGGGTCATTCAGTTCAGCAGTCGTATACAACGTGAACTTGGATGGAATTGATGGGCCAACTGGCGCAACAGGTCCAACAGGTGAAAGAGGTCCAACCGGTGTAGGAAATACGCTTTTTGTTGGAATAACAGGAGGTGCGTCTGGTCCAACAGGCTACTACAATATTAATAACCTCATTTTTGACCAAGAGGCTGGATTCGATTTATTATATGGTCCAACTGGAACAGTTACTGTTACAATGAATAGTACATTTAAGTACTGGGAGGTTGATGGTCAACTTGCTCTTACTGCAACGGGTCTGGATACTGTTAACTTTAAATCAGGAAATGCGATTAACATCACGGGTGCAGTGGATGCTTCTGGTAATAAATCGCTTCGATTTGACTATAATGGACTCGGAAATACTGGTCCTACTGGCGCTCAAGGTATCCAAGGCATTCAGGGTATTCAGGGTATTCAAGGCGCAACAGGACCTCAAGGAGTCCAAGGAATCCAGGGTATCCAGGGTATTCAAGGCGCAACAGGACCTCAAGGAGTCCAAGGAATCCAAGGTATTCAGGGTTCAACTGGCGCACAGGGTATTCAAGGCGCAACAGGAGAACAAGGAATCCAAGGTATTCAAGGCGCAACTGGCGCACAGGGTATTCAAGGAATCCAAGGTGCAACTGGCCCTACTGGACAGCGTGGTGCAGATGGATATGTCGGTGCTGATGGTGCAACCGGTTCTACTGGTCCACAAGGTATTCAGGGTATCCAAGGTATTCAAGGTATACAGGGTGTTCAGGGTCCTGCTGGAACGAATGGAACGAATGGAACGAATGGAGCAACCGGGTCAACTGGTGCAGTAGGTTCAACTGGTTCAACTGGTCCAACCGGCCCTACTGGTACAGCTGCACCTGCATTATTTACACTTCAAGCAATGAGTGGATATGAGTCTGACTTTATTTTCCCTCTTGCGAATAAAGTTCAAAAGGTTACTGCAAATCGCGTAGTACCTGATAAAGCATTGACAGTTGAATCATATCGAACATGCTACTTGACATTTAAGGTGTCTCAAACTAGTGTCGCTCGTATTGTCGGATTAACTGAAGACAATGGGACATCATGTCATTATCAGTTTAACTTCTCAAGTAGTGGGGCAAATCAGTTATACATTTATGTTTCTGGTAGTGCAGTGACTTCTCCTAATAGTCCAACTACATATACTACATCGGATATATTTACAATTGCAGTTCATGAGTACAATGTATTCTTCTATAAGAATGGAGTGTTATTATACAGTGACGTAAATACAATATTCAACTTTAAAGCATTCTTTGGGTTACTTGCTCAAAATGACTCAGTAACAAATGTATCATTTGGGTATTTGAGTCAAGGTCCGACTGGTCCAACTGGTCCAATGGGATCGACTGGTTCTACTGGGTCGACTGGTCCGATGGGATCCACTGGTCCGACTGGTTCAACAGGGCCTCAAGGTATTCAGGGTATAACTGGTCCGACTGGTGTTACTGGTGGAACGGGTGGAACTGGTCCTACTGGTCCAACTGGTTGCACTGGTCCTACCGGTGTTACTGGTGGAACGGGTGGAACGGGTCCGACTGGTGTTACTGGTGGAACGGGTGGAACTGGTCCTACTGGTCCAACTGGTTGCACTGGTCCGACAGGTCCTACTGGTGTTACTGGTGCAACAGGTGGAACAGGTCCTACGGGTTCGACAGGTCCCACTGGTGTTACTGGTGGAACAGGTGGTACTGGTCCAACGGGACCTACTGGTGGAACAGGTGGAACAGGTCCTACAGGTGTTACTGGTGGAACTGGTGGAACCGGTCCTACGGGTTGCACAGGTCCTACCGGTATTACAGGAGGTACGGGTCCAACGGGTCCAACAGGGTCGACAGGTCCAATTGGTGCAGCGGCAACATCGGAAGGAACATACCGATACATTTTGGACACAACAACCACTGAAGCAAATCCAGGAACAGGATTATTCCGATTTAATTATGCTACTCAGAATACCGCAACTAAGATATTTATAAACAATACAGATGGTGCAGGTATTGGAAATAACTTGTATACATTTCTTAAAAGTATAAAGAATTATGGTGGAGCAGGAAATTATGGGTTCTTGAAAGTACAAGATGTTGAAGACTATACATGGTTTCATACATTCGAAGTCACGAATATCACAGAACAGGCATCAGGGGCGAGTGGATGGTTTATACTTGATGTTACAAATGTGGTTTCTGATTCGAATATTACAAATGCACACGCATGTTATTTGAGTTTCAGTTTACCTGGTCCGAGAGGATATACTGGTCCAACTGGTCCTACTGGATGCACTGGTCCTACTGGTATAACAGGAGGTACTGGTGGAACTGGTGGAACTGGTCCTACGGGTTGCACTGGTCCTACTGGTGTTACTGGTGGAACTGGTGGAACTGGTCCTACGGGTTGCACAGGCCCTACTGGTATTACTGGTGGAACTGGTGGTACTGGTCCTACGGGTTGCACAGGCCCTACTGGTGTTACTGGTGGAACTGGTGGAACTGGTCCTACGGGTTGCACTGGTCCTACTGGTATTACTGGTGGAACTGGTGGTACTGGTCCTACGGGCGGTACTGGTCCTACTGGTGTTACTGGTGGAACTGGTGGTACTGGTCCTACGGGTGGAACAGGTCCTACTGGTGTTACTGGTGGAACTGGTGGTACTGGTCCCACTGGTCCAACCGGTCCCACTGGCGCAAATGGTCCAGCCCTATTCACACTTATTCCTGATGCAGCAAGTACATCCAGTTTCTTCTTCCCTACAAATAATTCTATTAAGAAGACATCGGCAACGGGATCTGGAGAGAAAGTATACAGTGTCGAGTCATATTATACAGCATATCTTACATTTGTTCCGAGTCAGACCGGAGTAAGTAGAATCATCGGGTTTACTGACATTAGTGCGTCGACTACCCCTTATTATCATATTAATTTCGGTGCAAGCACAACATATACCGTGTATGTTAATTCAGTGAATGTATTTTCGACAACATATGCTGCGTCGGATGTATTTACAATATGTCTAACGCAATATAGTGTTAGTTTCTTTCATAATGGAGCATTGAAATATACGGCGATAACTGCCGCAAATCAAACGAGTGTTCGTGCATACTTCTCTCTGTATGCTCAAAATGACATCATTAACAATATAGCGTATGGAGTGTTGGATGCAGGAATGACAGGTGCAACAGGTCCGGTTGGGTTATTAGGCGCAACAGGCCCTACCGGTACTCCAGGAACAGCTGCAAATACTGGTTCAACAGGTCCGACTGGTTGCACTGGCCCCACCGGTCCGACGGGTATTACTGGTGGAACAGGTCCGACTGGTTGCACTGGCCCCACAGGTCCGACGGGTATTACTGGTGGAACAGGTCCAACTGGTTGCACTGGGTCGACTGGTCCAACCGGTATAACCGGAGGTACAGGTGGAACAGGTCCAACAGGTATAACAGGCCCAACAGGTATTACTGGTGGAACAGGTCCGACCGGTCCAACAGGGTTACAAGGTCCAACTGGATCTACTGGTGCGCCAGGTACAGCGGCAAATACAGGTGCAACAGGCCCTACAGGTATAACAGGTGTAACCGGTCCATTCGGTCCAACCGGTCCATCCGGTCCAACTGGTCCTCAAGGGTTAACAGGTGGAACAGGTCCTCAGGGTCCTCAGGGTATAACAGGTCTGAATGGTGCCTTTGCAGGAAAGGGTGATACTGGATATACTGGTCCAACGGGTGCAACAGGACCTAACTTGTGGACTCAAAGTGGCACGACGATCTATTACGCGGCAGGGACTGTTGGAATTGGGTTGACTTCGCCAGATATATCATTTGCATTAGACGTGAGTGGTATAATTAAGACCCTAGGTGTGAATAATATTAGTGACTATCGAATCAAGGATTCTATCACGGATTTGACTGGGTCGAATAACGTTGATGGATTGAGACCTGTGTGGTATTACAATAAACTAACAAGGAAATATGAGTATGGATTTATTGCTCATGAGTTCCAGGAAAAATACCCAGAGATGGTTATAGGTGATAAAGATGGAGACAACTATCAGTCGATCAACTATACTCCGTTGTTTGCGGTGTTAGTGAATGAAATCAAGAATATTAAACAAGAGCTGGTTACTTGGAAGGAAGAAGCAACAGTGTTGAAGCAAGAGGTTACGACATTAAAACAAGAGGTTGCGACATTAAAGTCAAACTCGTAGTTAACGACAATGTCTCGTGATATCATGAGTAATTAACAGTAATTATAATCATATATTTACACATTTGACAACAAATGTTATCAAGTGTGTATAAAAATAACTAGCTACTTAAGAAGAGTAGGGGAAGTCAGCGACATAAGCATCAGACTCGGCAACAGTGGTGTTGACAGCATCAGCATCAGCCTTAAGAACAAGGGAAACCTTGTAGACACGGCTCTCGATGGCGGAGGGGCGACCAGTCAACAAGTGCTGACCAGAAGCGGGAGAAACGGTCAACAAGAAGTTGATGGTGTCGTTGTCCTTAAGAGGAACAGCCTGACGAGCGATGGTGCCGGAGATATCAGTGTTCAAACGAGCAGGGTCACGAGCAGCGATCTGGCGCATCAACTCGCGGCAAACGTTAGAAGAGGTGGTGTTGCTGTTGGTCAAGTACTTCTTGCCGGAAGCATCAGTGCCAGCCATGGAAACACCGCTGACATCATCGACAGCAGTGAGAGTAGAGAGAAGACTAGCCTTCACATCAGCACCCTTGGAGGCGATGTTAGTAAGAAGGGCAGCCTCGTTGTTAAACAGATCAACACCGTGAACAGTGTTAAACAGCTTGTAGGCAAGGTAGCGAACAAAGTCGTGCTTAAGAAGGTTCTTGTTGTTATCATAAGAGCCGAGGTTGGGGAGATCAGAAGAACCGCCGACAACAGAGTGCATCATAGCGTGAGCGGGGTTGACACCAGCGGGCCAGCTAGCAGCAGACACGTAGTACTTGATATCAGTAGCATCAACATCGTTGATATCGGCAGCGTCGGTCTGGAAGTTGAACACACTCTTCAAATCAGTAGTCTTCAAGTAGAAGACAGCAGTAGAGGAGGCATCAACAGTGACAAAAGAGGTCTCAAGAGTACCAGAGAGATCGCAAAGGAGAGAGCTGTCCAAAGCGGGAAGAACGAAGTTAATAGCGGGCATTATTCTTTCTTATTATACTATTATGAAAGAAAATAAGATTTTTAATAGCACCCCTGTACTTTTTCCTAAAACAAAAAGAACGAATACTCAGGCATTCCTTTTATACACAGAAAAAGCAGAAACCTAATAAAGAATCGTGAACTCAAACGCGAGAGAATAGTCATTATTGACAAGATCGATAACCTCTCCATATCGGTCTAGCAAACGTATGTTTAACTTCTCAATATTGACTGGGCCAAAGTAATCTCTCTGTCGATAAATATGATCCGATTGATTTGCATTGATCATATTAAAGTGGCCATTTACAATCGGAACCTTTGCCATAATATTTCTACCTAGATATGAGTTTCCCGTCGATGATGTAATTGCATCCGACGTGAAATTGCTGTTAAAGTCATCGACTTCAATGAAAAAGTACTGGTTAACGCTGCTGCCATATGACGATTCACTCGAGAGGTAGCAATTATAATGAACGGTCTCATTCGTATTCACTGTCTTATCGTGTATAACGTTTGATGAATCGACTAAATATATATCTTTTCGAAATCCCATCATCCACCCGAGGTTTTTCCAGAGAGGTCGCAACTTAAGAGTGGACTGTCCGATATCATATGGATTTACCTTACCATTATTATAATTTATTTTTGACATGGTTGTATGGGTTCGTTGCCATGCATTATTTCTACACGCGAGTGAAAGCGGATCTGGTGGTGGCGGAGGTGTACTAACGGATGGATCGTCCGAGAGGTTAAAGTCAACTACAAAGAAGAAGTTTGGGGAATAATATACTCCACTAGGATCAAATGGCATCGGCGATCCATCATCTAGATCATAGACAGACCTTGCCCTAATATATGTTTTCGATGTATACGTATTCACACCGCTAACTAGAAAGTTTAGACCGTTTCCCGAGTTATGAAAGAAGTTGTTCATGGCGACATTAAACTCATCTGCCATATAATTTCCTTCGGGAATAACAACATTATGAGAGGTGTCATACATATTTCCAGTTCCGTCATTCACATTATATAAATAAATCATGCATTGGTTATTTTGTTTTCGATTTGAGAAGGAATATGACATGTTTGGGATTTCAGTGGATACAATTTTCATAGATATAACATTATTGATCGGCATCGGAAGAACCCAGAGAAAGTTGGTCGATTCAGTGAGTTCATACTTTCTGCGAAAAAGCGTATCAATATTGACCACCTTTTTCATGATGCGTTTTTCAACAGGGTTTATCGTTCCTTGTGGATATTCATAGTTGTATGTGTTTTGAACTGGTGCAGGTCTCTGTTTAATAAGATGTTGCTCTCCTGCAGCAGCATGAAGTTCGCTCGTATTATACATTTTATCGTGGTTATAGATTTGTTGGTAAACCGCTGCATTTACATTTGCAGGAGTGCCGATAAATATGCGTACATACTCGTGAAGCTTATGTTGAATCCGGCGATAAAAAAGAATATATGCATCTTCATACATATCCTCATTTTGTTTTCCGATGGCGGATTTATATTTTGATATCCAGGAATCGACGGCATCTGAAACTTGATACTCCGAGAGAGTTTTCTGATCCTCCGTTATTTTTAGGAGGTCCAATAACTCTTTTACAGTGTAGTCATTTACATTTAAGTTGAGTCCTCCATCGACATCATTCATGTTGCGTCCTGCAAATCCGGATGTACCGATCATGTCGGAGTATCCATAATTATATTCAATGCTGTTTTTCGCGGAAGATGTGGGTTTTCGTGGAGTTGTCATTCGATGAAGTGACGTGGAATAATTGAGAGCTATAATACCATCTGATTATTTTATAATGAATACATCGTATTATATGCGTTGTTTGTGGTTAATTAGGGGGAGGGGAAAGAATAGGAGAGGAGGGCGGTATTACATAACTACAATGTATTTGCGGCATTTGCGGCATTTGCGGCGGCAGCGGCGGCCATTGCAACTTTGGTTGTCGCAAGAGCGAGTCGATCCGGGTCCCAAATATTTCCTTGAGGAAGCCCAAACATTTGAATGTA
>JACCEE010260967.1_pt1 | contig 19483 bp, 21 predicted proteins | sample 7449931 | NCBI WGS metagenome assembly JACCEE01 (sample SAMN15323457, study PRJNA562643) | freshwater metagenome | isolation source: river surface water | place: USA:Blue River Watershed | collected 2017-08-19 | reverse complement strand
ATTGATATGGTAATTGGAAATGATATTACAACTCCAATTTCAATTAAAGCATTTGAAGATGGTGGATTTGAAAAACTTGTAAATCCAGATGGGTTTGCGATTGTTTTAGACCACTTTATTCCAGCAAAAGATATAGCAAGTGCAAACCAAGCAAAAATCTCAAGAGATTTTGCAATGAAACACAATCTTAAAAACTTTTTTGATGAAAAAGATATGGGAATTGAGCATGCACTTCTACCTGAAAAAGGTTTAGTTATTCCAGGTGATGTAATTATTGGTGCAGATTCTCATACATGTACTCATGGTGCTTTAGGAGCATTTAGTACAGGAATGGGAAGCACAGATATCTCTTTTGGAATGATTACAGGTGGAAACTGGTTTAAAGTTCCTGAGTCAATTAAAGTTGTATTCAAAGGAAAACCATCACAATATGTAACTGGAAAAGATTTAATACTTGAAATTATTAGAATTTTAGGAGTTGATGGAGCTTTATATAAAGCTTTAGAGTTCACAGGTGATACAATCAAATATTTAAGCATGGATGATAGATTCTCTTTATGTAATATGGCTATTGAAGCAGGTGCAAAGAATGGAATTGTTGCATATGATGAGATTACAAAAGAGTTTTTAGATACAGTTGCTAAAAATAACAATGGCTTAAGAGCAGAGCCAAAAATCCACTATAGCGATGAAGATGCAAACTATTGTCAAGTAATAGAGATAGATGTTGAAAAACTTGAACCTGTAATTGCATATCCATTTTTACCATCAAATGGTCACTCAGTTTCACAAGCAGTTAGTGATAATATAAGAGTTGATCAAGTATTTATTGGAAGCTGTACAAATGGAAGATTAAGTGATTTTAAGGTTGCTGCTGAAATCTTAAAAGGTAAAAAAGTTGCACGTCACGTAAGACTTATTTTAACTCCTGGAACTCAAAAAATTCTAAGAGATGCAACAAAACTTGGATATATTGATACTTTAGTTGATGCAGGAGCAGTTGTTTCAAATCCAACTTGTGGTGCATGTTTAGGTGGATATATGGGAATTTTAGGAGATGGTGAAGTTTGTATCTCTACAACTAATAGAAACTTTGTTGGAAGAATGGGAAGTAGAAGTTCTAAAATATATTTAGCAAATAGTGCTGTTGCAGCTGCAAGTGCAATTTCTGGATATATTACAGACCCAAGAAGTTTATAATTATGAATATAAATCCATTTGAAATACCTTGTGTTATTTTAAGTGGAGGGAAAAGCTCTCGTATGGGAGAAGATAAATCTCTTCTTCCATTTTCTTCTTCAAACTCTTTAATAGAGTTCCAATTTAATAGATTAAAACCATATTTTAAAGATATCTATATCTCTTCAAAAAATGATAAATTTGATTTTTTAAAAGATAAATCAAAACTAATTTTAGATAAAAATCAAGATATCTACTCTCCAATTCTTGCACTCCAAACAATACTTGAAAAGTTTGATAAAGTTTTTATAATAACAGTTGATACACCATTTGTAAAAATAGAAACAATAGAAAAACTAATAAACCATTCAAATAATTTTGATATTACAATTGCTCAAACATCTCAAAAAACTCACAATCTTTGTGGAGTATTTTCAAATAATTTAAATGAAACTATTGAAAAAATGATAAAAAACGATATTCATAAAATAAATTATTTAGTAAAAAATTCAAAATATCAAATTATAAATTTTGATGATGAAGATGAATTTTTGAATATAAACGAGAAAAAAGAGTATGAAAAAGCTCTTAATATTATAAATTAAACTAATAACTTTTTTAAAATAATATCTTATTTAAGTAAGAGTAATATTATAGTTTTTTAGATAATATATCTCATATTTTGTCAAAAGGAAATTTTAATGAAAAATGATGAGATGAAAAAAGCATTAGAAGTAGTAGATAGCGAATTAAAAAAAGCTGGAATCTCAAGAAGAGATGCTTTTAAGCTTGCAGGTCTTAGTGGAGCTGCTTTTTTAGCTGGAGGAACAGAGGTTAAAGCTTCAACTGTTGCAAAAGCTAGTGAAGCAAAAGGAAAAATACTAATTATTGGTGGAGGTCTAGCTGGAATTTCAACAGCAGCTAGATTGTCAAATACTTTAAGTGAACCTGATATTACAATAATTGAGCCAAATCCAAAATCTGTATCATATCAAGCTGGAACTACTTTGTTGGCAAGTGGAGTTTACTCTTCAAAAGATGAGTTAGTTTATGAAACAAAAGATTTTTTACCAAAGGGAGTAACTTTAATAAAGGATAAAGCAGTAGATTTTAATCCTGAAGCAAATAGAGTTACTTTGGCTTCTGGAGATATTTTAGATTATGATTTTATGATAGTTGCAGCTGGAGTTGTTTTAGACTTTGGTGCTATAAAAGGTCTTGAGGAAATAGGAGAAGCATATACAAATGGCGATGCATCTAAAATTTTAAAAGTTTTTGGAAATAGTGGAATAACATCTGTTTATAATATTGATAGTGCAGAGGATATGTGGAAACAGACTCAAACATTTATAGAAAGAGCAAAATCAGGTGAAAAATTAAAAGCTATTTTTACAGCTCCAAATACAGCTGTAAAATGTGGTGGAGCACCAAAAAAAGTTATGTATTTGGTAAATTCAAGACTAAATGAAGCGAATGCTAGAGGAAATGTTGATTTAACATATTATGATAATAGCGATAAACTTTTTAGTGTAAAAGAGTATGCAGATGCAATTGAAAAACAGTTTATTGCAAGAGATATGAAGTGGAATTTTAATCATAATTTAGTTGGAGTTGATATTTCAAAAAAAATAGCAATATTTAATAAACACTGGGAAGAAAAAGGTGAATATGATAAAGATTTAGAAGAGCATGAAATTGTAAAGAAAAATCAAAAAGTTGAAGTACCTTTTGACTTTTTACATATAACACCACCTCAAAAAGCACCAGATGAGATTGGAAAGTCTGAAATAGGTTCAGATAAAGGATGGATTCCTGTAAATAAAGAGACACTACAACACGTAAAATATAGCAATATTTTTGCTCTTGGAGATATAGCAGCTGTTCCTATGGGAAAAACAGGTGGAACTGTAAGAAAACAGTATAAAGTATTGGTTGATAATTTGATTTCAGTTATGGAAGGAAAAGAACCAAAAGAGTATTTTGGAGGATATACAGTTTGTCCACTTATTACAGATATAGGAAAAGTAATGTTAGCAGAGTTTGACTGGACGGCAAAACCAACTCCGTCATTTCCTTTGGACCCAACACAAGAGAGATGGATTTGGTGGTTAATGAAAGTGTATATGCTAAAACCTATGACTATGCATGGAATGCTAAGTGGTAAAGCATAATTAAAATTTAAATAAAGGGGTATAAAATGAAAAAGTTATTAGCAATTTTCGCTATGGTTTTGATGTTTCTTCAATTAAATGCAGAAGAAGTGGTTGATTTAAAAGAACCTTCAAGTGAAGTAAAAGAGCTTATGAAAAAGCATAAATTAAAAGAGGTTGATTTCGATTATGTTAAAAAAATGATTGGAGTTGGAAATAGGGGAGCCGTAGAAGCAATTTTAATAGATGCAAGACCTCAAGTTAAATATCAAAGAGGAACTATTCCTTCAAGTTTGAATATTGCAGATACTGATTTTGAAGAGGGTTATAAACAAATAGCTGATATTTCAAAAGATAAAGAGATTATAGTATTTTGTGGTGGTTATGCTTGTACAAAAAGTGCTATAGTTGCAGATTTATTGATTAAAAAAGGTCATAAGAATGTTAAGGTTTATAATGCTGGTGAGCCTGAATGGTCTAAAAAAGATTATTTAGAAGTTGATACATTAGTAGTTAAGGCTTATTTTGAAAATAATAGTGCATTGCTAGTAGATGCAAGACCAAATGCTAAATATTTGCAAGAGACTATTTTAGGAAGTATTTCAATTCCTGATACAAATTTTGATAAATTAGCAGGAAGATTTCCTATAGATAAAGATGAAAAAATTGTAGTTTTTTGTGCAGGTTATGAGTGTGAAAAATCAAATATAGTTGCAGATAAATTATATAAATTAGGTTATAAAAATGTTGTTGTTTATGCAGGAGGTCTTCCTGAATGGAAAAAACAATCTCTTCCAACAACAGCTGGAGCTAAAAAAGTTGATGCAGTAAAAAAAGAACAAAAACCAGAATTTAGTAAAAATGGTGCAAAACTTGGAAAAGATGAAGGAAGTATTGATGGTGAGTGGTTAAAAGCTCTGATTATTGATAATAAAGTTCCAGAATATATACAAATTGTAAATGTATTACCAGCAAAAGAGTTTAAAAAGGGAAATATCAAGGGTTCTATTAATATTGAAACTGATAAGCTTTCAGCAAAAGAGATTGTTTCAAAATTGCCTAAAAATAAAACTATTATTTTTAACTGTAGTGCAGGAGCTAGATCTATTGAAGCTTGGATGAAACTTAAAAAAGATGGTATTGACGTTAGCGAGATTTTCTATTTTGATGCAAATATAAATTGTAAAGATAATAATTGTAAAATTGAAGTAAATGAGCCTTTAGAATAAAAGGCTTATCTATTTTTTGATATAAAAAAAGGGAAGGTTTTTAAACCTTCCCTTTTTTATTTTGTATGCAAATTTATTATTTAAGTGCTGCTTTAGCAGATACTACTAAAGATGCAAATGCAGCAGAGTCATTCATAGCAAGATTTGCTAAGATTTTTCTATCAAGTTCAATACCTGATAATCTTAAACCATTTATGAATCTTGAGTAGTTAATATCATTTAATCTACAAGCTGCATTGATTCTGATAATCCATAGTTTTCTAATATCTCTTTTTTTCTGTCTTCTATCTCTAAATGCGTATACAAGACTTCTTTCTAATTGTTCTTTAGCTTTTCTAAAGTGTTTTCTTCTTCCACCAAAGAATCCTCTAGCTAGTTTTAATACTTTTTTGTGTCTTCTTCTTCTTACAACACCAGTTTTTACTCTTGGCATATTTTTCCTTTCTTTACCGTTACTTTTAATAAGGTGTCGGATCTATCCGAACTTATCCATATAAATATGGAGGGACAAAATTACTATATTTTAGTAATTACGCTAAACATAAAGTTGAAAGAACACCATTTAAGTTTGTACTATGTACAGTTTGTGGTCCTCTCAAATTTCTTTTTCTTTTTTGCGTTTTTTTAGTTAAAATGTGGCTTCTAAAAGCAGAACCTCTTTTGATAGTTCCATTTTTCTTTACTTTGAATCTTTTAACAGCACCTTTAACGCTTTTCATTTTTGGCATAAAGAAATCCTTTCATATAAATTTGCATTTTTCATATTGAAAAAGTTTTGGATTATACTCAAAAAAATATTAATAAATGATTAAAAGATATAAAAAATATTAGCTTGAGTAGCTAATATTTTATAAAGATAGTTTAAAAAAGATTAGTGATAACTAATCTTTTTTAGGAGTTACAAGAAGATTTACGTATCTTCCTTCAAGTTTTGGTTCTTTGTCCATAATTGCAATATCTTCAATCATAGCCCAAACTCTTCTTAAAACTTCAATACCAGCTTCTGGATTTGCCATCTCTCTACCTTTTAGAAAAACCCTAAATTTTACATGGTTTCCTTCTTCTAAAAATTCAATTGCATGTTTTACTTTGTAGTTAATATCATTGTCGGCAATTTTTACAGATAGCTTGATCTCTTTAACAACAACTATTTTTTGATTTTTCTTTGCTTCTTTTTTCTTTTTTTCTTGTTGATATTTGAATTTACTGTAGTCCATAATCTTTGCAACAGGAGGATTAGCATCTGCAGCTATAAGAACTAAATCAAGTCCAGCTTCATCTGCAAGAGCAAGAGCTTGTGCAGTTGGGATAATCCCATAATTTTCTCCACTATCACTTGTACATCTTAACTCTTTTGCAGTAATATCCTCATTCATTATTACATCTGATTTTTTATTATCTCTACTCAAATTCTACTCTCCTCGTTTATTTTGTTTAGTAAGTCAATAAAATCTTGCTTACTTAAATTTGATTGCTCTCTAGTTCTTCTATTTCTTAAAGCAATAGATTTATTAGCAACTTCCTCATCTCCAATAACAACAATCATTGGAACTCTCTCTTTTTCTGCCATTCTAATTCTTTTATTTAAACTTTCGTTCATATTAAAGATTTTAGAATCTATACCATCTTCTACTAAATCTCTTTGTATCTCTTTTGCATACTCAACATGAGAATCAGCAATAGGAACAAAAATAACTTGAGTTGGTGCAATAACAAATGGAAATTCTCCAGCACAGTGTTCAGTTAAAATTCCAATAAATCTTTCAAATGAACCTAAAATTGCTCTATGAATCATAACTGGTTGTTCTTTTTCACCTTTGTCATTAATAAATTCAGCATTAAATCTTGAAGGCAAATTCATATCTACTTGAACAGTACCGCATTGCCATTTTCTACCTATTGCATCTAGGATTTTAATATCGATTTTTGGACCATAAAATGCTCCTCCACCTTCATCAATTCCATACTCTATATTTTTTTCATTTAAAGCATCCATAATTCCAGCAGTTGTTTTTTCCCAGAAAATATCATCGCCAATTGCTTTTTCAGGTTTTGTAGAAACTTCAATTTCATATTTAAAATCAAACATTTTAAGAAGTGAATCAACAAACTCTAATACTTCAAAAATTACATCTTTTATTTGATCTTGTGTACAAAAGATATGCGAATCATCTTGTGTAAACTCTCTTACTCTAAATAATCCATGCATAGCTCCACTCATTTCGTGTCTATGTACAACTCCATATTCAAAAAGTTTTTTTGGTAAATCTTTATATGAAACTAAACTATTTTTAAAGATTTGAATATGCCCAACACAGTTCATTGGTTTAATTCCATACTCTTGATCATCAATAGTAGTAAAATACATATTCTCTTTATAGTTTGCATAATGTCCTGAGATTTTCCACATTTCTGATTTTAATATCTCAGGTCCTCGAACTGGTTCATAACCTCTAACTCTGTGAGCTTTATATAAAAGATGTTCTAACTTACTTCTTAGTCTTGCTCCATTTGGTAACCACATAGGAAGACCAGCTCCAACATCATCATTAAATGTAAAAAGCTCAAGTTCAGTTCCTAGCTTTCTATGATCTCTTTTTTTAGCCTCTTCAATCATTTTTGTATAATCAAATAAGGCTTGTTTATCAAAAAATGCAATACCATAAATTCTAGTAATCATCTCATTCTTTTCATCACCACCAAGATAAGCACCTGCAACTCGTGTAAGTTTAAAACTTCTTATCATTCTTGTATTTGGTAAGTGAGGACCTCTACATAAATCTTCAAAATCACCTTGTTTGTAGATTGTTAAAGTATCATCTTTTATATTTTTAAGAACAGCTTGTTTTAACTCATCATTTTTGAATTTCTCGTAAAACTCTTCTTTTGTAGTCTCATGTCTAGTAATAGGTAGTTTTCTATCTGCTATTTCTTTCATTTTCTTTTCAATAGTTGGTAAATCTTCATCTGAAATTTTACTTTCTACTTTAAAGTCATAATAAAAACCTTCTTTTACAACAGGTCCAACAAAGAATTTTGCTTCAGGATAAAGTTCTTTGATAGCTTGAGCCATCATGTGAGCGCAAGAGTGTCTTAAAATCTCTAGAGACTCTTTTGAGTCGTCAGCTTTTATAATATCTCCTTTGATATTTAAAGCTTCAGCAGTCTGAAGGTCATAAATTTGACCATCATGTAATAAACCAATTTGTTCCAATATTTTCCTTTTTTTCAAAGTCTTATAAAATGCAATTATTCTATCTTAAAAAAACTTAAACAATATAAATCATATAGTTATTTTAGAAATATTTGGTTACAATTTATCTATGATTCTAAATATTTCTAAAATAAAAACAGAAGCATTGTTACTCTTTTGTAGAGACTTAATAAATACATACAAAGATGTAAAGCCAAAAACAAAATCTGATTTGGATCTTTATTATGAGTTTGAAACTATTAATAGTGATATATTAAAACAGCTTTCAAATATTTTGTATGAACCAAAATATTATATAGATAATCAAAAGAACTTTAGAGTAAAAGCTATTTTAAAATGTTATAACTTTATATCAAAAGAGCTTGAAAAAAACCTCAAACAAAATGAAGAGTTTAATCCATCACTTCTATATTTTTCAATATTAGCTCTTTGGTTTAAAGAGTTAAATAAAGAGTCAACTAGTAAAGAGTTTATCTTTTTCACACTATATCCATATTCATTTATTTATGATAAGTTTTTAATAAAAATGAGTGATGTTGAGTATAAAATTATGAATATAAAAATGATAGAGTTATCTGAAATAATAGTTTCAAAATATGATAGATTAACATTATAAAGATAGATTTAACTATCTTTATAACTTAAAAATTAGCAAGAAGGAACATTTCCTGAATCACTTGCAAACTCTATAGAGAAATCCATAACATGCTCAAGAAGACTCTCTTTTATATCTCCAGCTTTTACTTTTGGACAAATTTTTATAATCTCAGCTTCAGCTGTTCCATCTGCTTTTATTTTTCTCCACTCCTCTTGAGTATGTTTTAAAGCAAATTTTGCTCCATCCATCCCGCAAGGCTCTTTTAAGAATTTAATAAATGCTTTTTGTCCTTTTTGAACATCTGCAAAAGATGAAGTTGATGCAATAGCCAAAGCTAAAGTTGAAGCTGCTAATATCTTTAATAGTTTCATACTATTCTCCTAAATTAAATTTAGCTACAATTATAACCTTTAGATATAAAAAGTGTCTGAAATTTAGAAAAAAATATAAATAAAAGAGTAAAAATTGCAATACAATATTTTAAAAAAAATTGTTGATTATCTTAGTAAGAATGCCCAAAATATAAAGTTTATAAAAAGAGTTGATAACAATATAATTATAATTGAATTTAATAATAAAAATATCATATACTTTGATTTAAACAAATCAAATGCAAAGATATTTAAATCAAAAGAACAAATATCATTAAAAAAAGATTTTAATGCTCCTTTTGATGTGGTGCTTCAAAAAAAGTTTACAAATTCAAAAATTGAGAGTATTGAAATTTATAACAATGATAAAATCATAAATATAAAGGTAAATTCAAGTTCATCTTATAAGAAAGAGAATTTGATTTTACAACTCGAATTTACTGGAAAATATACAAATATTATAATTTTAGATGAAAATAGAACTATTTTGGAAGCTTTAAGGCATATTGATGAATATTCATCTTTTAGAGTTGTAAAAGTTGGAGTAAAACTTGAAGAAATTCCCAAAAAAGATTTTGTACCAAAAGAGTACGAAATAGAGAATATTGAAGATTATTTATATCAAGTTTATGATGAACAAGTTAAAGAGAATTTAGAAAATATTAAAAAACAAAAAATTTCAAATATTGATAAAAATATTAAAAAATTAGAAAAAATTCTACACTCTTTACCAAAAAAAGAGGATTTGGAAAAAGAGTCAGAAGATACATACACTAAAGCAAATCTTATTTTAGCCAATTTACATACTATCAAAGCTTATCAAAAAGAGTTAAAAATTGAAGATTATAATGGTAAATTAATAACTGTAGAGCTTGAAAATATGAAAAATCCAACTATTTTTACAAATGATTTATTTAAAAAAGCAAAAAAATTGAAGCAAAAAGCTTTTAATATAACTATTGAAGAGAGTAATTTAAAAGATAAATTGGATTTTTTAAAAAAATTAAGAATAAATCTTCAAAATGCAAGTTCGATTGATGAGTGTGAATTTTTATCTCCAAAAAAAGAGAAAAACCAGATAAAAACTAAAAAAGCGCAAAACTGTGAGAGTTTTTTCTTTGAAGGTTTTAAAATTATGTTAGGTGCTAATGAGCGAGAAAATATATATTTGCTTGAAAATTCAAAAGCTAGTGATTTTTGGTTTCATCTAAAAGATAGACCATCTTGCCATGTTATAGTACAAAATAGTAAAAAAGATTTACCACAAAATATTATAGAAAAAGCAGCAAGTTTATGTGCAAAGTTTAGTGTAGATTTTGGTGGTACATATGAAGTTGATTTTACACAAAGAAGAAATGTCAAAATTCAACATGGAGCAAATGTGCTTTATAATCCATACAGTACTATTGTTGTTAAAGTTTAATAATAGTTAATAAAATTTAAATATAATAATCCATTGAATATTTTTTAGGAGAATATAATGAAAAAAATTAGAAATTTAACACTAAGTATTGTTTTAGCTTCAACACTATTTAGTGGATGTGCAACAACAGAGCTACAAACTAATGTAAGAATGTCTCAAAGTGTATTTATTGACCCAGTTAAAAAAGAGTTAAGAACAGTATTTATATCTAGTAAAAATACTAGCGGACAACCAATAAATCTTGAGCAAAGTTTATCAAATGAACTTCAAGCAAAAGGCTATAAAATTGTTGATGACCCAGATGAAGCTACATATATTTTGATGGTAAATGTACTTTATTGTGATAAAAAACAAGAAAATAATGTAGCAGGAGCTGCTTTGGGAGCAGGAGCTGTTGGAGCAGGTGTTTCTGCATATAATAATGGAGGAGCTGGTCAAGCTATTGGAGTTGGATTGGGAGCTGCTGTAATTGGCGGACTTATTGGTAAAGCAACAGAAGATACAATTTATCAAATGCAAGTTGATATATTAATAAAAGAGAGAACAAAAGGTTCTGTTTTAACACAAAATTCAACAGTAGCTGGACAAGCTAGTGTAAGAGATGGTAAAAAATCAGGATTTGTAAATAGTTTTGGTGGAGATGTTCGAAATACAAATGCTACTGGACAGATTAATTCAAATATTGCTAATGATAAAACTCAATATTACGAAGAAGAGCGAAAAGAGTATAAAACAGTAATGTTAGCAGAAGCTACAAAAATGAATTTAACTTTACAAGAAGCAACACCAATTTTAGAAAAACAGATTTCAAATCAAATCTCAGGATTATTCTAAAAAACTAAAATGCACTAAATTTTAGTGCATTTTTAAACTCTCAAAATATAATAGTACAATCGATTTAAAAGCGAAATTTTAGTAAAATATTGTAATTTTAGTTTAAGGTAAGCTTTATGTTTAAAATACTTGGAAATTTATCAACAAGAGTAAAAACAGCTCTTGTTTTGTTTGTGCTTTTTTTAATTATTGCATATATAGATTCATACTTTCTATTTTGGTTAGTGTTTGGAGTGGTTCTTATGGTTGCAGTACGTGAAGCAAAAATGCTATATGGATTAGAAGATAAGAGCATATATATTTATGTTTTATTACTTTGGGTAGCTGTATATTTCTATCCTATGCCTGTTGATTTAATATTCATAGTAGCAATTGGTTATGCTTCACAATTAGCATATAAAAGAAAACTTGATAAAAAGATGATTTTACCTCTTCTTTATCCAACTGCATCATTTGTTTTTTTAATCTCTTTATATAGTGAATTTGGAGTAATGGTACTATTTTGGCTACTAATAATAGTTGCAGCAACTGATACAGGAGCTTATTTCGCTGGAAAAACTTTTGGAAGAACTCCATTTTGTGAAACAAGCCCAAATAAAACTTTAGAGGGTGTTGTAGGTGGTATGATTTTTGCTGTAATTATGGGGATTTTTACTTCTATAAATGAAGTTGGGATTTTAGGAGCTATTATAGTTTCAGCTATTGTATCACTATCTTCAGTTTTTGGAGATTTATATGAAAGTTATCTAAAAAGAGAAGCTGGAGTAAAAGATAGTGGAAATATTTTACCAGGACATGGTGGAGTTTTAGATAGAGTTGATGGGTATTTATTTGGAGCGATAGTTATGTTAGTTTTATTAAGGATAATTATTTGATACTTCTTGGAAGTACAGGTTCTATTGGAGTTAATACTCTAGAAATTGCGAAAAAATTTGCTCTAAATGTTGAGGTTTTAGTAGCTGGAAGAAATATTGATTTACTAAATTCTCAAATAAAAGAGCATAATCCAAAAAAAGTGATAATTGCTTCTAAAGATGATATAAAAAAAGTAAATCACAAAAATGTATTTTTTGGGGAAGAAGCTATACTTGAAGCAATAGAAGATAGCTCTTCAAAAACTGTTGTAAATGCTCTTGTTGGTTTTTTAGGATTAAAACCAACATTAAAAGCTATAGAGTGTGGTAAAAAAATTGCTTTAGCAAATAAAGAGTCATTAGTTGTTGCTGGAAAATTTATAGACCAAAAAAATTTAAGTGCTATTGATAGTGAACATTTTGGTCTTTGGTATTTACTTCAAGATAAAAAAATAGATTCTATGACAATCACAGCAAGTGGCGGTTCTTTTAGAGATTATCCACTTGAATCTTTGAAAAATGTATCTATAAAAGAGGCTCTTAATCATCCAAATTGGAAAATGGGAAATAAAATAACAATAGATAGCGCAACGATGACAAATAAAATGTTTGAGTTAATAGAAGCTGCTTGGCTCTTTGGTACAAAAAAACTAGATGCTGTTATTGAGCCAAAATCTTTGGTTCATGCATTAATAAATTTCAAAGATGGAAGTACAACAGCTCATATAGCAAATGCATCTATGCAACTTCCAATATCTTATGCAATTTTAGGAAGAGTCGATTGTGAAATTCTAAAACCTATTGATCTGCTTGAAATATCATCTTTAGAGTTTAAAAAAATAGAAGAGAGTAGATATCCAATTTGGTCTTTAAAAGATGAGATTCTAAACAATCTTGATTTAGGTGTTGTTTTAAATGCAGCAAATGAAGTTGCTGTTTCAAAATTTTTAAGTGGAAAAATAGGTTTCTTGGATATTTCAAAAATAAGCTTAGAAGCTATAAATAGATTTAATAGTTTAAAAGCTTCAAATATTGAAGATATTTTTGAAATAGATAAAGAGGTAAGGAGATATTTTGACTCTTGATCTTTTAATTCCTTTTGGAATTTTATTTTTCTTAGTGGTGTATCTAATATATTCAAGAGCAAAGTTTGAAAAAAATATTGTAAAGCTATATGAAGATAAGTTAGAAGAGTGGAAAAAGCACTCAAAAAGTGATGAAAAAATAGAAACTAAAAAAGAGTTAGTAGCTCTTGTTTTTAAAAAAGATTATAAAATAACTATTGAATATTTTGATGAAAAAATAGAAGATAATCTAAAAAGAGCAAAATTTGAAATTTATAAATATGGAATTAAAGATGAAGAAAAATAAAAGAGTTTTAATTTTACATGGTCTTAATGGAAGCTCATATCCTCATTGGCAAGCTCACTTGGCAATGGATTTAATTAAAGAAGATTTTGTAGTATCTTTTCCTGAGTTACCAAATAAAAATAGTCCAAATTTAGAAGCATGGAAAGAGTTTTTAAAAGTAGAGTTAGAGCATTTTAAACCAGATATTGTAGTTTGTCACTCTTTGGCAAATATTTTATGGTTTCATATTTGTGATGAACTAGATATTAATTTGGATAAATTAATGTTAGTTGCACCTGTAAGAAACGAAGTGTTAGAAGATGCTAAAAGCTTTTTTCCTTATCCTGAGTCAAAAAATCTAAAAGCAAAAGAGATTATAATGGCAGCTTCAACAAATGATCCATATATGAGTTTAGAAGAAGCTATAGCTTTGCAAAGTAAATTAAATATTGGTATGAAAATTATGGAAGATGCAGGACATATAAATGCTGCTTCTGGATTTGGAAAACTTGATTGTGCTTTGGATTGGATAAAAAGAGAAGAAGTTTGTGAGAAGCAGGAGTAAAAAAGTATGATACTAGCAATCGAAAGTTCTTGTGATGATAGCTCTATATCTATTACAAAAATAGATAGTTTAAAGCTAGTTTTTCATAAAAAAATATCTCAAGAAATAGAGCATAGTATTTATGGTGGAGTTGTACCTGAATTGGCTGCTAGACTTCATATAGAAGCATTACCAAAAATTCTTGAAGAGTGTAAAGAGTATTTAAAAGATTTAAAAGCTGTTGCTGTTACAAATGCACCAGGTCTTAGTGTTACTCTTACAGAGGGAGTTTCTATGGCAAAGGCAATAAGTATAGCTTTAAATATTCCAATAATTGCAGTAAACCATTTAAAAGGGCATATTTATTCACTTTTTATAGAAAAAGATGCAATATTTCCTATGACAACTCTTCTAGTTTCAGGAGGTCATACTCAAATAATTGAAGCAAATAGTCTAAATGATATGAAAATTCTAGGAAAAACATTAGATGATAGTTTTGGTGAGAGTTTTGATAAAGTTTCAAAAATGTTAAAATTGGGTTATCCTGGTGGTCCAATAGTTGAAAAGTATGCAAAAAATGGAGATGAAAATAGATTTTCTTTTCCAATTCCACTTTCTCAAAGTCCAAATATAGAGTTTAGTTATTCAGGGCTTAAAAATGCAGTTAGACTCGAAATAGAAAGACTTGAACGCACCACTTTAGAAGAGCAAGATATAAGTGATATATGTGCTTGTTTTCAAAAAACAGCCGTAAAACATATCTTGCAAAAGTTAAAAAAACTTTTTAAACAAAAAACTATCAAAAATTTTGCAATAGTTGGAGGTGCAAGTGCAAATTTATATTTACGAAAAGAGCTTGAAAATATCTGTTTGGAATATAAATCAACTTTGCATTTAAGTGATTTAATGTATTGTTCAGACAATGCTGCTATGATAGGAAGAGTTGCGGTTGAGCAGTATAAACAAAATGATTTTATAAATCTAGAAGATTTAGATATAAAAAGTAGATTAAAGGATTACTAGAATGGGTATAGTAGAAAAATTGTCTTTAGGTCTTGGTGCAAAACTTGAAGGAAATAGTTTTGATACACAAAAAGATGATAAAGCTAAAGTAAAAGTAGAAAAGAGAATTTCAAAAGTTGTTTTACCAAAAAATCAACATCAATTAGTCTTTTCTCTTGAAAAAAGAAATGGAAAACCAGTTACTATTATTGGAAAATTCCAAATAGAAGATGAAAAAATAAAAGATATTTTAAGATTACTTAAAACAAAACTTGCTTGTGGAGGTTCAATAAAAGATGAATATATTGAAATTCAAGGTGATTTAAAAGATAAAGTAAGAGTTATTTTGGTTGATAATGGATGGAAATTTAAAAACTAACAACTAAATAAAGGAGTATTTCCAGTGAAAAAGATATTTGATGAAGTAAGAAGTTTGGATAAAAGAGCAATAGAAGAATTTCACTTAACAGAAGATATCTTGATGGAAAATGCTTCTTTAGGTCTAAAAAATTATATAACAAAAAAATTCAAAAAAAATAGTTCTATTTTAATTGTTTGTGGAAGTGGAAATAATGGTGCAGATGGTATTTCCCTAGCAAGATTGCTTCAAAACAAATTTGAAGTTAGTTTATATCTTGTAAATGAACCAAAAACAGAGATTGGAAAATTACAACTAAAAAGAGCAAAATCAATAAATGTAAATTTTGTAAATAAAATTTTTCAAGCAGATGTTGTAGTTGATTGTTTATTTGGAACAGGATTAAATAAAGAGCTAGATGAAGATAGTGTATCTTTAATAAATAGTTTAAATAATTTGAACTCATTTAAAATTGCTTGTGATATTCCAAGTGGATTAAATAGTTTAGGACAAATTACCCAAACAGCTTTTAAAGCAGATATTACAATAACTATGGGGGCTTTAAAAACAGCACTTTTAACTGATATTGCAAAAGATTTTGTAGGAAAAATAAAAGTAGCTAATTTAGGTTTACCAGAAGATATTTTTCAAATAGAAACAAACAAATATTTATTACAAAAATCAGATTTAAAACTTCCTCTAAGAGATATTAAAAATTCTCATAAAGGAACATTTGGTCATGTAAATATTGTTTCTGGAGAAAAAATAGGTGCATCAATTATAGCTTCAGATGCTTCTTTTGCTTTTGGAGCAGGGCTTGTTACAATAGTTTCACAAAATGAAAAAAATATACCTTGTCACATAATGCAAAGTAAAAGTGTAAGTGAGAATTGTACAGCAATAGCTTTGGGTATGGGATTAGGAGAGATTGAATCTCTTAAGCTTGAAGAAATTTTACAATTAAATATTCCAAAAGTTTTAGATGCAGATATTTTTTATAATCCACTAATAGTGAAATATTTAGATAAAAATGTAGTTTTAACTCCACATCCAAAAGAGTTTATATCTCTTTTAAAATTAACAAATATTGCTAATATTTCAATTGAAGAGTTGCAAGATAATAGATTTTTATATGTTGAAAAATTTTGTAAAATATATCCTAAAGTAACACTTTTATTAAAAGGTGCAAATGTGATTATTTCTAAAAATGATAAAATATATGTAAATATTTTTGGAAGTTCAAAATTAAGTAAAGGTGGTAGTGGAGATGTTTTATCAGGTTTAATAGTATCTTTATTAGCCCAAGGTTATACATCATTAGAAGCTGCAATAAATGCTAGTTTAGCGCATACAATAGCAGCAAAAAAATATAAAAATAATAACTATTCTATGAGTCCACAAGATATAATTCAAGGTATAAAAATTTTATGAAAGCAGTTATAGTTCAAACTACAACTTCTAATGAAGAAGAAGCAAAAAAAATAGCTAAAATTTTGATTCAAGATAAGCTTGCTGCTTGTGTACAGTTAAAAGATATAGAATCTCTTTATAATTGGGATGGTAAATTATGTTGTGAAAGAGAAACACTTTTAAGTATAAAAACAAAAAAAGAGCTTTTTTCTAAAGTTAAAAGCAAAATATTAGAACTTCATAGTTATGATACTCCAGAAATTATCGAATTAGATATTTCAAATATTAGTGAAGATTATTTAAAATTTATAAAGGAAAATACAATATGAGTGATATTTTAAAAATAGGAAAATATGAGTTAAATAGTAGATTAATAGTTGGAAGTGGTAAATATAAAGATTTCCAAACTACTAAGGAAGCAACACTTGCAAGTGGAAGTGAGTTAATAACTGTAGCAATAAGAAGAGTAAATATTACAAATCCAAATGAAGAAAATCTCTTAGATTATTTTAAAGATACAAATATTAAGTTTTTACCAAATAGTGCTGGATGTAAAAATGCCCAAGAGACGGTGACAACTTTTAGACTTATGAGAGAAGCTACAGGTATTGATTTAATTAAATTAGAGATTATTGGAGATTTTAGTAAAACTTTGTATCCAGATGTTATTGAAACTATTAAAGCTTGTGAAATCTTAAAAAAAGATGGTTTTACAGTTATGGCATATACAAGTGATGATTTAATTGTTGCAAAAAGACTTGAAGATGCTGGTGCTGATGCTATTATGCCTTTGGCTGCTCCAATTGGAAGTGGTTTAGGTGTTCAAAATAGATATAATATTGCATTTATAAAAGATAGTGTAAAAGTTCCTGTTATAGTTGATGCTGGAGTTGGATGTGCTAGTGATGCTGCTATTTGTATGGAGCTTGGTGCTGATGGAGTTTTGACAAATACTGCAATAGCTGGAGCAAAAGATCCAATCTCAATGGCAATAGCTATGAAACATGCAGTTATAGCTGGAAGATTAGGGTATAAAGCTGGAAGAATAGAGAAAAAACCTTATGCAAGTGCATCCTCTCCTTTGGATGGTTTAATACAATTTTAGGCAATTTCAAGAAATTTTGTATTTTTTACAATTTTTCTTGAAAAGCTCTTGACAAAAGAAAAAATATATAATATAATTCCGTCCACTTTTTGAGTTAAAAGGTGTTTATCGGGGCGTAGCGCAGTCTGGTTAGCGCACCTGGTTTGGGACCAGGGGGCCGGAGGTTCGAATCCTCTCGCCCCGACCATTAGGACTTAAAATTTATGGTAGGTATAGCTCAGTCGGTTAGAGCATCGGGTTGTGGTTCCGAGGGTCGTGGGTTCGAGCCCCATTATCTACCCCATTTTTATATTTTTATGCTTCCATAGCTCAGCTGGATAGAGCAACGCCCTTCTAAGGCGTAGGCCGTACGTTCGAATCGTACTGGGAGTACCATTTTGGTTTAGAATACCAACTAAATTTAAAATTTATTTTATGCGGATGTGGTGAAATTGGTATACACGCCAGACTTAGGATCTGGTGCCTCACGGTGTAAGAGTTCGAGTCTCTTCATCCGCACCACTTATACAAACAAAAAACTAATAGTTTTGCGGGAGTAGCTCAGTTGGCTAGAGCTTCTGCCTTCCAAGCAGACTGTCGCGAGTTCGAGTCTCGTCTCCCGCTCCATTAAAAGCCTTGTCTAAGAGATATCTTTTAGGCAAGGCTTTTTTATTTTTAAAAAATATTTCCACCAACACTCATACCAACTGAACCTCCACTATTTATATTTGTACTAAGAAAACAACCAGTAAAAAGTAAGTTTATAAGAAGTATTAAAATTATATATTTAAAAATTTTCATTAGATTCTCTTTTGTATTTTTTGATATTTTATAATAAGGATTATTAAAAGAAGAGTTGAAGTATATAAAAATAAATTTATAGTTTAAAGATGTGCTTATCGTAAAAGATAAGCACTTTTTATTTAAGAAATAACTGCTAGAGTTTGACCCTCTTCAACTGCTTTTGAAGGTTCTGTTAAAATTTTACTTATTGTTCCAGAAACTGGAGCAACAACATCTATTTCCATTTTCATAGCTTCAAGTATCATTATTTGTTGATCTTTTTCAACTCTATCACCCTCTTTAACAAGGATTTTCCATACATTTCCATTTACAGGAGCTATTGCTTCTGTTCCATTGTAAACAGGTTTTGAAGCTGCTACTGGAGCTGCTTGAACAGGTGCTTGTTGAACTACTTGTTGAACAGGTTGTGCAACTTGAATATTTTGAACATCTCCTTCAAAAACTGATACATTAAATCTTTGACCATCTACTACAACTGTATAATTTCCGTTTGACATTTTATTTTCTCCTATTTTTTTAGATTCATCTTTTTTTTCATTTTTTCTTACATTTAAAGGTGCATTACCTTTTAAAAATGCAATACCTTTCTCATCACAAGCAGCAGCAATAAAAATATTCTCTTCAGTTGCTTCTATACCTTCTATCTCTAATCTTTGTCTCCAAACATCTATTTTTTTCTTTGGATCTTCATCTGCTATATCCAAAGGATTTCTTTTTGTTGGTTCAAGCTTTAATTTTTCACTTGCTAATTTAATTATTTCTGGATCAGCTTCAACTGGAGTTTTACCAAAGTATCCTAGAACCATTCTTCCATAACCTGGAGCTATTTGTTTCCATGGACCAAACATAACATTTGCATATGCTTGTTGCCAATAAAATTGAGATACTGGAGTTACACTTGTACCAAATCCACCTTTTACAACTACTTCTTGCATAGCTTTAATTACTTCAGGGAATTTATTTAAAGTTCCATTATCTCTCATCATTTGTGTGTTTGCTGTTAAAGCACCACCTGGCATTGGTGAAAATGGTATAAGAGGTGACACTTGAGTAGCTTCTGGTGGTAAAAAGTAATCTTT
>JACCEE010249367.1_pt1 | contig 19486 bp, 19 predicted proteins | sample 7449931 | NCBI WGS metagenome assembly JACCEE01 (sample SAMN15323457, study PRJNA562643) | freshwater metagenome | isolation source: river surface water | place: USA:Blue River Watershed | collected 2017-08-19 | reverse complement strand
GGCCTCGGCCAAGGGGAGTCGGCTGATGCGGTCGATCTTCTCGGCGACCACCACCTCGCCCGGTTGCAGGTCGGCGATCATCCGCAGCAATTCGGGCCGGTCGGCGCGGGCACCCGACGCCTTCTCACGGTAGACGCCGGCGATGTAATAGCCGGCCGCCCGTGTGCTGAGCTCAATCTCCGCCTGTCGAGTGAGATCCTGCTCTTCGGTACTGACGCGAAGGTAAATACGGGCGATGTTCATGGATGCTGGCCAGAATGGGTATACGGAACTTGGCTAACTATAGACTGTATGGCCAATAAGGCAAAACACGATGTAAATTGTCGTTTTCAGAAGGCGACAGCACGTAATGTCAGGAGTCCGCTGCACTCGCCGCTTGCAGGGCAACGTAAAGGGCCGTCTTCCCAACCTTGAGGCGCGCTGCGGCCTCTCGGATATTCAGGCCATTGGCGATGTGTTCCTTGGCTCGTTGCAGTTTCTCAGCGGTGACGACCGGTTTGCGGCCACCCTTGCGCCCGCGTGCGGCGGCAGCAGCTAGCCCCGCCTTGGTGCGCTCGCGGATCAGGTCGCGCTCGAACTGGCCCAATGCCCCGAACACATGAAAGATGAGCCGCCCGCCCGATGTGGTGGTGTCGATGCTTTCGGTCAGCGACCGGAAGCCGACACCACGCGCCTCCAGTGCGCCGATGACTTCGATCAGGTGCGGCAGCGAACGCCCGAGCCGGTCCAGGCGCCACACCACCAGCACGTCACCGTCGCGCACGTATGCCAAGGCGGTAGCCAGACCGGGCCGCTCGGTCTTCGCGCCGGAAACCGTGTCTTCGAAAATCCGCCCGCAACCCGCGTTGCGCAGTGCGTCCGTTTGTAAGGCGGTGTCCTGTTCCGCCGTCGATACCCGCGCATAGCCGATCAGCGCCATTGCCCACCCTCTTGTCCGTTATTCCGTCCGTCTATCTTATTGTCCGAAAACCCGTTGCACAAGCATGTTATCGGACAATGTCCGGCATGGCCGCCTAATGATCGTTTGACGGACAAGCTGCTTGCAGCCGAAAGCACAGACAGTTATACTTTTATATAACATTATTCGTAGGAGGTGCATCATGCACACAACCAATCTGCGCAAGGTCGGCGGCTCGATCATGTTGGCCGTGCCGCCGGCCTTCCTCGATCAACTGCACCTGCAAGCCGGCGCAACGGTCGGCCTCGCAGTCGATCATGGCTGCCTGGTGGTCAACCCCAATCCACGCCCGCGCTACACGCTCGCGGAGTTGCTGGCCGTGTCGGACTATTCGCAGCCGCAACCAGCCGATGAACGCGAATGGGTTGATGCACCCGCCGTGGGCGGTGAACTGCTATGAAGCGGGGCGACATTTATCTCGTGTCGCTCGATCCGACTGCCGGACACGAGCAAAGCGGTAGCCGTCCCGTCCTGGTCGTGTCGCCCGCCGAGTTCAACGAGGCCACCAAGTTGCCGGTGATCCTACCCATCACCAACGGCGGCGAGTTTGCCCGCCGCCTTGGTTTCGCCGTACCTGTGACTGGTATCAAGACTACCGGCGTCGTGCGTTGTGACCAGCCGCGAGTAATCGACCTGGCCGCACGTCACGCCCGCAAGGTAGACACACTACCAGCGCCGCTCATGGATGAAGTGCTGGCGAAAGTCGCCACTCTCTTTGAGTGAGCAAAGCATGAGCATGAGCGAATTTCGCCGACTAGCGACGAGGATGGATCAGCAGATGCAACAGCTTGCCGCCGAAGGCGTCAGCGATGCCCATGCCGTCATCAATCGCATGATGGGGTATGTGCCCGACCTGCATCGAATTTGGGTCAACACTTCCGACCAGCAGCTCATGGCACTGTCCCGCGAATTCCCAGGCTTCTACCGCTACGCCCGCATCATGGAAGAGGCATCCGACGCCGAGCGCAACAAGGCATCGCGGCCCTATGACGGCATGGCCGAGTTCTCCGAACAGCACAAAGAAATGGGGGCGCAACTGCTGGCAACGGCAAACACACTTGAGCGCGGCTATCAGGCGCTTCGTGCAGGCGGCAACCTGCAAGCCTTCCAGCCACACCTCAAGGAGCTGGGCCGGCTGCATCGGCAATGGCTGTCCGATCTGGACAGCTTCAAAAACTCCCTACGTGCGCAGGGCGCAGAACCCAAGGTGCTGGAATACGTGAACGATGCGTTCGGCCTCATGGCCGAGCGCATCAAGCAGCTTGCCGGTTGATCGTCGGAATTTTCGGCGGTTCCAGCTTCGTCGCGCCGTGCATGTGACTTCTGAGCACTCCCGGCCTCTCGCGGCATTTCGTGCATAGGACTCCTGACACGTCACGTTCAGGAGTCCTATGCACACACGGCGGCTAGCCCAATGAACTGGTGCAGTCGTCTTCTGAAAATGACACCAGGGCTATTGGCCAACCTGTGAAGGCTGGCTGTGGATAAGTGTAGTGCCTGGGGCTTGTTTTTTCTCCTTGATGGACCGACTCGGTGGTCGTCGTTGAGGGCAAGCCGCGCAGGGCGAAGCCCGTAGCGGCTTGCCCTTGAACCGATCAGAACGGCTCAGCCTTCTTGGCCTGTTCGCGTGCCTTGATGCGTTTCTTGGCCACGGCCGTGCTGTGCATGAACCGATGTGATTCGTTGCCCGTCTCCACGATGTGGCAGTGGTGCGTGAGCCGGTCCAGCAGCGCCGTCGTCATCTTGGCGTCACCGAATACGCTGGACCATTCCTTGAAGTCGAGGTTGGTTGTGATCATCACGCTGGTGTGCTCGTACAGCTTGCTCAGCAGGTGGAACAGCAAGGCCCCGCCCGCCTGGCTGAAGGGCAGGTAGCCCAGCTCATCGAGGATGACCAGATCCATGCGCTGCAGAGTTGCAGCGATGCGCCCCGCCTTGCCTTGGGCCTTCTCCTGCTCCAGCGCGTTGACCAGATCTACTGTCGAGTAGAACCGCACCCGTGAGCCATGGCGAGTGATGCCCGCCACGCCGATGGCCGTGGCCAGATGCGTCTTGCCTGTGCCGGGGCCACCGACCAATACCACGTTGTGCGCCTGCTCTGCGAACGCCATGTTGGCCAGCTGCTCGATGAGCTTTTTGTCCACAGGCGAGCACTCGAAGTCAAACCCAGCCAGGTCGCGGTGAACAGGGAATTTGGCCGCGTGCATCTGGTAGCTCACGGAGCGCATGGCCCTGTCCGTGACTTCCGCTTGCAGCAGGTGCTCCAGCAGCCAGCGCGAGCTCTCCAGCGTGGCCTGGCCGCCCTGCTTGGCCAGGTCTTCCCAGGCCCCTGCCATGCCGTACAAACGCAGCTCTTTGAGCTCCTTGTCCAACTCACGCATGATCGGCCTCCTGCACACCGCTGGCCGCGCGCAGGCTGTCGTAGCGCGCCGTGTCGGCCAGGGGTGTCTGGCTCACTTGCAAGATGGTATGAACCGTTTCGGGCAGAGGCTGCGCTTGCAGGCGGCCCAGCACGTTGATGACGTGCTCGGTGCTCACCCGCCCTGATGGCGGCGCACTCTCCAGCGCGAGCTCAACGGCCACCAGCACCGCGTCCAGCCCTTGCTTGGGCACCTCGGCCAGCACCTGCGCCATCACCTTGTCGCCGCCCTCCTGATGCACCAAGGCCTTGCGCATGCGCTGTAGCGGCTCAGGCAGGTCAGCAAAGGGCGCGCCGTTGCGCAGCGCGCCTGGCTTGCGCTCAATCAGCGGCACGTAGTGCTGCCAGTCATAGCGGGTCTGGTTGCGATCACTCAGGCGCTCGTGCGTAGCCACGACCGCATCGCCTGCCACCACCACGATCTGCGCCGGGTACAGGCGCGTACTGACCATCTGCCCCGCCCATTCGCAGGGCACCGAGTAGCGGTTGCGCGCCACTGTCACCAGGCAAGTGCTGCTGACCTTCGCCGGGTTCTCGACGTAGCCGTCAAAGGCCACTGGCATGGGCATCAGGTGGCTTTGCTCCAGCTCCAGCATCTCGGCGATGCTGAACGCCTTGTGCTGCGGGTGGCGCAGCTCCTGCCACAGGGCCCGACAGCGCTCGCCCAGCCACGCGTTGAGCTCGGCAAAGCTGCCAAAGCGCCGCTGCCCAGCTTCCACCCAGATGCGACGGCGACTGTCTTGCACGTCCTTCTCCACAAGTCCCTTCTCCCAGCCGCTGGCCCTGTTGCAAAAGTCAGGGTCGAACAGGTAGTGCGCGCACATCGCCGCAAAGCGCGCGTTGACCACCCTGCCTTTGCCCTTCTTGACCTTGTCAACGGCCGTCTTCATGTTGTCGTAGATGCCCCGGCGTGCCACACCGCCCAGCGCTGCAAAGCTGCGCGTGTGCGCATCGAACAGCATCTCGTGGCCCTGGCTGGGGTAGGCCACCAGCCAGAAGGCCCCACTGGCGCACAGCTTCATGTGCGAGACCTGCAGCCGGTAGTACACCCCGCCCACCAGCAAGCCGTCTTCGCTCCAGTCGAACTGGAAGGCCTCGCCCTGCTCGAACGTCAGCGGAACAAACGCATTGGTGGCCGCCCCCTGGCCTTCGCCCTGGCGCCACTTGCGGATGAAATCCGTCACCCGTGTGTAGCCGCCTTCATAGCCCGCCGCCTTGATCTGCGCAAACAAGGCCTTGGCCGTGCGCCGCTCCTTCTTGGGCCGCTTCGCATCGGCCTTCAACGCTTGCTTGAGCTCGGCCTCGTATGCCGACAGCTTGGTGGCCTTGGCCGCCTCCCGGCGGTACTTGGGCTCGACCGGCTGCGCCTCATCCAGCCACTTGGCCACCGTGTTTCTCGACAGCCCCAACTTCCTCGAAATCTCCCGCTGCGTCTTCTTGTCCCGCCGGTGCATCCGCCGTATCTTGCCAATCATGTCCATGGTGATCACCTTCTTCATGCCCTTGCTGCAAAAAACAGCAGGGTAGGTAAAACACCTGGCTCAGTTTTGGGTCGGCATCACATCAAAAAGTGGCTCAGTTTTCGGTCGGCGTCAACAATCCTGAGCGAGGGAACGAGGCTGTTCGACGGCCGCGAAGTGGCCGCCGGCTGGCATTTCCGTCCAACGTACGACATTGAAGACTCGCTCGACCCATTCGCGAGGCGGGGTGATGATCTCGGCGGGGAATGCTGCATAGCTCAAAGGAACGTCAATCCGTTCGCCAGGCGCGAAGCTAAGCGGTGCAGCTGAGTTTTCCTTGTACATGCGCAGCGTGGCGCCAACGTTCCGCGAGAACCAGTAGATAGAAACGTTGGTGAGCAGCTCGTCGAGCTCGAATCTCTCGCCCAGCTCACCTTCGCCGTCGCTCCAGGCGTGGAACTTCTCCAGTAGCCAGCCAGCCAGCCCCGACGGCGAGTCGGCCAGTGCATGAGCCAGCGTCTGAGGCTTGGTGGCCTGCATGTGGCTGTAGCCGCCTTCAGCCTGCACCCATTGCGCCCTCGCGGTAAGCCATTCCGATTCCACCGAAGACAAGGGAAGGGTGTCTTTGCCCAACGGCGGTTGGTAACTGCCGGAGATGAAGTTCAAGTGCAGCGCGCGAACTGACGCCGGATAGAGTCGGGCCAGCCAGGTGCTGACGCCAGACCCGATGTCTCCGCCTTGAGCAAAGAAGCTGGTGTAGCCCAGACCGTGCATCAGCTCATGCCACAGTGAAGCGACCTTTTGGCTGTTCATGCCCGGTTGAGTAGGTGCCGCGGAGAAGCCAAAGCCGGGCAGCGACGGTACGACAACATCGAACGATCGACGGCCGGGAAAGCCGTTTTGCTCGGGGTGCGTAAGCATGGGCACGATCTTGACCATCTCCACGAAGGAGCCGGGCCAGCCGTGCGTGATGACCAGGGGTGCCGAGTCACCGTCTGCGCCCTTGGCGTGCACGAAGTGGACCGCATGGCCATCCAGTTCGGCGACGAACTGCGGCAGCGCGTTGAGCCTGCTTTCCGTCGCACGCCAGTCGAACTCCCGCCTCCAGTATTCGACGACTGGCCGCAAGGCTCGGCTCGGCATGCCGTCCCCCCAAGCGGGGCCGATGTCGTCCGGCCATCGCGTGCCATCAAGGCGACGAATGAGGTCCGCCAAGTCCTGCTCAGGGATGTCGATGCGAAACGGTGTGATCTTCAATTCATCCTCTCAATCTCACGATGTGCCTGACCTTGGCACGACCGCCAAACGCTGCGGCCGTGCGTGCTGAGCCGATGATGCTCACGCGCATCATCGGTCGTACTTGACCAGGTGCTTGAAGATCAGGCGTACCCAGCTGTTTCTGCGCACCTGAACGAGCAGGCCACCCTCCGAATGCCCTCCACGCGCGATCGAGATTCTCTGCAAGCACAGTTACCTCCTTCGCCGCTCGTCCCGGTGGTATGGGACCACTTCAGGAAAAGCGCTTCGATTGCCAAACTGGCAGTACGCCTCTATGCGAGTTGCTCCAGGTCCGACCTAAGGAGGTTGCTTCGCAGACCGTTCAGGTCATTACGGAGCGTGATTGCCTGGCGCTCATTGAGTTGCATGGCATGAGCCACGCAGGTCGGTACAAAGATGCAGGCCAATTGCAGAGCCCGGCCAGCTTCCGTCAAGGTCACGATGACCTGCCGTTCATCGGCAATCGACCGGCGGCGCGAGACCAAACCGCTACTTTCAAAATGCTTGAGCAGGGGTGTCGTTGTGCCCGAGTCCAGCAATAGACGCACGCCTATCTCCGAGACGGTCAACCCGTCACGCTACCAAAGAACGAGCATGACCAAGTACCTGGGATAGGTAAGACCAAACGTTTGAGCACGCGCCGATAGGTTCTCTGGACTCCCAGCATCGCAGAGCAAATAGCAAAGCAGACCTGCTCGTCCACCACCTGAGTCGAGGCTTGGGTCGTGACAGCGAGCGAGGTCATACGATGAAGCTCAAGAGAGCGTTCCAATCAAGTCTCTTGCCAGACGACGGGAGAGCGGTCCGAGGCCTCGTTCCTTTCGGCGAGCCATTTAGTCGGCGACTTGCCAACGCTCCGCGTGAAGGCACGGGTAAACGCCGCTGCACTTGTGTAGCCAGCTTCGGCCGCAGCCCACTTTGCCGGTCGACCATTCAGCAGCATGTCCTGCGCGACGCTCACGCGCCAGGCGCTGAGATAGGCCATTGGGGTAACACCCAGCACCTCATGGAACCGATCGGCGAAGCGAGCGCGGGACATCCCAGCCTCTTCAGCTAACCACTGGAGGCTCCAAGTGCGCTTCGGGTCCTCATGCATGGCCGTCAGGCTCCGTGCGAGCCCTATGTCAGCCAAGCCGGCTAGCAAGCCTTGCTTGGCGCTACCCGCAATGATCTGGTGGCGAATTACAAGGATGAGGATGTACTCAAGCAGTCGTTCAAGCGCCGTCTGGCGGCCACTTTCTGCTCCCGCAAACTCAACGAACAGCAACTCGAGTGCGGGCTGCAAGTGAGGTACCTCACGGAATGGCAGGACTACGACCGTCGGCAGCGCAAGCGCCAACGGTGACCTGGACTGCTGGCCGATCTCGACGGTAGCGCACAGCAAATCTGCGACGTGGCCCTCGTCGGCGGTCAGGGTATGAGGCAACGCCCGAGGCAAGAAAACCAATCCGGGCTCACTAAGGTGAAAAGCACTTTCACCCCTCGGCTGCACAGTCATGCTGCCGGAACGCATTAGGTGTAAGTGGCCTAGTTCAACCTCGTGATAGTCGTTCAGCATCTCACAGACCGTGCCGCTAAAGGCCATCTTGGCCGAAGGTCGGAAGCGTGTGAATAGTGTGTTTAGAGGATCATCCATATTGGTTTACGAGTCCGTTGCAATAGTGTTTTCAGCCCTGGCTCCAGGATAGTGCCAGCATTCTCTGCTTAGCCGCAGTCGCTGCCACCGGAGTTTTCCTTACCGGTGGGTACGGATTGCAAAGGAAACGGGACGAATCGGTCACTTCGCTCGAAGTGCAGCGACCTACCATCAAAGATGTTGTGCGACATGTTCGAGAAGGACTGGTGGATGACAAGGAGGCGTCTGCTATGAGAAATTGCAAACAGATGACTAGGAGCGTCTCCGACGCGATGGATAGACAACTGGACGCTGAGCAAAGTGAAGTTCTTGTACGGCACCTTGCGGTCTGTACGGCGTGCCGCAGATTCCATGATCAGTTAGTCACGATTCGCTTGGGCATGAGGAAGCTTCAACCCACCTGCCGTTCATCCAACGTCTCGTCTCCCGACGATAGCTGTGATGTTCAGGCTTGCCCAGCCCTGAATTTGTGACTTTCTGAGTAGCGGTTGGCACCTCGCTGACGCAGGCTGCATGCTGAGTATGCGCCGAACGCGCGCAAGCCGGCTCTGTACCGCATCGTTAACCATCCAACTATGGGCATGAGTATGAACAAGACTGAAACTGCAATCTTGGCCGGTGGCTGCTTCTGGGGTATGCAAGATCTGATCCGCAAGCTTCCGGGGGTGAGTGCCACGCGTGTTGGCTACAGCGGCGGCGATGTTCCGAACGCCACCTACAGAAATCATGGCACGCACGCAGAAGCAATCGAGGTCATTTTTGACCCTGACCGCATCAGCTATCGAACACTGCTGGAGTTCTTCTTCCAGATTCACGACCCGAGCACGCGGGACCGGCAGGGCAACGATCGCGGTAGCTCTTACCGGTCGGGGATCTATTACACGACCGCTGAGCAACATGGCGTTGCGCGAGCGGTGATTGCTGAAATTGATGCGTCCGGCATCTGGCCGGGAAGGGTTGTCACTGAGGTAGCGCCTGCCGGCGACTTCTGGCAGGCCGAGCCGGAGCACCAGGACTACCTTGAGCATCGTCCGAACGGCTATACCTGCCACTACCCGCGCGGACATTGGACTCTGCCGAAGTCAGAGGCGACCGTAAAGTAGGTGATAGGGGAGGGCCGCGCTCTCCCCACCCTGCTGCGCGTGGACGCGGGCATGTGAAGCACCCACATCCTTCGATGAAGTCCTCCGGCCAGACAGTCTTACACCGTTTTTCCATGCGGAGGCCGTCTGACTCCCAATATCTCGAACGGCTAGCGATGACGCACTGTCCGAATTTCTCAGTGAATTGGCCAAAGGAACCGCATTGATGATGCTTCTAGCTACACGTGGCACATGCGGTTTGACAACAGCAATTCCCGCGAGCCGTAGGCATTGCGCATTCGATGGCAGCTGGAGCGCTCATCTGGGGGCAATACGTTCGAGTACATGACGGCTCGGAAGGCCCTCTCGGTGCGGCGCCGGCCTGTGAACTACGTCATCTTTCGACGAAGTCACCGATCCGGATGGACCAATCGCAACGCTGGCGGACGAGCGGCCCGTCCTTATCCGCACCTTCAACAGTAAATCATTTCCTCTGAACCTTAGACCACTGAGCAAAGATGACGAACATCAGTATGCAGACCGGCATCACCGACGAGTTGGCGCCCGAGCTCGGCGTGACGCAATGGATTGATGCCTCCGGTCATCCCTTGGCCACATTTGGACTGGACAAGATGCCCGGTGCTTTCAAGGTGATCTATTGCTTCCAAGATGCCAATGCCGCGTGCCATTTGACGGGATTTCCCGCCATGGCAAGCTTGGTTGATGCATTCCGCGGATCGTCGTATGTGAGCTTCGCAGCTGTGCAGACGGTCTTTGAGAACTTTGCTTCTAACAATTACGAGCGCATGGTTGCAGCCCAGCGCCGTTACGCGTTGCCCATTGTGTTCGGTCACGACGCTGGCGAGGGTCGCGAAGGTGCTGGCTCTGTGTTGATGCAGCGCTACCAGAATGGTGGAACGCCCTGGTTCATCATCGTCGACCCTGACGGCATGGTGATATACAACCAGTTCCAGATCGATGTCGACAGGGTGGTGGCAGGCTTGAAGCGAGCCGAATCAGCGCCGCCACTGACCAAACCGGACCCGAGCATTCTGACTTGGCGAGGCGTGCTGGAGCTTACTCGCGATGGCAACCCACCTCCCCATCGCCGACTGGAGCTGAGCGATGCCGAATGGCGTCGACGTCTGAACGCGGAGCAGTACCGCGTAATGCGGCAGGCTGGAACGGAGCGGGCTCACAGCTCGGCCATGTGCACGCTATTCGGACCAGGCGTCTATGCTTGCGGATGCTGCGACACCGACCTCTTCGACGCTTCAAGCAAGTTCGATAGCAAAAGTGGTTGGCCAAGCTTCACGCAAACGCTCGCGCCGGGTCTCGTCGCTTATCACGCAGACCGTAGCCACGGCATGACGCGGGTGGAGACGACCTGCAACGTGTGCGACGCGCACTTGGGACATGTCTTCCCGGACGGGCCGAAGCCGAGTGGCTTGCGCTTTTGCATGAACGGGGCGTCTTTGCGGAAGCGTTGAGTTCCAGTTTCAACCCCGGAAGCATTGTCGGGCCATCAACACGTCGGCAGCGCGTTTGGCAAGGTAAACGCATCGCCGGTTTCCATAGCGCTTGCACCGGCTGCCGGTAAGTGAGGGTTCATGAGGCAATTCGACGTAGATCTGTTTGTCATTGGTGCAGGCTCAGGCGGAGTGCGCGCGGCGAGGGTGGCTGCTCTTCATGGTGCTCGCGTTGCAATTGCTGAGGGCGCGAACTACGGAGGCACCTGTGTGCACCGTGGATGCGTGCCCAAAAAGCTTATGGTGTATGCAAGCCGGTTCCCCGACCTGTTCAAGGCTGGAGTTGCGTTTGGATGGAGTACTGACACACCAAGCTTTGACTGGAAGAGACTCATCGGCAACAAAGACGTCGAGCTTGCAAGGCTAGAGGATATCTATCACCGCAACCTCGTTGGCGCCGGTGTCCAGACATTCAGTGAGAACGCTGAGCTTGTGGATGCGCACACCGTGCAGCTTCGAACGAGTGGCAAGCAGATCACTGCGGAGAGAATCTTGATTGCAACCGGCGGTGTGCCTGACCGGCAACTCTTTGAAGGATCTCATCTCACGATCACCTCCGATGAGGTATTCGACCTGGCGGAGTTGCCAGGACGTGTCCTGGTTGTCGGGGGAGGCTACATTGCCACCGAGTTTGCCAGCCTCTTTCGGGGACTTGGTAGCGAGGTGACGCAACTGGTACGCGGGCCGTCGCTGCTTCGAGGATTTGACGATGACATCGTCGCTGTCCTTGATGAGCAGTTGCGGAGACGCGGCGTGCGGCTCTGTATGAATGAGAACGTGAAGCAGATCTACCCGAGGAATGGTGCACTGGATGTCACCGCGACCAGCGGGCAAGCGTTCGATGTTGACGTGGTGCTGCTTAGCACCGGCCGGCATCCCAACACCCGCAACCTCGGTCTAGATAGGGTAGGTGTTGAGGTGGACAGTCGCGGGGCAGTTATTGTCGACAAGAGTGGGCAGACCAGTGTGGAATCAATCTACGCTGTTGGGGACGTGACAAATCGCCTCAACCTCACTCCGATTGCGATTCGCGAAGGGCAGGCATTCGCTGATCGGCACTTTGGGGAGCTTGAGGTGGCCGATCTGGACTACACCCGTGTACCCACGGCGGTCTTCACTACACCTGAGGTTGGCGTCGTCGGCTTGCCGGAGAAGCTTGCCAGGGCGAAATTTCCGCACGTGCGCGTACTGAAGACTCAGTTCGGGCCGATGGCCAGTTCATTCGCTGGGTTGCAGGACCGAGTCGCTATGAAGGTGGTCATCGACGAGGATACAGACCGAGTTCTGGGGGTTCATATCCTCGGTGATGGCGCCGCCGAGATGATTCAGATGGTGGGCGTCGCGCTAACCGCAAACGCGACGTGGAAGGACTTCAGACAAACAGTGGCACTGCATCCGACGATCGCGGAGGAACTCGTCACGCTCAAAGGCTGACGTCAATCAGGTCAAGGCGCACTTTTTCCCTTCCCGAAGGTGTCCCAAAGGTCCGTGATCTTGCTGACGAGGACATGCGATTGCCTTTGCCCACCGAGCTTCACTCGCTCTGCGCTGGACTTCATCACAAGGTGGCTCGGGATAACCCTTGGGGTGTTTCTTAAGTAGACGATAAGTCAACACAACTGGCTGATTGGTGAAGCGCCGTGGCAACGGGTATGTTTGCCTGCGTGCGATTATCTTGAAGGTACAGAACTGAGGGACATCAGAAATGCCCATTAATCGATCGTTCATGGGCCGCAACCGCGGCGGAAACGACCACGGCGGGCGTCTACCGCCTGGGCAATCGCTGACGAATGGCTTCCCCATTCTTACAGCTGGGCCGAGACCGCGCGCGCTCCCTCGGGAAGATTGGCGCCTGGCGCTGAAAGTAGGTCCCAAGAAGGTCTACGAATGGACATGGGAGCAACTCCATGAACTGCCGCAGATCGAACAGGTGGTTGACATCCACTGTGTGACGACGTGGTCGAAGTTCAACACGCGTTGGCGGGGTGTTTCGATTGATACCTTGTTGGCTTCCGCCGGGATCACACCGCCGACGCCATGGGTACTGGCTCATTCTTTGGACGGCTACAGCACCAATGTGCCTTTGGACGACTTGGTTGGCGGTCGGGCAATGATTGCTACGCAGTTCGATGACAAGCCTCTTGAAGAGGAGCACGGCGGCCCAGCTCGTTTGCTGGTACCGCATCTGTACCTCTGGAAATCCGCCAAATGGGTAACCTCGTTGCAGTTCACCAACGTAGATGAAGCCGGATTTTGGGAGCTCCGTGGCTATCACATGCGCGGTGACCCGTTCAAGGAGGAGCGGTATGGCTGATGCGAGCAATGTCGCCGGACATCTCGAATGGCAAAGCGCTCGCATTGAGGCCATTGAAAGGCTTAGCCCCCTTGTTCGACGCGTGGTTTTGCGTCCAACGGTATGGCATCGCCCTCTGGCCGGTCAGAACCTGAGCATCCGGCTCACAGCCGACGATGGTTATCAAGCCCAGCGAAGCTATTCCCTCTTGTCACCACCAGACATGGAGGGCTTGTACGAGTTGGGCATCGAGCGTCTTTCGGACGGCGAGGTGTCCCCATGGTTTCACGACGCGGCGCAGGTCGGTGACTCAATTGAGATATTGGGGCCGGTAGGGTTGCACTTCGTATGGCGACCAGAGGACGAGCAGCCAGCGTTGCTCATTGGTAGCGGCTCGGGTGTGGTACCTCTGCTTGCGATGGCGGCGCATCATGTTCATTCGCGTAGCACGTCACCCATGGTGCTGGTGATTGCCGTGCGTACGATGGTCGATGTGATGCTGTGGCCAGAGTTGCAGCGCTGGGAGGAGTATGGCAAAGGCTTCCACAGCCGGCTGGCCCTTTCGCGAGATATTGCTGCCCCTAGAAATCAGGACCGCATTGGTCGTCTAAACGAGGCCGATTTAGCAGTTGCGCTCCAACGACTGGGTGACCGTGCAGCCGCCTCCGCCGCTGTTTACGTGTGCGGTAGCAATTCCTTCGTCGAGAGCGTCACGACCATGCTGCGGGCGCTGCGAGTGCCGGATGGTGCGGTTCGCACCGAGCGGTTCGGTGGCTGAACAACTTTCAAGACAGAACTCATGAGAACAATCGAGCAGCCTGAAACTCCAGAACAGCGTGGGTTAGGTGCTGCTGGCCGATCTGTTCTTGCGTGGCAGGCGGCCTACTAGTGCTTGCAAGAGCCAATGTAGTCCGCTGACTTCCAAACCGTAGTGAATCGACCCGTGCGGCACGGGCCGCAGCCGCTGCATTCCTCAACGCTGGAGAAAAGTCATGTTTCAACGCAAGCCGATGCAGATCAACTTGCTTGAGCTTGCAACGAGTTGCTGCAGCCAACCTTGCGTCTATTCTCACCTGGCGCTCTGACGTGAAAAACATGCATCTGTCTCAAGCCCAGCGAAATGGTCTGACTCTCTCCGCAAAGCTCGCCATAACACCACTCTTGGCAACCATCGCTCTGGTTGGGGTGGCTGCCGCTGGCTGGCGAGGCCTGACCCTCGCCCAGTCCGCTGCGGAGGATCTGAACAGCGCTCGACTGCCGGCCACGGAGTTGGTTGGTGATCTAGCGCTGCGCATGCTTCAAGTGCGAGAAGGAAGCTTCAAGGTTCTGACTTTCACTGAAGCGGGGCACAGCGCCGCACAGGTTAAGAAGGTCATCGACGAGCTCCAAGCGGACATTGCAGCAACGCGCGCTCTCCTGAAGGACCAGGCTCGCTCAGCGATATGGAAGGACGAGGAGCGGAGAACATTCCTACTTATTGGAGAGCGATTCGAATCGTTCTCGCGCGCAGTCCTGGACGCCATGGACATGCGCGATACAGGCATCGCCTCGTCGGCCACGTTCCTGAGCACAGCGGACGAGCACTACGTGCTGCTCAGTGGGCTGATGCAGGAGTTGGTCAAGAAGCAACGCCACCTGTCTGAAGCTGGGGCCGAAGAGAGTCGATCGGCCGTGACGCTCGCCAAGCAGCAGCTCCTCGTGGTCAGTCTCGTTGGTCTCCTCCTGACGGCGGGAGTTGCGCTTTCGCTCGCTCGGAGCATTCGTACTCGTTTGGCTCAGGCAAGCGACTGGGCAGGGCGAATCGCGCAGGGCGACCTCCGCCTGCCGCTCCCAGATCCGAGGCTGGCAACCAGCCGTGACGACAGTGCGCAGCTTCTTATTTCCTTGGGTCGCGCAGGTGAAGGGCTGGCTCAGCTTGTCGATCACATTCGGCAGAGTAGCGAGAACGTCGCGCAGGCTGCGGAGCAGATTGCACTGGGCAATGATGAGCTGTCCCAGCGCACGGAGACTGCCGCAGCGACCCTTCAGCAGACACACGCCAGCACCTCGCAGATTCGCGATACGGTTGACGGAAACGCCAAGCGTGCCGATGCCGCGGGGGCACTGGCCGCGGCTGCGGCCGAAGTGGGACAGAACTGCTTCTCAGCGGCCGAACAGGCGCGAGACGCGATGCAGATGCTGTCAATGCAGAACCGAAATCCAAACCACCAAGGACGTTCATCATGTGCGGCATCGTTGGCACCCTAGCGGCTACTCCCGTCAACCAGCTCCTTTACGACGCGCTTCTGTTGCTGCAGCACCGAGGCCAGGATGCCGCAGGCATCGTCACGATGCAGGGTCAGAAGTGCTTCATGCACAAGGCGCGGGGCATGGTGCGCGATGTCTTTCGCACCCGCAACATGCGGGCGCTGCCGGGCAATGTCGGCCTTGGGCAGGTGCGCTATCCCACCGCCGGCAACGCCTATAGCGAGGAAGAGGCCCAGCCCTTCTACGTGAATGCGCCTTTCGGAGTCGTGCTCGTGCACAACGGCAACCTGACGAACGGGCTGGCATTGAAGGACGAGCTTTTCGAGATCGACCGCCGCCACATCAATACCGACAGCGACACCGAGGTGCTGATTAACGTGCTGGCCCACGAACTGGAAATAGCCGCTCGCGACCTGCCGCTGACGCCCAAGGAGATCTTCTCCGCCGTGCGCGCCGTGCAAAAGCGCATCAAGGGCAGTTATGCCGTCATCGCGCTGATTGCCGGCCAGGGTCTGCTGGCCTTCCGCGACCCGTTCGGCATCCGTCCGATATGCTTTGGCCGTTCGGCCAACGGCGCGTTCATGGTCGCCAGCGAGAGCGTCGCTTTGGAAGGTACGGGCCATCAGCTCGAACGTGACCTGGCGCCCGGTGAAGCGCTGTTCGTAGACATGAAGGGCAAGATGCACACCGAGCAGTGCAACGACAACCCGTCGCTGAACCCCTGCATGTTCGAGTTCGTTTACCTGGCCCGGCCTGACTCGGTGATGGACGGCATCTCGGTCTACCAGGCTCGGCTGAACATGGGCGAGGCGCTCGCTCAACGTGTGATTTCGACGATGCCGCCCAACGAGATCGACGTCGTCATCCCAATTCCGGAAAGCAGCCGCCCGTCGGCGATGCAGCTGGCCCATCGCATCGGCAAGCCCTACCGTGAGGGGTTCGTGAAGAACCGCTACGTCGGCCGTACCTTCATCATGCCGGCACAGGCCGCGCGCGAGAAGAGCGTGCGCCAGAAGCTCAACGCCATCGGCCTGGAGTTCAAGGGGCGCAACGTGCTGCTGGTGGACGATTCCATCGTACGCGGCACTACGTCAAAAGAGATCGTGGAGATGGCTCGCGACGCTGGTGCGCGCAAGGTCTATCTCGCGTCCGCCGCACCGCCGGTGCGCTTTCCGAACGTCTATGGCATCGACCTGCCCACCAAAGAGGAACTCATCGCCCATGCCCGAACGGTTGAGGAGATCCGGGAATACATTGGTGCCGATGCGCTGATCTATCAGGATGTCGAAGCGATGAAGCGTGTCGTCGCCGCATTGCGGCCCGGAATTGAAGGTTTCGAAGTCAGCTGCTTCGAAGGCCAGTATCTGACCGGCGACATCAGCCAGGCTGACTTTGACGCCATGCGTGAACAGCGCGAGAAGCGGCACGTCGAAGCCGAGCATGGTGACGACGCAGCTTAGTGTTGCGAGTCCAGGCCTGCAGAGACTCTAGCAGTCACGCTGAGCAAGAGCAGTACGCTCAACGCGGTTGCTTCACCAGCACTGGGTCAGCTCGGAACCTGTCGCCGAAGAGCCGCTTAAGTGCCGAGACTTTGGGCAGGTCGTTAAAGACGATGTACTGCTGTCGCGGGTTATTCGTCATGTAATCCTGGTGGTAGGGCTCCGCGGCATAAAAGTTCCCCGTCTCCTCCAGCTTGGTGACGATGGGTTTGCCGTAGAGTTTCGTGGCGTTCAGCTGAGCAATGTAGGCCTGAGCTGTATCGCGCTGCGCCGCGTTGGCCGGAAACACCGCAGACCTGTACTGCGTTCCGGAGTCGGGCCCTTGGCGGTTCAGTTGGGTCGGGTTGTGTGCGACCGAGAAGAAAATCTGCAGCAGCGTCCCGTAGCTGACCTGTGCCGGGTCGAACGTCACCTCTACAGCCTCCGCGTGACCGGTGCGGCCGCTCGTAACCAGTGCATATGAAGCGGTGCTGGCGGCGCCGCCGGCGTAGCCGGAGACAGCACGTTGCACTCCCTTGACGTGTTGGAACACGCCTTGGACGCCCCAGAAGCAGCCGCCAGCAAACACAGCCTTCTGGGGTCCGGCGTTGACGGGGGCTGGGTCTTTGACCGGCGCGGGGATGCGGACCGGGTCTTCGGCGGCTACGCAGGCTGTCATTGTGCTCAGCGGGAGTGATCCGGCGGCCAAAGCGTGGGCGAGACGCCGACGGGATGAGACCATGTTCATGATTTGCTCCAGGAAAAGTGATTTCAACCGAAGGTGAAGGCGTATGCCGATACACCTGTGTCTAGAAACTCAATGCTGAACGTTCGCTCGCGGCTCGCGCTGCCAGGTTGGCGAATCAGTTGGTACAAGCGCTGCTCTTTGACGATGCCGCTGCCGTCGGCTGCGATGTCAGTGCCGTGAGCAGGTCCGGGTGGCTGTCCATCCAGCAGCACCCTGAAGCGCACTGGCTTGCCCTTGGCGTCAGGGGCGAGGACCAAGTGCAGGTCACGTGCCTTGAACTTGTAGACGATTCGGCCAGCAGGGGCAGCCAAGGTGGCTTTTTCGTCGCCAACAGTCCACCGACCTGCAAGGCCCCAACCGTTGAGCGACAGGTGGTCAGGCAACGTGTAAATTGTTGGCTGGTCTGGGACTGCCTTCGGCATCGAGGCGAAGTTGCTGGCCTGTTCGTAGCCGACGTAGGTTTCAGGTGAGCCTACAGCGGTGGTGTCTCCTGCTGCTTGTTGCGCACCTTGGCCCTTCACCTCGACCAAGCCTTGTACGTCATGGGCGCCGCCGCCTTCCCGCAGCAATTGTTGGATCACGCGCTCAGTCTCTGCGTACTGCCCCTCACCGAAGTGTTTGTAACGCAACTTGCCCTGCGCATCGATGAGATAGTGCGCGGGCCAGTAGCGGTTCTTGAAGGCTTGCCAGATCGCGAACTCGTTGTCGATGGCGACTGGGTAGCCGACGGCAAGGCGCGTCGTTGCCTTGATGACGTTGCTGATGTCACGCTCAAAGGCGAACTCCGGGGCGTGCACGCCGACAACCACCAGTCCTTGATCGCGATACTTCTCCGCCCATGCCTTGACGTAGGGGAGGGTGCGAAGGCAGTTGATGCAGGAGTAGGTCCAGAAGTTAACGATCACCACCTTGCCCCGCAACTGGGCTGCATTCAGCGGCTCTGTGTTCAGCCACCGGGTAGCACCGTCAAAGTCCGGCGCTAAACCTAAGACTGGCAAGGCTGCATCGCCGTGGGCAGCGCGGGTCATGGCCATCATGGCGCCTCCCTCTGCCGGTGCCATTGGCTCTCCGCTCTGTGATGCGGATTGCATGGCCATCGCCGGACCGCCGCTCATGGCCATCACACCCTCCGGCTGCGACTCACCTGCAAAGTAGTCAACAAGTCGTTGTTCGAGCTTGCTGGTAGAAGACAAAGACAGCTCAGCCAGCGCACCGGTATCAGCGCCCATAGCGATAGCGACCACGGCGACCAGCATCGTGCCACCGAGGCCACGACGCAGCCATTCTCCTGCTCCAAGCGACCGTCGTAGCGCAGCAGCCACTCGGCCTCCAAGAAGCAATGCCGCGGCCAGCGAGGTGGCTGCGCCCATGGCGTAGGCGAATAGCAGGAAAGTGGAGTGGCTATTGGCGCCTTCGAGGGCAGCACCGATCAGGATCAGACCGAGGATTGGGCCCGCGCAAGGTGCCCAGAGCAGACCGGTCGCTACACCCAGCAACATCGAACCACCAGCACTCGGCTGGCTACCTGCGCGTTCCGTCAATCGAGCACCTGCCGTGACGAAAGGCTTGATCAACCGTTCAGCGAAGCTGGGCAAGAGAAGCGTCAGGGAAAAGAGCGCAACCAGCGCGAGTGCAATCCAGCGACCCCATTGGTTTGCCGCAACAACCCAGCCGCCGCCGACCGCAGCTAGCGTGGCGACTAGGGTGAAGGTCAATGCCATGCCCGCAAGCAGTGGCAATGTGCTGCGCGTGAAGTGTTGGCCAGCGCGCGCGAACACAAACGGTAATACCGGAAGCACGCACGGGCTGAGGATGGTCAGTACTCCACCAAGGTAGGCCAGAAGTATCAGCAACATGGGATATCAACTAGTTTGCGGCGCAAAAGTAAGAGATACGCCGTTAATGCAATAGCGAAGGCCGGTAGGTCGCGGGCCGTCGTCAAACACATGGCCCATGTGGCCACCGCAACGGCTGCAATGCACCTCAGTCTCCACCATCCCGAAGATCCTGTCCTTGCGTGTAGTGACTGCGTTGTCTATAGGCTTCCAGAAGCTCGGCCAGCCAGTTCCGCTGTCAAACTTGGTCTTTGACGAGAACATCGGCAATGCACAGCCCGCACAGGAATAGGTACCAGCTCGTTGCTCGCTGTTGAGAGGGCTACTTCCCGGGCGCTCGGTGGCCTCGCGTCGCAGAACCGTGTACTGCTGCGGCGTAAGCTTCGCTCGCCACTGTGCATCGGTGAAGGTCACTTTGAATTTCTCAGCGGCGAAGGCGCCGCCTGTCAGCGACAGTGACGAAAGCGCAATAGCGCTACGGGTAGCCGTGAAGAGCATCTCGCGTCGAGTGGTCATGTGAACT
>JACCEE010057877.1_pt1 | contig 19492 bp, 13 predicted proteins | sample 7449931 | NCBI WGS metagenome assembly JACCEE01 (sample SAMN15323457, study PRJNA562643) | freshwater metagenome | isolation source: river surface water | place: USA:Blue River Watershed | collected 2017-08-19 | reverse complement strand
GGCGGAGAAAGCACCATTCCCTTCCTTGATGCCGTAATCAACACGGCAGCTCAGCATGGAGTGGAAGAAGTGATGATTGGCATGGCCCACCGTGGTCGATTGAATGTGCTTGCCAATATCATGGGCAAGACCTACGAGCAAATTTTTTCTGAATTTGAAGGCACAGCCAAGCCTGACCTCACCATGGGTGATGGCGACGTGAAATACCACATGGGCTACTCTTCGGATATCCTGACTCCTGAGCAGAACAAGGTTCACCTCAAACTTGCTCCCAACCCTTCCCACCTGGAAGCGGTGAATCCTGTGGTCGAAGGATTTTTGAGAGCAAAGATTGATCATGCCCATAAAGGGGATGCAAAAAAAGCATTACCAATTTTGATTCACGGGGATGCAGCAGTTGCGGGTCAAGGAATTGTCTATGAGGTAACTCAAATGGCAGGCCTCAAAGGATACAATACCGGAGGTACCATTCACTTTGTGATCAACAACCAGGTAGGTTTTACCACCGACTTTGACGATGCACGTACTTCTATCTACTGTACAGACGTAGCCAAAATCATCGATGCTCCAGTGATTCACGTCAATGGTGACAATGCCGAGGCGGTTGTTTTTGCAGCGAGATTGGCAGCAGAATTCCGTCAGAAATTCAATAAAGACATTTTTGTAGACATGGTGTGCTACCGTCGTCATGGGCACAACGAGTCCGACGAACCGAAATTTACGCAACCAGAACTCTACAACATCATTTCCAAGCATCCCAACCCACGCGAGATCTACATCAAGCGCTTGACGGAGCGCGGAGATTTTGATGCGAAGATTGCAGCGCAGATGGACGAAGAATTCCGTCAGCTCCTGCAGGATCGATTGAATATGGTGAAGGAAAAGCCTTTGCCGTACCAGGCAACCAAGTTTGAGACGGAGTGGGCCAACCTGCGTCGTTCCAAGCCGGAAGATTTTGATCAATCCCCTGAAACAGGAATTACCCAAGAGCAAATCGAGAAAGTGGCAGAAGCCATTACACTGATTCCGAAAGGATTCAAGCCGATCAAACAAATCGAAGCACAGATGAAGCAGCGCAAAGAGATGTTCTTTGAGACCAAAGAACTCAACTGGGCGGCTGCAGAATTGCTTGCCTACGGATCCTTGCTTTTGGAAGGCAAAACCGTTCGACTTACCGGTCAGGATGTGCAGCGAGGCACCTTCTCGCACCGACATGCGGTCATCCATGATGCCAACACCAATCAGCCGTACAATTCTTTACTCGAAATGAAGGATAGAAAGGGGCAGTTTTACATTTACAACTCCCTGCTTTCTGAATATGCAGTACTTGGGTTTGAGTATGGCTATGCCATGGCAAACCCACATTCCCTTACCCTATGGGAAGGGCAATTTGGTGACTTTGCCAATGGTGCTCAAACGATGATTGACCAGTTTATCTCCTCCGGAGAGTCCAAGTGGCAAAAAATGAATGGCATCGTGATGCTCCTTCCTCATGGCTACGAAGGCCAGGGTCCGGAGCACTCCAATGCCAGACCAGAGCGTTTCTTGCAGCTTTCTGCGGAGTACAACATGGTGGTAGCCAACATCACGGAGCCATCCAATTTCTTCCACATGCTAAGAAGACAGCAAGCCTGGGAGTTTAGAAAGCCTTGTGTGGTGATGTCTCCTAAGTCCTTGCTTCGTCACCCCAAAGTGGTGTCTCCACTAAAGGAATTTACTTCAGGCCGATTTAGAGAAGTGCTACCAGATACCACTGTGAAGGCCAAAGATGTCAAGCGTGTGATTTTGTGTACAGGTAAAGTATACTTTGACTTAGAAGAAGCGCGGGAAAAAGAGAAGAACACGCAGGTAGCTCTGGTAAGAGTGGAGCAGTTGCATCCACTTCCTAAAAAGCAAATCTTCGATGTACTGAAGTCCTACAAAGGTGCTGAGGTCGTTTGGGTACAGGAAGAACCTGAAAACATGGGGTATTGGAACTACATGCTTCGCTTGTTGTACCAAGAACTCCCGATGCGGGTGATTGCAAGAAAGCCAAGTGCTTCACCAGCCACAGGATACAACAAGGTACACGTGGAAGAGCAGCGCAACCTAGTGGCCCAAGCCCTAAGTATATAAGTGGGCTATTGATTTAAATCTGTAAAAAAAAACACCAAGGAAGCGATTCCAAGGAAAAAAAGATAAGACCATGAGCAAAGAAATGAGAGTGCCTACCGTAGGAGAATCCATCTCAGAAGTTACCGTAGGACAATGGTTTAAAAAAGACGGAGACCTAGTTCAATTGGATGAGGTCCTCTGCGAGTTGGAATCTGACAAGGCGACGTTTGAGTTTCCGGCTGAAGCGAGCGGAATCCTTCGCATCAAAGCAAATGTAGGCGACACCGTGGAGATCGGGGGATTAGTATGTACCATTGAAGAACCTGCTTCAGCCCCTAGTCCAGCGCCAGCGGCCGCTCCCGCAGCAGCCCCAGCAGCTCCTACTTCGACTCCTGCTCCTGCAGGGATCAAGGAAATGATCGTGCCTACTGTGGGCGAATCCATTACTGAAGTAACTCTTGCCAACTGGCTCAAGAAGGATGGGGATCTAGTGACCTTGGATGAAATCATTGCAGAGGTAGATTCCGATAAGGCTACCTTTGAACTCCCAGCGGAAGCTACGGGCATTTTGCGTCAAGTAGCAAAGCAGGGAGATGTATTGGAAATTGGTGGCCTGATCTGCCGAATTGAAGTAGGAGGATCCGTCGCAGCTTCAACTGCTGCTGCTCCAGCACCTACTGTTCCAGTGGCAGCACCAACATCTACCACTGAGAATTATGCCACAGGACATGCTTCACCAGCGGCCTCCAAGATTTTGGCCGAAAAAGGCATTCCAGCAGCAACTGTAGCCGGAACAGGCAAGGATGGACGTGTGACCAAGGAGGATGCGATGGGAGCTTCAGCTCCAGCAGCAGCTCCTGCTCCGGCTGCCACTCCATCGGCAGCTCCTGCATCAAGTCCAGCCGTAGTGGCTACCGGATCTACTGCGAGAAGCCAGCGACGTGAGAAAATGTCTTCCTTGCGAAAGACCGTTTCTAGACGCTTGGTAGCTGTAAAAAATGAAACAGCCATGTTGACTACCTTCAATGAGGTCAACATGAAGCCCATCATGGATCTTCGATCCAAATTCAAGGATCAATTCAAGGAAAAGCATGGTGTAGGGCTAGGATTTATGTCCTTCTTTACCAAGGCAGTTTGTGTGGCCTTGCAGGAATGGCCTGCAGTCAATGCACAGATCGATGGCAACGAACTTGTTTTCAATGACTTCTGTGATATTTCCGTAGCCGTATCGGCACCCAAAGGTTTGGTAGTGCCTGTCATCCGAAATGCGGAGAACCTTTCTTTCGACCAGATTGAAAAAGAGATTGTGCGTCTGGCTGGTAAGGCTCGTGACAACAAGCTTTCCATTGAGGAGATGACGGGTGGAACCTTTACTATCACCAACGGTGGAGTATTTGGATCCATGATGTCGACTCCGATCATCAATGCGCCACAATCGGCTATTTTGGGCATGCACAACATTGTGGAGCGTCCAATTGCCGAAAATGGGCAAGTAGTGATTCGTCCCATGATGTATTTAGCCTTGTCTTACGATCACCGCATCATCGATGGGCGTGAATCCGTAAGCTTCCTTGTTCGAGTGAAGCAATTGCTCGAAGACCCGACAAGGTTGATGTTTGGGGTTTAAGGAAGAAAGTACAATGTACAAAGTACCAAGTACGAAGTACAAGGTGAATTGTGCAAAGGATTCCAATTGAATTCCGAGAGAGGAAGATTTTTTTAACTAAATAGACTATAATGCATCGTTACAAGGATTTATCCGTTTGGCAGAAGGCCATGGATTTAGTAGTTGAAATTTATAAGATTACCGAAAAATTCCCTTCGCATGAGTGGTTTGGCTTGGTCTCACAAATGAATCGATGTGCGATCTCCATACCCTCTACCATTGCGGAGGGAGCAGGGAGAAATACTACCAAGGATTTTGATCACTTCTTGGCCATCTCTCTTGGGTCTTCTTTCGAATTGCATACCCAATTGGTTCTTTCCAATAGACTCGGGTATGTAGCTGTGGAAGTAGTTGAAAAATTAGAACTCGAGTTGGCCCATATCCAAAATATGGTCGTGAAACTCAAAAAAAGTTTGAATGTCTAACCAGCGTGTACTTGGTACTTAGTACCTGGTACATGGTACAACAACAATACAATGTACGACGTCATCGTAATCGGATCAGGACCAGGGGGCTATGTAGCCGCTATCCGTGCTGCCCAGTTGGGCATGAAAACAGCCTTGGTAGAGAAATATTCCACTCTTGGTGGTACCTGCTTGAATGTAGGCTGTATTCCATCAAAGGCCTTGCTCGACTCTTCGGAGCATTACCACAATGCCGCCCATACCTTCACTACCCACGGCATATCGCTGAAGGGCTTGTCGGTAAACCTTCCTCAGATGATTGCTCGCAAGGATGAGGTAGTCACCCAAAATGTGGATGGTATCCAGTTTTTGATGAAGAAAAATAAGGTGGATGTGCACCAGGGCTTGGGCTCATTTGTGGATGCCCATACCATCAAGGTGACGAAAGCCGACGGCTCGTCTACGGATATCCAAGGAAAAAATATCATTCTGGCTACGGGATCTAAACCTGCAAGCCTGCCCTTTATCGACCTAGACAAAAAGCGAATCATTACCTCCACAGAGGCTTTGAAGATGAAGGAAATTCCAAAGCACCTGATCGTCATCGGCGGGGGTGTGATTGGGATGGAGCTAGGCTCTGTTTATGCTCGCCTAGGTGCCAAGGTATCTGTGGTAGAATACATGGACTCCATCATTCCTACCATGGATAAAACCTTGGGTAAGGAGTTGCAAAAGTCCCTAAAGAAACTAGGCTTTGAGTTTTACCTGCAACACAAGGTAACTGGTGTAGAGAACCTAGGTAAGGATGCTGTGGTAAAAGCTGAAAATAGCAAGGGTGAAACCGTGGAGATCAAAGGAGACTACGTGCTCGTATCTATCGGCCGAAAGCCCTACACCGAAGGTCTGAATGCTGCTGCTGCTGGGGTGGTACTTACAGATAGAGGTCAAATCCAAGTAAATGACCACCTGCAAACCTCCGTTCCACATATCTACGCCATTGGTGATGTCGTAAAAGGTGCCATGCTTGCGCACAAAGCAGAAGAGGAGGGAGTTTTCGTAGCGGAGACTATTGCCGGACAAAAGCCGCATATCAACTACCTATTGATTCCTGGGGTGGTGTATACCTGGCCTGAGGTAGCTGCGGTAGGCTATACCGAAGAACAATTGAAGGAGCAGGGCAGAGCCTACAAGGTAGGCAAGTTTCCTTTCCTTGCCTCTGGTAGAGCTCGTGCTTCCATGGATACAGATGGGCTCGTGAAGGTCCTTGCTGATGCAACTACAGATGAGATTCTAGGAGTGCACATGATTGGTCCACGAACAGCTGACATAATTGCCGAAGCGGTCGTAGCCATGGAGTTTCGCGCTTCAGCAGAAGACATCGCAAGAATGTCTCATGCACACCCTACCTATACCGAGGTATTCAAGGAAGCCTGTTTGGCGGCTACCGCAAACCGTGCCTTGCATATCTAAGCGTTTGAAGTACTTTCAAAAAGCCATTTTCCTTCAAGAAGATGGCTTTTTCTTTTCCAAAAAATTGACTTAATTTCTTGATGAAGTTGAAAATAGCGATCCTAGGTGCAGGTAATTTGGCCTGGAACTTGGCGCCGGCATTGGAAGATGCTGGACATGAGCTCACGGAAGTGTACGCGCGTGATATTCGAAAGGCCGAGGAAATCACCGAACGAGTTTACAATGCGGTTCCAAAAGATGACTTGGATTTTTCGGAAAGTAAAGCAGAGCTGTTTATTCTAGCCATCAAGGACGATGCGCTAGCGGAGGTGGCAGATCAAGTGATCTTGCCTGAGGGAAGCATCTTGGTGCATACTTCGGGAGCCATGCCCATGGAGGTATTGGCCCAGAGTTCAGCCAATTACATTGGGGTCTTTTATCCTTTGCAGTCCTTCACCAAAGGCAAGAAAGTAGACTTTGAGGAAGTGCCATTTCTCCTTGAGTCTGAGGATGAAGGCACCTTGCAGCGCCTTAAAAAAGTAGCCAAAAGTCTATCCCCTCTGGTACATACGCTGCGTCACAAAGAACGGGAGGCCGTTCATGTGGCAGCGGTTTTTGCAAGCAATTTCACCAACCACATGCTTCGAATTGCCGAAGAGATTCTCCATCGGCAGGGTCTTGATCGAGAGCTCCTGAAGCCATTGATTATTGAATCGATTTCCAAAAGTTTACAACTTGGAGCCAAGAAAGCACAAACGGGTCCTGCCATTCGGGAGGATTACGAAACCCTGGAGGCTCACCATCATTTTTTGGGGTACAACGAGCAGCTGGCGGAGATTTACCGCCTCATTTCCCAAGACATCATCGACAGTTGATTACTTCTTGACAAGTCGTCTATCGAGTTCCAGTAGCGTATGAAGGAGCACATTAGCTCCTTTGGCAATGGCTTCTGGACTGGAGTATTCTTCAGGGGCATGGCTTATGCCATCCTTGCTAGGAATAAAAATCATCCCCATGGGTGCAATCCGAGCCATTTCTTGCGCGTCATGCCCTGCTCCACTGGGTAGGCTTTTGGTGGTGTAGCCCAATTTTTTGGCTTGCCCGTCAATCACTTCTCGAATCATGGGGTCAGCTAGTGCAGGCTTGCTGGCTACTTCAATGTGTTTGATCTCCAAGGTAGTCCCGCTTTCAAGGGCTAGCTGCTTGGCGATGGCTTCCAATTCTGCATACAGTTTCCAGATTTTTTCTGAGGAAAGATCTCGGATTTCCAAGTTGAGTTTCACCTCTCCCGGAATCACATTTCCTGCGCCTGGAAAGGCTTGAATTTTTCCTACAGTCCCCACTTGCCGTCCTTCGTCTCTTGTGATGACTTCATTCACAGCTAGTGTAAAACGGGCTGCGGGGAGCATCGGGTCTTTGCGTGCATTCATGGGCGTAGTCCCCGCATGGTTGGCCTTGCCTTTGAAGCTAAATTCCCACCATTCGATGGCGACAATTCCCTCGACTACACCGATGTCTAATTTCTCTGTATCCAGATTGCCACCCTGCTCGATGTGTAGCTCGAGAAAGGCTGCGATTGCTCCATTGGGGCGAGCCAGGCTAGCAATTTTGCTGGGATCTCCGCCGAGCAATTGGATTCCTTCGGCATGGGTTACTCCAGCATTGCTTTGACCTTGGAGGGCTTGAGCACTTAGTCCTCCAACAAGGGCTCTACTGCCAATGACTCCTCCTTCTTCATTGGTGAAGATGATTACTTCTAGGGGATGTGCTGTTTGAACGCCGGCCTCCTTCAGTGTTCTAACCACTTCTATGGCGCCCATTACTCCCACAGGTCCATCGTAGTCCCCTCCATTGGGCACTTCATCGATGTGAGAACCGAGGCTGATAGGCTTTAAGGATGGGTTTTTACCTGCCTTTCTCCCGATAATATTTCCCGCGTAGTCTACGGATACTTCAAGTCCAGCAGCTGTAAGCAGTTCCTTGATATAAGGTCTAGCAGCAATATCGTGTACTGAGTAGGCCACTCGATCCGAACCTCCCTTTTCATTTTTACCAAATTTGGCCAAGGTGCTGAGCGATTGTGTGAGCCGCTCGGAATTCACTTGTAGGCTTTGGGCTAAGGAGTTGCTTAAGTATGCAACTAAAAGTAGTGGAATAAGTAGGAGGTATTTCATTCAGAAGAGGGGTAAATCCATCAGAAATATGCAAAAAAAAGTCCTTCGAGCGAAGGACTTCCATTTTATTTGAGCCAGGCAAGGCTGACTTCTTCGGGGGCTTTGATTCGATCTGCCAAGCGCATGTACCGATCGGCAAGGCCGGCTAGGTACTCCTGTGCTTTGGCAGCAGCAGCATCCAGCCCCGTGAGGGATTCGATTTTCCAGTAATCCACCAGGTGTTCGATGATTCGTGCATAATCCCAACCGGTGTAAACTCCAATTTTTTGGGTGATTTCCGAGAAATCCTTGTAAATGCTTGGTCGACTTCCGCCCTCACCCATTAAGGCTGCTGGCATGACGATTTGCTTTCGCATCATTTTTTCGAAGGCCGTGATCGCTCCACTTGGATCAATTTCGAAGATTTTTGACATAAAACTCTTGTATGCCTTTTCATGTCGAGCCTCATCCCCAGCAATTGTTTTGCAGATTTTGGAGAGCAGGTGATCTCCCGCTTTATCTGCAAGTTTGCCTGTATTCACGTGCGAGATTTTAGTAGCACGCTCTTGGAAAGAGGTGTAAATCATGGCTTGGTAAGGATCCGATTCTGATTTGGGATCAAATCCGTTGGTGATGAGGCGGTGGATCGTTTGCTCCACCACGCGCATATCCACTCTTCCTGTGAGGTAGAGGTACTTGTTGAGGAGATCACCGTGGCGGTTTTCTTCTGCAGTCCAAGCCTTAGACCAGCGTACCCAGCCTGAGGGTGAGAGTAGGCTTTTCTCCACGTTGATTCCCTCAAGAAGGTTAAAGTAAGTTTGATAGGAAGGCAAGGCCTCTTCGGTAATCATGTTGCCTACCAAGGAGGTCAATACCGTGTCTGGGATCCCAGCGGCACGTTGTTGGAGAAGCTTGACTTCATCCATAGCCTCCGGGCTAGAAAAATCCGGTAGAAAATCCGTGGGCTGCCAGCAATCTTCCGGATCTACGAGCACGGTATCCACTGCATGGCCCACAAAGTCATCTAGCTGAGAGATAACTTCCATGTTTTTTTCTAATTCGTAATTGATTTCTTTAGAGTTCATCTTTTGGATGTGTTTTCTAGGTTGAAAGCAAAAGCTGTGGAAAGATAGGTGTTAAATACCGATTATTGGTTTTTTACACCGGATAATGGTCTTAGGATTCCACAGGCGGTAAAATTGAGACGCCATTCTTTTCACATGCTATTTCTACGTTTGGTACAATTCCCACGCTTCGCTAGCTACTTTGGAGAAGGAGTTACTAGTAAAAAGCGAATAATGGGTAGAATGGTTCAAATAAAAGTGTGTTCCCTACTTCCAAGTCCCCTAGTCGGGTTTTAGAAAATGATTTTTTTGATTCCTTTTTCAAAGGTCTTATATTCCAACTTCCCAACTCCTTTATGCTATGAAACGCTACTTAATATTTGGAATAACTTTTCTTTTGGTAAGCGCAAGTGCTGCACAACAAGCTAAGATTGACTACCGAAAACTTTCCGATGCAGCGCGTCTTCAGGCTGCGAAAGAAATAGCCCAAACTACGATTATGGTAGACGGACATGTGGACCTGCCTTATCGGATGAAAGTGGGTGGATTTACTTTGCAGCGAGAGGTGTTAGATGTGTCTGTGCGTACGCCAGATGGCAATTTCGACTATCCTCGTGCTAAGGAAGGCGGGCTAGATGCTCCATTTATGTCCATTTACATACCGGCCGGAAATCAAGCGATTTCAGGAGCGTCCAAAGCCCTCGCTGATTCCTTGATTTTGATGACCGAAAGGTTGGCAGCGACTTTCCCAGATAAGTTTGCCATGGCTTATAGCCCAGAAGATATTGAGGCAAATTTTGCAAAAGGGCTTATTTCCCTACCTATGGGGATGGAAAATGGAGCTGGCATCGAAGATGACCTAGGGAATGTTGCGTATTTCTACCAGCGTGGAATTCGTTACATCACACTTACCCACGGCAAAGACAACCTTATCGGCGATGCGAGTTACGATACCACAGCGACCTACGGGGGACTGAGTGAGTTTGGGGAAAAGGTGGTTGCCGAAATGAACCGGGTAGGAATTATGGTTGACCTAAGTCATGTCTCGGATAACACCTTCCGAGATGCCCTCGCAATCAGCAAAGTGCCTGTGATTGCCTCACATTCATCCGTTCGGAAATTTACCCCTGGCTTTGAGCGTAACATGAGCGATGAATTGATTCAAGCGCTTGCAAAAAATGGAGGGGTGATGCTCATTAATTTCGGGGGAACATTTATTGATTCCGCCTATGCTGCAGGATCTACTCAAGTTCGTGAGCATGTAGTCAACTGGCTTGCAGAAAATAACCTTTCGCGAAGAGACCCGAAAGCCCAAAAATACATCCAAGAATACACTGACCTATACAATCCTTTCCCTACTGTAGTCCGGGTAGCCGACCATTTTGATCATGTGGTTCAGCTTGTAGGCATCGATCATGTAGGATTGGGTTCAGATTTTGATGGCGTAGGTGATTCCTTGCCCACAGGATTAAAGGATGTATCTATGTTTCCCAATCTCCTTGCAGAGCTACTGAAGCGGGGATACTCGAAAGAAGATCTTGAAAAAATTTGTCACAAAAATATTTTTAGGGTATGGCGTGCTGTGGCTGACTTCGCTGAAAGTCAGGACTAAATCAAGTAACTGGTTTTTATCTTTTCGTTAAGTTGCCCTTATCGTAATGGCTATACCTAAGCGGTTCTAGAGGGATTAGTAAGTCAAGATTTTTGGCATTTTTCTAAATTTTCTGCCAAAATTTCATGATTAAAGTCAATTTTCATTGTTTTCAAGACAGAATGGCGGAAAAATCAGTTTGGAGGTCAATTTGCTGCAAGGCATAAAGCGAAAGCAAGGAAAACTAAACCAAACCCTACCATGGATTTTAAGCAGTTTACCACCAAATCACAGGAAGCCATTCAAAAAGCGGCGGAACTCGCACAAGCTTCTGGTAGTCCTGCGATTGAAACTTCCCACTTGCTGAAAGGGATATTTTTGGAGGACGAAAACGTCTGTCAATTTTTATTACAAAAGTTGGGCGCTAGCCAGCAACTGCTCAGCCAAAAACTAGATGAAGAACTTCAAAAACTTCCTAAAGTGAGTGGCGGGAATGCGCAGCCTTATTTGTCTTCTTCAGCAACACAGGTACTGACTAAGGCAAAGGAACAGTTGAAAACTTTTGGTGATGCATATGTGGCCATTGAGCACTTGCTCTTGGCATTATTGGCTGGGAACGATACCGTCTCTCAGCTGTTGAAGAATCAAGGAATTACTGAAAAAGCGCTCTTAGAAGCGATAAACCAACTTAGAAAAGGAACTAAAGTGACCGATCCAAACGCAGAGAGCACCTACAGGTCCTTGGAGAAATATTCCAAGAACCTCAATGAAATGGCCAAGAAAGGGAAAATTGATCCCGTCATTGGCCGTGATGAAGAGATCAGACGTGTGTTACAGATTCTGGCTCGACGTACCAAGAACAACCCTATCCTCTTGGGTGAACCAGGGGTGGGTAAAACGGCAATTGTCGAAGGCTTGGCACAGCGCATCGTCTCTGGGGATGTCCCGGAAAATTTGAAGTCCAAGACACTCATTTCTTTAGACATGGGTCTTCTTGTGGCGGGAGCCAAGTACAAGGGTGAATTTGAAGAGCGACTGAAGTCGGTGATCAAAGAAGTGACCGATGCAGAAGGGGAGATTATTCTATTCATTGATGAGATCCACACACTAATTGGTGCAGGAGGCGGAGGTGAAGGCGCTATGGATGCGGCAAACCTGCTCAAGCCGGCATTGGCACGTGGGGAACTCCATGCCATCGGAGCGACTACACTAAAAGAATACCAGAAGTACATCGAAAAGGATAAAGCTTTGGAGCGACGCTTCCAGGCTGTGATCGTAGATGAGCCCGATGCAGCAGATGCTATTTCCATCCTGAGAGGAATCAAGGACAAGTACGAGTTGCACCATGGAGTTCGCATCAAGGATGATGCGGTGATTGCAGCGGTGGAACTTTCGCAGCGCTACATCAGTGATCGATTTTTGCCAGACAAGGCCATCGATTTGATGGACGAGGCGGCAGCCAAGTTGCGCATGGAGATCGATTCTTTACCCCAGGAACTGGATGAATTGAACCGTCGGATCATGCAACTTGAAATCGAACGGGAGGCTATTCGTCGCGAAAACAACAAAGACAAGGAGGTAATCTTGAGTAAGGAGATTGCCGAGCTAGGGGAGAAAAGGCAGTCTGTAAAGGCCAAGTGGGAGAGTGAAAAAGCCGTAATTACGGGGATTCAACGCGAAAAGGAAGCCATCGAAAAACTAAAACTCGAAGCAGAACAAGCAGAACGAGCTGGAGATTTTGGCAAAGTGGCAGAGATCCGTTACGGGAAGATTGGGGAAGCGGAGAAAAAATTGGAATCCTTCAAATCCCAATTGGAAGACATGCAGGCCGGATCTCCTCTACTCAAGGAAGAGGTAGATCAAGAAGACATTGCTTCGGTAGTTTCCAAGTGGACCGGAATTCCACTGAGCAAAATGATTCAATCCGAGCGGGAAAAATTACTCCACTTGGAGGACGAGTTGGGTCGAAGGGTAGCCGGACAGCAGGAGGCCATCGTGGCACTTTCCGATGCGGTGCGTAGAAGTAGAGCAGGATTGCAAGATCCAAGACGTCCTATCGGAAGTTTTATCTTTATGGGAACTACAGGTGTCGGTAAAACTGAACTTGCCAAAGCCCTGGCCGAGTACCTATTTAACGATGAAAATGCGATGGTGCGAATCGACATGTCGGAGTACCAAGAGAGACATGCAGTGAGCCGACTGGTTGGAGCACCTCCAGGCTATGTGGGTTACGATGAAGGAGGACAATTGACCGAAGCGGTTCGTAGAAAGCCCTATTCTGTAATTCTCTTGGATGAGATCGAAAAGGCACACCCGGATGTGTTCAACATTCTCCTTCAGGTACTTGACGATGGGCGATTGACCGACAACAAGGGGCGCTTGGCCAACTTTAAGAATACAATCATCATTCTGACCACCAATATCGGTTCGCACCTCATTCAGGAGCGATTTGCGGAAATGGAGGAATGGAACCGAGAAGAAGTGCTGGAGAAGACCAAGGCGGAAGTATTTGACTTACTCAAAAAGTCTGTTCGTCCAGAATTCTTGAACCGAATCGATGAAACCATCCTTTTTGAACCGCTCAACAAGCAGGTGATCCGCAAGATTGTGGACATTCAATGGAGAGAGATTCAGAAGCGACTCGCGGATTCAAACATCCAAATCGAAGCAACTACCGAGGTGCTTGATTTCTTGGGTGAGGTGGGATTTGATGCCAATTTCGGTGCACGACCACTGAAGCGTACCATGCAGCGACTGATTTTGAATGAACTTTCCAAGCAGATACTGGCTGGCTACATCAAGAATGATGCAGCAGTGCTGGTAGATTTGGATGCCGATAAGCAGGTGTACTTTAAAAATTTGGAAGCGCCTGTGGGTTTGAACTAACTTGAATCCTATTCATTGTAAAGAGGCCTCGCAATTTGCGGGGCCTCTTTGTTTTTTATGCAAACTAGTAGCCTATATCTTGAAATTTTAAACCCTAGGCTTCTATTTGTGTTAGGATAAAAAACCAATCGATGCTATTTAGTGCTACTGACTCCCAGGCTGAAATTTGGCAGACGCTACTCCACGAGTTGCAGCGTGGTGCTCTAGATCCCAAGCATCCCTTTCGGTACCTCACCTTGGCTACAGTTGGAAATGAATTTCCCCAGGTAAGAACGCTAGTCCTCCGTCAATTCTCCACTAACTTGGAATTCCTGGTGTATACAGATGCGCGTTCTTCAAAAGTGAAGGAACTTTTTGATGTTCCTCGGGTAAGTTTGCTATTCTACCATCCCAAAAAGCAGGTCCAGGTGCGCGTAAATGCCCATTCCACGATTCATGTAGAAGACGAACTCGCCCAGGCGCATTGGATGCGGGTTTCCGATAAGAGGAGGTCGGAATACCAGAGCAAACTAGGTCCAGGGACGCGAATTACATCGCCTGATACGGGCTGGGAATCTTCCTCGGATCGCTCCCATTTTTCAGTAGTAAAATTTGCTCCGCTAGCCATAGAAGTGCTTCAGTTGAACAGGGAAGGGCATTTACGAATCCAGTTTGACTTGGCTTCTGGATGGCAAGGTGCTTGGCTGGTGCCCTAAGGGCAAAAAAAAGTCCCGAATTACTCGGGACATTGAAAGGCGTTACACCTTCATGATGTCGACTTCCTTCTTGGTGAAGAGTTCGTCAATTTTTGCCGAGTAGGCATCGGTGAATTTTTGAACCTGGTCTTCACCGCGTTTGATGGCATCCTCAGAAGCACCTTCTTTTTGCAGTTTGCGAAGGGATTCGTTGGTGTCCTTGCGTACCGTCCGAATAGAGATCTTTCCCGTTTCGCATTCTGCTTTGGCATTTTTCACGAGCTGAAGTCTTCGTTCTTCTGTCAATGCTGGGATAGTCAAAATAATAATTTCTCCGTTGTTCTGTGGGGCAAGCCCTAGGTCGGAGTTGATGATGGCCTTTTCAATCTCAGAGATAAGGTTACGCTCAAAAGGCTTGATGGCAAGTGTTCTCGCATCCGGAGTAGTCACGGAAGATACCTGAGAAAGTGGAGTCGGAGATCCGTAATAGTTCACAAAAACCCCATCCAAAAGGTTGGGCATTGCCTTTCCAGCGCGAATTTTCACCAATTCTGCAGCAGTATGGTCTACTGCCTTTTGCATCAATTCTTTGGCTTCGTCTAAGTACAATTCGATTTCTTCCATGAGTTGGATTCAGTTTATACGGTTATCAGAGTTCCTATTTGCTCCCCATTGACCAGTTTGGTTAGGTTCTCGCTTTTATTCATGTCAAACACGATGATGGGGAGGTTGTTTTCTTGGCAAAGTGTAAATGCCGTCATGTCCATGACATTGAGGTTTTTTTCATACACTTCGGTAAAGGAGATGTTTTGGTATTTGGTAGCTGTAGGGTCCTTTTCAGGGTCTGCGGTATACACCCCATCTACACGGGTGCCTTTCAACACAACATCGGATTCAATTTCAATGGCCCTCAAGGCAGCGGTAGAATCTGTGGTAAAGTAAGGGTTTCCAATACCTGCGCCGAAAATGACGATTCTTCCTTTTTCCAGGTGGCGAATTGCTCTTCTACGGATGAAGGGTTCACACACACTTTCAATTTTGATTCCAGACATCAGTCGGGTGTACAATCCGATTTGCTCGAGGGCACTTTGCAATGCCATGGCATTGATCAAGGTGGCAAGCATGCCCATGTAATCTCCTTGCACGCGGTCGATTCCGGACTTTTCAGCTTGTACCCCTCTAAAAATATTTCCCCCTCCAATGACAATGGCGATTTCTACGCCCATGTCTTTTACTTTTTTAATTTCTTCCGCGTATTGCTGCAAGATCGCTGGATCGATGCCGTATTTTTTTTCGCCCATCAGAGATTCTCCACTGAGCTTGAGCAGGATGCGTTTGTATTTCATGGATTGGTAGGTAGATTCTTGGATAAATTTGTGCTCGCTAACGCTGAAAAACTGATTTAGCTATCAATTTTCCGAGGCTTGCCTGGCTGAATCATTCATTCAACCTAGCAAATATACTTGCTTCCCTTTAGAAATTTGCGCCTCTCTTAAAAATGAGGTCAGATTCTCTTTTTTCTTTTGAAAAATACTTTCAGAGAAGGGTGCTTCAAACTTAGAATTGAATTAGGACCTGGTTTTTTTCGACAGATTGCTTGAGGGATACTTTGACTTCCTTCACTACACCATCCCCGGGGGATTTGATGCTGTTTTCCATTTTCATGGCTTCCAGAATAAGCAAGACATCTCCTTTTTGAACCTGGTCACCTGGAGCTACCTTGAGGTCCAAGATCAAGCCTGGCATGGGAGCTTTGATTTCTTTGAGGCTACCAGCTCCAGTGGCATTCATGCCCATTTGCTCCAATAAAATAGCATAGCGATCCTTGAGCTGCAGCGTGGTGGTCTTGTGTCCCAATCGGATTTGCAAGGTTTTTGCCTCTAAGTCTAGATTCAGTAATTCTGCTTCCAAGGATCTAGATCCTTGAATCAGGTGGATCTTTCTATCCCCCATCCACTTGAGGTCCCAAGAAATAGGTTTCTCGTTGACCAGGAGCTCGTCTTTATTTTTTTCTACCGAATAGGTAGCGTCTTGAAGGATTACTGAAAACATTCTTGCTAATTTGTTTTCTAAATAGGATGTGCCCAGTCCAGGCACTTGCGAATTTCTTCAAATATGACTCAAAAACCTCTTTGTCCAAAAATAAATTTCAACACCTTCCTTCTTTCTTTTTTGCTTCTTCCCTTGATGGGAGGTTTGGTAGGATGTAAATCCAACTATGGACTAGTTTCAGATGCGGCATTGGATACCCTTGCTTTGGAGGAAGAGGATTTTTGGATGGAGGAAGAGGTACTTCCCTACCAAGAAGCGGCCACGCGCAGCATGGATTTGCTTCACATGGATTTGGAACTTGGGTTTGATTGGAAAAGCCAGCAGGTCATCGGCAAAGCCAAACTTCGTCTGACTCCTTATTTCTATCCTCAAAAGATTGTTGTCTTGGATGCCCAAGATTTTGAGTTGGGCCGTGTAGCAAGAGTACAGAAGGATCAGTTGGAGACTCTTTCTTACCGATACGATGAGCAGGAATTGCAGGTGTATTTGCCGCAAGAGTTGGCTCCAGGGGATACGATAGAACTTGAAATCAATTACGTTGCTTTTCCAGAAAAAAACTCAGGTGAAGGCTCTGCAGCAATAACCGATACAAAAGGTTTGTATTTTATCGATCCCATGGATACGATCCCAGGCAAGCCAACGATGCTTTGGACGCAGGGAGAGACCCAGCACAGCAGCAAATGGTTTCCAACGATTGACCGGCCCAACGAGCGCATGACGCATGATATTTGGTTGACCGTGCCGGACAGTATGGTGTCTATCAGCAATGGGCGCCTTATCCAGCAGGAGCCCTTGGGCACTGGCCTGCGAAGAGATCACTGGAAAATGGACTTGCCTCATGCACCCTATTTGGTGGCGATTGCGGTGGGTGATTTTACCAAAGTGACGGCTACCCACGGGGATTTGCCCTTGGGATATTATGTAGAAAAAGGATTTGAAAAGGGTGCAGCGAAAGTTTTTGCTTCCACCCCGGAAATGATCAGCTATTTTGAAACTAGACTGGGTGTGCCATTTCCTTGGCAAAAATACGATCAGATTGTGGTTCGGGACTTTGTGTCAGGTGCCATGGAAAATACTACGGCTTCCATTTTTATGGAAGAGTTGCTCTTGAATGAGCGCGAGGCATTGGATTCAGAATGGGATTACATCATTGCCCACGAGCTTTTTCACCAGTGGTTTGGGGATTTGGTTACTGCCGAATCCTGGTCCAATCTCACTTTGAATGAAGCCTTTGCGAATTACAGCGAATACTTGTGGAATGAAAAGCGCTATGGGCAGGATCAAGCAGACCTGAAGTTAGTGGTGGAGAAGGAAGGTTATTTTGCTGAGGCGGAAGCTGAGCCAAAGGAATTGATTCGTTTCAACTATTCGGATGCGGAGGATTTGTTTGATGCGCACAGTTACAACAAAGGGGGCCTTGTCTTGCACATGTTGCGACGGGAGTTGGGCGATACTGCTTTTTTCAAAGGGCTGAATTTGTATTTGACCCAACATGCTTTCCAGGCAGTGGAGGCACACGATTTGCGTCTCGTCATGGAGCGGGTAAGTGGACGGGATTTGAATTGGTTTTTTAACCAATGGTTTTTTGCCAAAGGGCATCCCGAATTGGAAGTTGAAGTGGACTATTCTCAACCTGAGAATTTATTGGTTAAGTTCTCTCAGGTCCAAGAGAGGGCTGATACCCCAATTTTTCAACTCCCTGTCACCTTGAGTTGGTATGAGGGAGAGACTAGAAAAACAAGAACAGTTCGTGTGACCGAAGCGGAGCAGGAAGTGGCTTTGGAAAATGGCTACCCGATCTCCTTGCTTTATGTGAATGAGGGGCAGGAATTGCTGATGAAGGGTGGTCAGGTCTTGAGCAATACCCAGTATTTGCAGCAATTTAAGGAGTCTCAACTGGGTGTGGCTCGATACGAGGCTTTAGATAGTTTGGCTGCTCGTGCCGCTCGTGCCGAGTTAATCGAAGTCCTGCCATTGACACTCAAGGATTCCTTTGCTGCCATTCGAGAGCGAGGACTTTCTTTGTTGCAGGCCGAAAGTGAATGGAAAGAAGTTTTTTCTGGATTGGAGGCAGAGGTGTACCGATTAGCAGAAGAAGATCCTGAAAACAAGGTGCGTTCCAGTGCCTTGGAGGTATTGACGGGATGGAACCCTACTGCCTACAAAGGAGCAATGATGCGTTTGGCTCGGGATCCGTCTTATTTGGTGGCAGGTGCTGCCTTGATGGGTTTGGCACTTTTGGAAGAGTCCAGGTTGGAGACTTCTTGGATGGAGTCGTTTGAGGGGGATTCCAATTTTCGAATCGCTGTTGCCTTGGCAGAATACTACATTACAACTAAGGTGCCTAGCAAAGGGCCTTGGTTTGAGAGCATGTTGGCAACACTTCGCGGGGAGGGCTTGTACTATTTCATGGGCTATTACGGAAGTTACTTTCTAGAGGTAGGCGTGGAGGATAAGGAGCCTGCCATTGCCAACTTATTGACCATTTTGGAATTTAATTCAAAGGACTACTTACGGTTAGGGGCATTTCAAGCCTTGCTTGGATTTGCAACTGATGAAGGGGTGCTTGCTAGACTAGAAGAGGTGTCGGCTAAAGAAAGGTCTGAGGAATTACAATCCTATTTTGCGTATTACTTGGAAATGTTGAAAGAGGAAAATTAATTACTTGATTTTTAAAAGATTGAGGGGGGTTTGGATAATTTTTTTTCAATTTTCAAAAACTCACTTTGATACTTTGATAAAAGGCTATAATTTTGCAGTCCGTTAAAGTTAAAAGGGGAATTCTTCTTGAATTTTAGCGCAGTTGGGGGAATACCAAAGCGGCCAACTGGGACGGACTGTAAATCCGTTGACTTATGTCTTCACAGGTTCGAATCCTGTTTCCCCCACGACTTGCATAGAAACAAATTTATTTTGTAGTTTTGCAGGGCAAAAAAATAACCGGGCAACCGGGAATAAGCGGGAGTAGCTCAGTTGGTAGAGCGGCAGCCTTCCAAGCTGCAGGTCGCGGGTTCGAGCCTCGTCTCCCGCTCTGTACTTTTCGAAGTACACTGCGTAGTGAAAGCCGACGTAGCTCAGGGGTAGAGTACTTCCTTGGTAAGGAAGGGGTCACGGGTTCAATTCCCGTCGTTGGCTCAACACAGAAATTATTATCTAAACATATCTTTAAAACTTAAACTGAGGATTTTCAAGCATGGCAAAAGCTAATTTCGACCGTTCCAAACCGCACGTTAACGTCGGAACCATTGGACACGTAGACCATGGTAAGACCACCTTGACTGCAGGCATCACAACTATATTGGCAAAGAAGGGTCTTTCTGAATTACGAGATTTCTCTTCTATTGACAACGCTCCAGAAGAGAAGGAAAGAGGTATCACAATCAACACCTCTCACGTAGAGTATAAAACTGAGAACAGACACTACGCACACGTAGACTGTCCTGGACACGCCGATTATGT
>JACCEE010746134.1_pt1 | contig 19505 bp, 18 predicted proteins | sample 7449931 | NCBI WGS metagenome assembly JACCEE01 (sample SAMN15323457, study PRJNA562643) | freshwater metagenome | isolation source: river surface water | place: USA:Blue River Watershed | collected 2017-08-19 | reverse complement strand
TGCTTGCCACCTTGGGCAAACATCTGCCGGTGATCTGCATGGGTAAGGATATGCCGAAAGTCTTTTACCGGCATCAAGGGCAATGGCTGAGACTGAGCCGGCTCTTTGCCAAGCTGCAGAAGCGGAGGGGTAAGGCCAGAATTCTGGCCAGCGTTGTAGTGGAAACCAAAAAGGAACAGAAGGTTAAAATCGTCTTTGTCCGCCACCGCCACAAACGCCAGTGGTTGGCCGTTCTCTCGACCAAGGTTGACCTTGCCGACGAAGAAATTGTCCGCATCTACGGCAAACGGTGGGATATCGAGGTGTTTTTCAAGATGATGAAACATTACCTCAACCTTGAGAGAGAAACCCAACTGCGGGATTTTGACGGTATCATCGGCCATATCACCATTGTCATGAGTCGCTATGTTTTTCTGGCTTTTGAGCAACGTTGCCATGACGATCCCCGCACCCTTGGCTCACTCTTTTACGCTTGTAGCGAAGAGCAGCAGGACCTGAGTCTGGTTGGGGCTATGCAGCGGCTGCTCAGCCTGGCCTTGGACAAAGTCAGAGCTGCCGGCATCATCGCCGAAGATGCAGTGCTTGCCATTGTTGATGCAGTCATGGGCTTTGCCGTTGATATGCTGCAAACGGGAAAGAGACTGGCGCAAATTAAAAACTTAACAACAGCAAGTTAGAGCAACTCCGAAACTTGAGATATAGACATCAATCGTCAATCTACTGAGCGACTATGAAAGTAGACCAAAAATACTACATTGGCAAAAACGACAAAATTACCATTCGCTGCCTTGCATGCAAAAAAAAGAAGACAATTGCAGTCGCAGATCTAAAACCAAAACAGCACTCCATCAAGGTGATGTGCCCTTGCTCACACACCTTTTTCATTCATCTAGAGTTCAGGCAATCATATCGAAAAAAAATGGGTATCGAAGGATCGTACAGAAAGAGATCGGAGTCGGGTGAACAGGAAAAATCCTGTTTTATCAGAGATATTTCCTTGGGTGGATTGGGTATTACCATAACAAACGATACCGCATTCCAGATCGAAGATGAACTGATCGTTACCTTCAGGCTCAGTGCCTTCCAACCGTCAGTAATCAATGCAATTGTTCGAGTGCGGCACATTGATTCCAGGATGAATGTCGGTGGGGCATTCGTCGGATCAACGCCAGACAACCTGCTTGATGTCGTGACACTTTTTTTGCAGTAGCGGGAGCTGTATTGCTATGACCTGGTACAGAAAAAGTGGACATCAAAATTCGAACCTCTGCGACGGGCAACATTCTCCAATTCAAGATAAACTGGGATATCGAAGCTTTGATAATCAGAGATTCACGGTAGTTATGTAAATGAGGGGTGCCAGATGGAATTGATTGCGTTATGCTTGGTTCATCTTTGCCATATCGTCATGGCCTATAACAATATGGTCACTTTCAAGTTTTTTCTTGAAGAATTGGCTACGGAACTCAGCTGGCGACACACCATACATTCTCTTGAATCGTCGATAAAAGTTGGGCAAGCTTGAAAAACCACTCTCAAATGCAGCCTCATCAATGCCTTTTCTAGTTGACGAAAGAATTATCCCTGCTTTTTGAAGGCGTCGGATATTGATATACTCCACAATGCTTGTGTTGGTATAATTTCTAAATTCACGTGTAAGTAAGCTCCGAGATAATCCAAACCGCAACGCTATTTCATTCAAGGCTACCGGGGCCTCTGGTTGACTGTCAAGCCCAATAATGGTTGCCCGGACTCCTTGTATTCCGGATAAGGCTTCAACTGCATTACTCCGCCTCCCGGTTCTCCAGCCGCAGCCGTGATTGCTCAATGGCGGCGTGGAGTTTGCGCTGCAATATCTCTTTGGGCGGTAGCTCGGTGAGGTATTCGGCCACATGAATGCCGGCCTGCCCGAGTTCCAGCAGCTCGACGCGTTCATCATCTTTGCCGGAGCAAAGGATGATGCCCAACGGCGATTCTTCACCGGGTTTGCGCTCAAATTTATCGAGCCAGCGCAGATAGAGGGCCATCTGGCCGAAATGATCGGGGCGGAATTTGTCCAGCTTCAGTTCAACGGCGACCAGGCGCCTGAGATCACGGTGAAAGAACAGCAAATCCAGATAAAAATCATCGCCATCCACCGTCATCCGCTTCTGCCGGGCGATGAAGGAAAACCCCGCCCCCAGCTCCAGCAGAAAAGATTCAATCTCCCGCAGGATGGCGGATTCGAGGTCTTTTTCGCTATAGCTGTCTTTCAGACCAAGGAAATCGAGCATATAGGGATCGCGAAAGACCAAATCCGGCGTCATGCGATCCTGTTCACGCAAGGATTCCAGTTCAGTACGCGCCAACTCTTCCGGCTTGCGGGAAAGAGCTGTCCGTTCGTAGAGCATGGAAGCGATTTTGTCCCTCAGGGTGCGGACACTCCAGCGCTCCACCCGGCACATTTCGGCGTAGAACTCCTTCTGTAGAGGCTGTTTCAGGTAGATGATTTCTTTGAAATGAGACCAGCTCAATTGTCTCGACAGCGTAGAGACAATCTCCAATTCGGGAAAGGTCTCTGAAAACAAGATCATGTGACGCAGGCTTTTCTCGGAAAACCCGCCTCCATAATCCGTGGTCAATTGTCGCGACAGTGTGGCGACAATTTCATCGCCGTAGCCTGCCCGCTCCTTCCTGAGGATATCATCACAAATGCGCTTGCCGATCCGCCAGTAGAGCAGGGTCATCCCCGCATTGACGGTTACGGCAACCGCAGAACGGGTTTCTTCGATCAAAGCACGGATATCGCCAATCAGGGGATCGGCGGAAGGCGCCCGGCCTTTGTTTGCAGCCGGTGGAGGCGTCTGTTTTTTCATCACTCCGCCTCCCCGACAATCTGTTCCAACAGCCCATCGGTTTCCTGCTCCAAGGCGTAGATATCGGCCTTGATTGTTTGCAGAGTGCGCGTGGGCGGGGGCTTGTAGAAATGGCGAGTAAAGGAGATCTCGTAACCGATCTGGGTTTTGTCCGCATCGATCCAGGCGTCCGGGGTATAGGGCAGCACCTCCCGCCGGAAAAAGGCCTCGATGCCGCCCTCTTCCAACAGGGGAATCTGTTCACAGTCGCGCAGGCCGGTGTCGGGTTCGTATTCGACCACACGGGGTTTGCCCTCCAACTCGGCCGGGAAAAGGCCGTGGATGGGGTCGGGCGTTGTCCCCTTTTTATGCACCTTTTTGATGACTGCTGCGGCTTCCGCGCTGGTGTCGCAGAGTTCGCCTTGCAGCAGTTTCCTCCGCTTGGCGGTCAGCTTGAGGCCCAGTTGCTCGGCGTGCTGCTCGCAGAGATCGATAAGGACGTTCCAGTCCAGATGCGGGCCGATTCCGGCAATTTCGGCGAGACCTTGGGCGAGTCGGGCCAATGGTTGTTCATTATTTTGGGTACAGGTGCGTTCGAATTGCGTCAGCCGGGACGGGCTCAAGTCAATGGCAAGGCGCAGCGGTCGGTCAACCACCACTTTCCAGTAGCCAAAGGCCTCGTTGGGAAAAATCTTGGACTGCTCAGTGGCCTTGGGCTGCACCACCAGATCGCAGATGGCCCTGATCTGCTCCTCGGAGAACTCACAGTTCTTCTTGCCGAGATTGCGGCGCAACGGCACCGACCAGGCGGTGGCATTGATGAGTTGCACCGTGCCTCGGCGCTCCTCGGACTTGCGGTTGGTCAGCACCCAGATGTAGGTGGCGATGCCGGTGTTGTAAAACATGTTTTCCGGCAAGGCGATAATCGCCTCCAGCCAGTCGTTTTCGATGACCCAACGGCGGATGTTGCTTTCGCCCTGACCGGCGTCGCCGGTGAACAGCGATGAGCCGTTGTGTACTTCGGCGATGCGGCTGCCAAGTTTGGTGGAGTGCTTCATCTTGGCCAGCTTGTTGACCAGGAACATGAGCTGGCCGTCGCTGGACCGGGTGATCATGGTAAATTCCGGATCGCCGTTGTGTTGGACGACAAAGCGTGGGTCCTTGATGTCGCCCTTGCCGCCCAAGCGTTCGAGATCAGTCTTCCAGCTCTTGCCGTAGGGCGGATTGGAGAGCATGAAATCGAATTCCTGGGACGGAAAGGCGTCGCTGGAGAGCGTGGAACCGTATTTCATGTTCTCGGCCTCGGCGCCTTCGCCCTTGAGCAGCAGATCGGCCTTGGAGATGGCATAGGTCTCCGGTTGCACCTCCTGGCCGAAAAGATGGATGGAAACTGCCTTGCCGTGGTTGTTGGCCAACTCGATCAGGCGTTCCTCCGCCACGGTGAGCATGCCGCCGGTGCCGCAGGCCCCGTCGTACACCAGGTAGGTGGCGGATTCGATCTGGTCCGCCACCGGTAGGAAGATAAGATCGGCCATCAGCTTGACCACGTCGCGGGGGGTGAAGTGCTCGCCGGCCTCCTCGTTGTTCTCTTCGTTGAAACGACGGATCAGCTCTTCAAAGACGGTGCCCATGGCATGGTTGTCGAGCGCGGGCAACAGTTCGTTGCCGTCCACGTCGAGCACGGGCTTGGGGCTGAGGTTGATGCGGGAGTCGAGGAATTTTTCGATCAGATGCCCAAGGATATCGGCCTCGATCAGGGTGGGAATCTGGTTGCGGAACTTGAACTTATCGAGAATTCCCTGCACATTGGCGGAGAATCCGTCCAGGTAGGCCTCGAAATCAGCCTTGAGTTGCTGCTGTTTGGCGCGGGATTTGAGATCGCGCAGGGTGAAGGGAGAGATGTTGTAAAAGGCCTCGCCAGCGACCTGACAGAGTGCGGCGTGTTGATTGGCGATGCCCGCCTTGTCCAACTGCTCCTTCATGGCAAGGACCGCGTCCTTGGTCGGTTCCAGCAGGGCATCCAGACGGCGGATAACCGTCATCGGCAGGATTGCGTCCCGGTATTTGCCTCGCTGGTACACATCACGAAGCACGTCGTCGGCGATACCCCAGATGAAATTGACGATGGTGGTATGAGTGACGTGGTTCATGCTTCGTTATCCTTTTTTCGTGCTGGTGCGGTTGCACAGTGTTTGCCCTGGCTGGGGCAGTGACTTCCTGTTATACAGGCTTTTCTTCTTGAGCCGTTCAAGCTGGTTGTGGCAATGCGAATATCCACTGCCTCAGCAGATCCCGGAGCCTCCGATTGTGTCTAATTGTACCCGACGACCAACGCAATGAAAAAAAAGAACATTTTGAAGTTCCCTGAACAAAACGACCGTTTTCCCTTTTTCAAGGAGATCCTGGAAAACGGCTACCACGTTTTCAGCATGGAAAACGCTAAAGTCTCGGATTATTACCCAAACAAATTCCCCGACTACCCAGGAGTCGATCTTCAGCACCTCCATATTGGTGATGTGGTCACCATTCGGGTCTTTTTCCGCATAGGTGCCGGCAAGGATGTCCGCGCCGATGGCGGCTATCTGGACCTGGAGGTGGAACTCATTGATGGTGAGACGGTATTTGGCGTGATCCAGACCCAGTTACCCAAGGAATTTCCGCTCCAGGCAGGAGATTCCTTGGAAATCTATGCCGATGAAATCTTGTATAAAGCGCAAATGACGGAGCATTGAAATGGAACTCAACAACAATCAGGCCGTACTCATCCTCACCGCCTCCGAGGATGGCGAAATCACCATGGATGTCGAATCGCCGGATATGAACGGCCTCGCAAGCTCGTTGTGCCACGCCTTGGCCAAGAAATTGATGCGGGATGAGGCGTTTCAGGCAGAGTTGATGGAGATGCTTCAGGGAGTATCAGAAGGAAAGGATGATTGACGGCGTGGCTGTCCCGTGAAAAGGGATATGGACACCGATAGTCCGAAATTAAGCTACAATTTTCGGACAAGGAAACCTTGGCATTTGTCCGAAAAGGATGTACAAATATAGGACAAAGGAGACTTCCATGTCCAACCTCAAATCGAGTATCTTGGCACAGATCGACGCAGCCGGACCCGGGCATGTCTGGGTGCCGGCCGACTTCGCGCAGCTTGGCAACCGTAATGTCATCGACAAAACCCTGCAGCGCATGGTGCTGGCGGGTGAGTTGCGCCGTATAGATAGGGGCCTCTATGATAGGCCCAAGCTCAACAGCTTGACCAAGCGGCCCACCAGTCCCGACTACCGCGCCGTGGTGGAGGCCATCGCTCGCAGGGATCAACTCCGCTTGCTGGTAGACGGCATGACCGCAGCCAACGATCTTGGGCTGACCGATGCCGTACCGGCTCGCGTCATTCTCCATACCGATGCCCGTCGCCGCTCCATTCAACTCGACAACCTGAGCATCGAGTTCAAGCAGACGGCGCCCAGTCGCCTCTTCTGGGCAGGGCGTCCCGCCATGCGTATCGTGCAGGCCCTCCATTGGCTGAAAGACACTCTCGCTTCCGACCATTCCCGCATCCTGAGTCGATTAACCACAGTGCTGGCAGACCCAATCCACGGCGCTGCAATCCGCCAGGACCTGCTCGATGGTTTCAACATGCTGCCGTCGTGGATGCAAAACGTGATTCGAGAACTACCTGGCTGCGCCCCTCAAACCGCAGTGACCAAGACACCGCAAGCCTATCGTGGGGTGAAGCGCCCGACGGTTGATCGTCGTACGGCCAAATAAGTGGAGACCAACCATTGAATTCAGACTTCCAAGCCGTCATCGCTGCCAGTGACGCCGATCGGCGTGACTTGTTTCTCGGAGCTGCTGCCCGACTCGGTACCGCAGTCCAGAATATCGAAAAAGACTTTTGGGTGTGCTGGACCCTGGATGCGCTGTTCAACGGGCTGGCAGCCGGCGGTCCCCGCCTGCTGTTCAAGGGCGGCACCTCGCTCTCCAAAGCCTTCGGTTTGATCTCCCGGTTTTCCGAAGACATCGACATCACGGTGTTTCGAGACGATCTGGGCCAGAAGGCCGATGTCGCCGAACTGGATGCCCTAAGCGGCAAGAAGCGCCGCACACGCCTCGATGCCATTCGCATGGCGTGTCAAAGGTACATTGCTGGGCCGTTGTTCGAACAGTTCAACCAACTTGCCGCCTCAATCATCCCAACTGCGCGATATCGTCTGGAGATCGACCCTGAAGATAAAGACGGCCAGACACTCCTCTTTTGGTATCCTGCCGTCACGGCTTCTGTCGGCGATTATATCCGTTCCGCCGTCAAAATCGAATCCGGCGCAAAGTCAGCGCTCGACCCACACATCGCAACCACGATCCACCCTTATGTTGCAGAGAATGTATCCGGCCTGAATCTGCAGGTGGCAAACATCACCACCGTCAAGCCTGAGCGAACCTTCTGGGACAAGGTCATTATCCTTCATGGTCTGCGCCAGTGGCATGATCGTCGTAACCAATTACGGCATGGCGGACAACGCGTTTCACGTCATTACTATGACGTGCATCAACTGGTCCAAGCGGCAGCGGCGACCGAATGGCGGGCCGACCACACTCTGGCAATTGACTGCGCCCATCACGCGCGGTTGTTCTTCGGCAGCGCGGATTTAGGTCTCGACACGGCTGCACACGGAACCTTTACGCTGGCTCCCAGTCCGGCAATGCGGGATGCGCTTGGCAAAGATTACACAGCGATGTCCGGGATGATTTTCGGCGAGATCCCGTCGCTCGGCTCGGTGCTCGCCAGTATCGAGCGTTTCGAGCAGATCGTCAACAGTGCGGCAGGAGCATGAATACGGAAGGATCGTTCAGCAGGAACAGGAGAAGGCGGTTTGTGAGCGGCGAAATTTAACGTCCTTCATCCCGTTGAGCATGAAGGGTGTTTTGCGGTTCACCAGATGGCTCGGTAGAAGTCATAGTTTTTCAACACCTTGGTAACATAGGTCCGAGTCTCGTCGATATTTGGGACAGCGCCTTTGACATTACCCGGCCCTGCGTTGTAGGCGGCGAGGCTTAACGCCACATCCCAATTATAACTGTCGAGCAGGGAACGGAGATATCTGGTGCCGCCAAGGATATTTTCCAGAGGATCAAGAGGATTGGCAACCTGCAGATTCCTGGCAGTAGCTGGCATGAGTTGCATCAAACCTTGTGCGCCCTTTGGCGAGACAGCAGTGGGGTTAAAATTCGATTCGGCTTTGATGATCGCCTTGATCAGCAGGGGATCAATGCCATGTTCGGTGGCGGCTGTTTGGATAAAGGCGTTGATGGTTTGAGGGCTTGAATCTCTCGGCAATCGTGCGAGAGGTCGGTTTGCGATTTTCTTATTCGTTCGACCGCTCTTGCCCCGCACATAATGGAGGTTTCCTTGAACATCCATATAGGCGGCTACCGTCGCCTCGGCAGTGGATGGCGACGAAAAGCTCATCGCGAAGAAGAGCAGCAAGCAGGCCAGGAGTGGAAACAATGCAAAGGGCTTTCGTTCTTTTGGATCCACCTCAATCCTCGTATCTGTCACTTGTAAGGCTATTTCCGATGATTTGACTTTTTTCGGAAACATGATAAGGGTTAACCTGAAACGTATTCTCTCGCACACGAACCGGTATTGATCATTCTGCAAACCAGCACACCGGAGAACAACCATGTCTGACCAGAACAATTGGACTAGCATTTGTCCCCACTGCGGGTACGAGTCCGAAGACAGCGCGATGTGCCAATCCTGTGGCCGATTGATGGATGAGTCGGTGCCGTTGCGGTCTCTCTCAATTTCTGGCCTTTTCACTTCTTCAATGACTGGAACGGAAGCCAACTGGAATAAGTGGAATGGCAATGATGATATTGATTTTGATGACAAACTGCGTACTCATCCATCTTATGCATTTAATCCCGGCAACATATTTTATAACATCGAGGATTGATTAATTTTTCTTGAGAATTTCCACCACAGCTCCGGGTTTTCCTTCGCTCGGAGCTAATTTGTTCTCTGGCGGCGCCTGAAAATATCCCTCTGATGTCGGCCGATTCCCCTGGCTGTCCACTACCCCTTTGAACACCTTGCCGATCCCCTCGGTAGCCATTCCTTTCATATCAGTGCGAATTCGACCTTGCCCTGATTCTTCATGCCGATTGACACTCCGCAGATTATCAGCATCGGTTATGGTTCGCGTCCCGTCTGGCTTCTGTAACGGGAGGGGGCTTGCGGGAGGCTGAATACTTCCCTCGGTGATGCCGGCGGTGTTGGAGCGAACTGATCCGGCAGCCTGATCGACAAAACCCTTCATCAGACCTTGGTCATGGATTCGATCCCGGGTGTTGTGGATGGTTCCTTGTACCTCTGAGTGGGTACTGCCCCAGCCGTATCCGTGCCCGCTGACAAAGCCACTGACAATGTCACGCATATTGTTGACACCGGCAGCACCATGTTGCGTGACATAGCTGTTGAAATCGTTGATGGTTTTGCGGATCGTCTCCGGGGTTTCCTCGCCATAGCGCTCTCGGGCGTAATTCTTCACCAGAGCCGTGGTCAGGTCTGCACCATAGGATTCCTGCGACCTGCTGATAGACCGGGCCTCGTCAATGACGGAGTAGGCTTCTGTGGCACCAATACGTTTGGCCACATTGGCCAGATAATCCAACCCGCGCCCATCGCTAAATGTCTGCGCCACCGCTTCAGAGCGCACTTTGGCTTCGTCTCGGGAAAAAGCTTTGGCTGTATCTTCCGTTACTCTGAAATTGACGACATCTCCATTGCTGCCTACGACTGAAAGTTGACCATTGGCACCGATTGATGCTTGTTTGATACCACCTCCAGCACCCAGCATTCCTTGGAGCTGAGTCCTTTGCGTTTCATCCAACGTGTGGATAAAACTGGACTGATCATTAAATGCCCGTTTCCAACTGTTGCTGAGAGAGTTGTTGAGCGTGTCAGAGTAACTCATGTTTTCCCCACCTGACAGACTATCCCTCTGTACCTGCTGCCAGAGCATCCCCCAGTTGCTGTCACTGCCCAGGGTCTTGGCGGCGCCGGCCACCTTCTGCTGCACCGCCATGGCTCCGACCTTGACCGGATCAAGGCCATGAACTGAGGCCTGGGTGGTGGTTCTGGCTCCATCACTATCAACCACGTAAGAGGCCTTGCCGGCTGCAAGGATGTCTTCCTGAGTGCCTGCGCCACCCTGACCAAGGGTGACGACACTGGAAGAACCATCCGGGTTGACCGATTCCGACCGCATCCGGGTGGCAGTGCCATCCGGCCCGGTGGAAACGGTCACCGGCCCGGTGGCGGTGCCAACACTCTGGTTGGCCGAGGCCATCATGGTGGCAAAGTCGCCCTGTGATGTCATGGGGGGAATTTGTCCCGACTGCTGCAAATTCCTGCGGGCGTTCATGGCAGCGGTATGCCCGCCCACCGATTTGTGCAATCCCCAGGATTCAGCGGCAGCCTGGTTGGCAAAACGATGTTCGGCCATCCCGTCCAACAGGCCGGCGGCCTTGGTTTGTTGACGCATCGCGGACGAGAGGCCATCCGGGGTCAACAATGCTCCAGCATGACTGCCGGCTCCCTGGACAAGACTGCTCAGGTTGCCGGCCAGCATGGCCAGGGCATGGCCTCCAAAGCGGATCAGCATCATCGAGAAGAGACTGGCCAGCATGATCCCGGCGGAGCGGATGACCCCAAACATGGCCAGCATCTTGGTGGACACCGAAGGCAGGGCTGCCATGGCATAGACGCCGAGACTTGATTGCCGGACCTCCTCGAAGTTGCGGGCGGCGTAGTCCATGGCCGCCCCGTGGATCACCGCATCGGTCACGCCCCAGGTGGAGAGGAATACAAAAAAGCCAAGCATCACCGAGGCGGCCTTGCCGACAATCGGAGTGGGGAGGAAGAGCACCAGAAACGGAATCACACCAATGGCAATGGCGGTCATCACCGCCCGGATGATCGGTATCCACTCGTTCATGGTCAAACCGATCCCCAGCCCAGAGGTGGTGATTTTCCGGTCGCTCTCCATCAGCATAGAGGTCTCTACATCATCCTGGAAATAGAAGTTGTAGAGGATCTCGGCGATCTGCCGTTGCTGGATGATCCGCTCCGGCGTCACTGCTGTGCCGGTGGTGAAGTTGAGGGTGCCCGAGATCTGATTGCGGCAGGTGGCCAACTCGGTGGCGCTGCTTGGCTCGTAGTAGGATTTGCTGCACACCTTGCGGATCGACTCGCTGTAGTTGGCGGCGGTGGCATAGATCGGCTGGAGGTTGTTCCAGGCCTGGGTGCAGGTCATGGCGGCGCCGGCCGGGTTGGCGGCATCGTAGTAGACGGTGAAAACGGAAGGATTCACCGCCTGGGCGAGGTTGACAAGGAAATCGGTGCTGGTGTTGCGCAGATCATCCAGGGACAGCGTGGTACCCGGTCGCATTAACTCAAAGGTGACACAGTCCTTGACGTAGCGGATCATGGAGGTGCGGGCATAATTGTCCTTGGGCGAAGAGCCCTTGACCGACTCCAAGGTCTTGAAACCAATGCCGCCGGCGGTCTGGGTATAGGCTGCATCCGGAGCTGCCGAGGTATCAATGATGTCCACCAACCCGCGCTCTATCAGATTGAGGGTGCCGGCGGTGAAAACGATGGCATCCGGGATATCGCCCACCGTCTGGAACCGGTTGAGCACCGGGTCATAGACGGTGATATGCCCCTTGGGCACAAAGACCGCGAGATAGACGATGGCTCCGAAAACCACTGGCACGGTCCAGGTGAGCGGGATGATCCGGGCCCCGGTAGTGGCCCGGGCAATCCAGGCCGCTGCCCCGGCCATGATGCCGATGACGGTCATCACAAAAATGAGCCCCTGATAACTGGCATCGCTGAAGATCAGGGCTATGCGGATGAAGGCCTGGACAATGGGGTTGAAACCACCGTAGGTGTAATATTCCATATCCAAGGCCAGGGCAGACCCGGCCGAGAGGAGAACACCGGCTGACACCAACGGGAGAATCGTCATTTTTTTCATCGTGCTTTTTCTCCCCATCACAACTGCATCCTCGCGGCCAGGTCCTTGCCATAACGCCGGGTGATCTCGGCCGCCATCTGCACCTCCATCCGCTGCATGTGGTTGAGATAGGCGACCGTGGTGTTCATCTCGTTTGCAGCCGTGACATAGCTGGTCTTGGCGGCCTCCTTGAGCGCACGAATCCGCGCCAACATGGCGGTGATACTCTGGTCGGCATGCTCGGCAAAAAGCACGGCGGCACATTTCTCCGGTCCCTGGCCGGTGGATGGCCCGGCCTTCTTCTCCAACACCTCCTTGGCCTTGGCGGCAATCGATTCACCTCGAAGATAGAGATCAGAGAGCATCTGCAGGCTATAAGCTTTGGCGGTGATGTCGGCCAGGCCGGGGATGATCGTTGCCCTGGTGCTGGTGCCCACGGCAGTTTTGAGGATCGGCAGGGTGGCTAGCGGGTTGGATTCGAGGAAGGTCTGCTCAGCGGTGGTGAGCGTGCCTTTGGTCTCCACCTTATCGGCAATGCTGTTCAGGGTGGTGCTGATATGGGCGACCAGGTCCCGGTTGGCATCGCTGATCTGGCTACAGGCGCCGGTTGTACTCTTGATGTAGACCGCACCTTCGGTGAAGGCCTTGATGTCATCCGGATTATTCTGCGGACAGGGCGGAATGGCGGAGATGCGATAGGCATTGGCGGGGCCTTCCAACTGCACGTCCCCCACCAGTCCCCGGATCAGATCGATATGGCTGGCGGGGATGCTCATCTTTGATCCGACATTGGCGAGCAGCGAGCCACCGGCGAGAAAGATGTTGGTCATGTCCGCATTGCAACCGCTGGTCACATCCGCTACGTCGGCTGATTGGGGCTGGTTGTTGTTGGCACGGTCCTGCTTGGTGAGAATGTCCCACATCTCAGCGGTACCGCTGACCAATTTGTTCTCCTTGATGGCGGTGCCGAGTTTCTCTCGCATCACCTCGGAGGAATGAAAGCCGTTTTCGTTGGCCACGATCCCCACCAGCTCCTTGGAGGCAGAACACTCATCGAGTTGCATGGAGTTGAGCTTGTCGGCCAGGGCCTCGAAATTCTTGATGGTATTGGAGCACTGCTCGCAGAGCGTCTTCAAGGCCAGATCAAAGGCCACCGCCGGAGCACCCGAGAGGATGGCCTGGAGCTTGTTGACCAGGTAGTCGGTGTTCATGAAGCTGAAGCCGCCCATGAACACATCGATGCCGCCGCATCCGCTCTTGATCCGGGGTACCTCCACGGTGACCGGATATTCGGCGGTGCTGTGCCAGCGGCCGGAGAAACTGCCGCCGGAGTAGTAGCCGCGCTGCTGGCCGCTGAAGTAGTTGGGAGTGCTGCCGGCATGCTGCACCAGCCAGTCGTCGACCCAACCGGCCTGTGCCGCCTGGGTGGAGAGGGTCACAGCAACAATGGCGGAAAGGAATGCTGTTCTCATGGTGATGGCCTCATGGATGACTGGTTGATTGGGCCGTTAGCCTGCCAGGGTGTTTGAATCTTCAGGATCGAGGTCGGGTCCAGGGCGCTGCCTTTCTGGAAATCATAGGTAGTGAACGATTCCATGGAAGTGTCCCCGCGCATGGAGCGAATGGCCTGGTAGAGGTTGCGCTCGATCTCCGGGAGCGTAGCCACGCCGGTGGCAATGGGCATCGAGACCTCCCGGTCCTGCCTGATCAACAGCAAAGTCGGAGTGGTGGTGATGTTGAAGCGCAGGGCGATATTGGGTTCACGTTCCATGTCCACCGGCTTGACCTGCCAGCCGTACTTGTCGACGAAGTAGGCCAGGATCTGCGCCTGCTTCTCACAAAAGCCACAACCGGCAGCGGCAAAGAACAGCAGAGCATGATCTTTCCCTGCTTCGCGGATCGTTCCCGCGATTTCCTCCTGTTGCATCTGCACCCGTGCCAGGGTGCCAGGGCTGGAGGTGGGATAGACCTGGTTGATGTTGAACAGGTCGGCACGTTTCTGAGTGACGTATTGAGTGGCGTTGGCGTAGGCCAGGGCCTTGCGCCGGGCGATGTCCTGGATGGAGAGGTATTCAAGGATGTTCTGCTCGGTAGGGTATTGGACCGCCTTCTTTTGTAGGCCGTTCAGCAACTGCTGAAAATCATCCGGATGCATGTCCCACAGGGTTTCGGTGGAATAGTGGGCCAAGGACACCTCACGCGGCATGCTGGCGGAGGTTGTGGGTTCAGTTGCTGGCATTTCCCGGTCCCCCTCGGCCACAGGAGCCGGATCCTCATACCAGAACCAGCCGTGCTTGCTCTCCTGGTAAAAGCTGGTGGTCGCCGAGGGCATGGTGGTCCCACACCAGACTGGAGATGCCAGCAATGCCAGGCATAACCCTAGGCTACCAAAGCGGTAGAGCCTGATGGCTGATCTCATGTGCATCAATGAACCCATAGTATTTGCTGTCATAACTGCGGGGATGGGTGCCGACCATGAACAGCTTGTCCGCCGGAACCGGCCCGTTGAATGAAAAACAGGGCAAGGGCTGCCCCTTGCTGTCTGATTCCAATGCCTGCCCCAAGAGCCTGCCATTGCAGAAAAAGCGGTTTGCTACATCCATAGTCAGTTGATCACCCGGAAGGCAGCCGACCCGCTTGATCATCTGGTCATGATCGGCACGAAGTCCCGGCTGCACCTGCGAGAGGCCCTGATGGCGGAAAACCAGGTAATCGTCCAGCTCCACCTTGGCAGGAGTTGGGAGCAGAAAGAAGACCCGATGCTCCAGCGAACCACTGGTGGCCACGGTAACGCGGCCGGGCAACCAAGCACCAGCCAGGATAAAAGCGAGAAAGACGATGGCCACGGTCTGTTCCCGCCGGCTCAACCGCCACCATTGTCTACTTGAGCTTGATTTCCGAATCCGGGTCATGATGGAGCACCACATCCTTGAGGATGATCAGATGGTGAGGAGGTTGTTCCTGGATCATCTGTTCCAGGGCGTCGAGGTTGCGCTTCCATTGGTCCTCGGTGATGGTGCCGCTTGCGAGCAAAGTCTTCTGCTCCTGCAGGTATCCTTTGAGGTCAGCCACCTTCACCTTGGGAGCCAGGAATCGGTCGTAGGCAAAAAGCACTCCCAAAACGATGACCAGGACAATACCGATCACCTCCAGGTAACCAGGAGAGACCATCACTCTGCTTTCTTGGTCTCGCACTTCAATCGATTCGTTCACTGACCACCTCGCAATCGGGCAAAAATACCGGTAAGCGCGGGACTGTTCGCCGCCTTGCCGATCTTTTCCAACAAGAAAGCCAGTTCCACCTCCCCCTGGATCGACCAGGAATCCTGGCCGTTGTCATAGACAAGGGCCGGCGCCTCGCTGATGTTGTACCTTGCAAACAACTCCGGGTTGACCTTGAGCGGTACTGCCAGCCGCTGACAGGGAGCTTCAGGGGTATCCCGGCATCCCAGATCAGCCTGCATCACCCGGCTGAAGTAGTCGGCATTAAGGCGCTTGCCTGCCAATCCCTGCGGCAGACCAAGCAGAACCGGCATAATACGTTGCTCGCCGGTTCGTCTGACATCAATCAAATATCGATTCACCATGGCCTCCGGCACGGAACTGGAGAGGAAGATGTAGACCGACTCCTGAATGGAAAGCGTTCCTTTTCCTTGTGTTGCCGATGTTTGCTCTTGCTGTGGATTTTCGCCCTGGATCCTTTCCATCTGGCAGCGCAGCTTCTCCTGAAAAGCAGGCGAGTTGAATTGTTCCATTGTCTTCCGGGCATCCTCCTGACCTTCCAGGGTGTGGCTATTCTCAGGCACAGTCATTGTCTCGCGGAGCCTCCCAGCCTGTTCTTGCACCGTTTCTACGTGTTCCCTTTCACCTTGGTATTCATTTGCTTTGACGATGGAGCCAGCAAGAAAGAGCGAAGCCACCAGGGCAAAGACCTGTGTTTTCCGAGTCATTCGCAGCATGTGCAGCACCGTTGCTTGCGGTAGACCACCCAGAGAAATTCGTCATTGGAGCCCAGAGCACCCATAAAGGGAGTGTTGAGCCCGGAATCATACAGGGCAGTTGCCCGGCCGATGGGATGTACGCCCCTGATCCCGGGCCTGGCCACGTTCATCTTGTAGTGGCTCTTGATCCAGACCGGAGTATGCATGCAGCCGCATTGCGGATAGGGATCGCAGATCATGCCGATGCGGTTGAGCTTGTAGAGCATCCGGTAGGCGGCGGTGGCATTGGCCTGGACGATGTTATCGTTATCGACATGGCCGGTCATGGGATAGGCGGATCCACCACTGCCGACGCACCAGGGCATGGCATCCAGCGGCCAGCCGGCATTGGCAGCAGTGGCATCGGCCATGCAGGCCATGACCATGGCCTTGTTGGCAAAGAGGGAGACCTCGGGGGTGAGCAAGGCGGCTAGTTCGTCGTTTTGCCAGAGCGGGTCAAACTCGCTCCACCAGGTTCCGTAATCGTTGCGGTCACAGATCCAGGGCATCAGGGGCAGGAGGAAGGCGTGCGACTGGGCAAAGGTGGATTCGTTGGCCAGATTGACAGCATCCGAGCTGTTGTTTTTGCCGCCGATCTCGTCGGTCACGCTCCCTCCAACCGAGGTTCCCAGGGTGGCGGAATAGAAGGCAACCGAGGAGGTATCCAGGAGCAGAAAAGGTTCCCAATAGCTGACGATCAATCCAACCTCGACACCCCAAACTCTGGGGCAGAAACACACGCCCTCAACGGTAAAATCGATTTCTGACCAGTGAATGTCAGTGATGGGATTGAATGGCACGCCGCCCTTGCCATGGGCAGAAAAAGGCGCCAGGAAAAAGAGGCAGATCACCAACATCCTCTTAAGGTTTCGCTGCAAGGCCCACCTCCCGAACCGTCAGTTTATTGTCCTGCTCGATCACCACCGAAGGAGCTGCCTTGAGCTGGAGCCGGGCGGCAACGTCATGGGTCAGGTAGTAGACCGGGCGCTCCAGTTCTTGTTTCACCTCGGCGGCATAGCCGCCGGAGAGCAATAGGATGGCCCGCTGGTTCTGGAAATAGGGAGACCCCTTGAACCACTCGATCTGTTCCGGATCGCGGCCGTCAATGACCACCAGCCCACCGCTCAACCCAGCATACTGCAAGGGGTTGAAGGTGAAACCCTGGGGATAGAGCAGCTTGCCCTGGCTATCCCTGATGTCATGGTCGAGGGTATGGGTCAGGTCAACGGTGAACACCCGGTCACTCGCTGCTCGGGGCAGCGTATGCAGGTTGGCCGGTTGATAGCGATTATGGGTGTTGAACAGGGCATCGATATCGATATTGGTCGCCTTCTGCTTGAACTCTTCCCGGATGTCCTGTTCGACGATGGGATAGGTCCGCCCCACGGGTCCCAGCCGGGTATGCGCGGCCAGCACCTGGGTGGCACAGGTGATGATCCACAGGGCAGAAAGAAGTTTAGAGTCCATCCTGCACCCTCCGGGCAACCATCTCCAGAATGGCTTGGTGATAGCTGAGGCCGTTTTTGACCATGGTCTCGATGACGGCAATCTCGGCGGGCTTGGAGGTGTAGATGAAGTAGTCGTAGTCGTTGACCACCAAGCGGGCCACACCGAGACCAAAGGGGGTATCGAAAAAGATCTCCGAGTATTTGGGAGGATTGGATTTGACGCTTTTGAGGAGTTGGAGCACAAAGTCGTCATACTCGATCAGCCCCTGCTTGCGGGCCTGGTCGAAATCCGAGGATTCGAGGTAGATCTTGAAGGCCGAGTTGCCGTTGATTACCCGGCCGACCTCACCGAAGCTGTCGAGATCGAGGATCGACTGGGTGATGATCATGAAGCTGCCGTTGTACTTCCTGGCACGGCGGTACCCCTCATTGATCACCGGTCCGAGCATGGCGGCCTTGCCCAGAAACTGCCAGGCCTCGTCAAAGATGATCAGCCGGGACCGGGAGCGGTCGGAAAGATAGAGATCCTGGGTGACGGCATTGAGCACCAACAGGGTGACCACGCGGTAGAGATCGGGCTGGATCTTGAGATTCTCCAGCTCCAGAACCACAAAGGCATCGCGGTGGATGTCGAAGGTGGAGGGACCGGTGAAGAACTTGCCATGAAAGCCGTGGCTGGTGAACTCACGGATGTTGAAGGCCAGCTTTCGTGCCACCTCGACCAAGGCCGGGTTATCGCTCATGGTGTCGAAATCCGCTGCCGGCACTTCAGGGAACTTGGCCAGGAATGCGTAGACCGTATCGGCATCAGCCGCCTGCCCTTTCTGCTGCCAGGCCCAACGGACCGCGTTGCGGATCATGTTCAGTTCGGTGTCATCGCATCTCTCGGTATCGGAGTTGGAGTAGGCCATCTGGGCAAAGACAGCGGTGACCGACTTCAATTCCTCCTCCGGCTCCTGAATGGAGGTGAAAGGATTGAGGCAGACCGTTGTGCCCGGCTGGAAGTCGAGATAGCGAGCGCCCAGCATGTTGGCGATTTTCTTGTACGAGCCGCCGATGTCGATAATCCGCACCAGGGAGCCGCAGGCGTAGTAGTTGAAGGCCAGGAAGTTGACCAGAAAGGACTTGCCCGAACCGGTGGTGGCGCAGCAGACAGTGTTGTGGTTGGGCGCTCCCTTGGCAAAGAAGTCCAGGCTGACCAGTTGGCCCTTGCGGCCGGTAAAAATCAGCTTGGGCACCCCGCCGGTGCCGGCGAAATCGCCCTGGACCGGCAAGAGTGGTGTAACCGAAGGCACCGGGGCAATGAAATCCCGCTCCAGGTTATCGACGTTCCTGCCGGTGGTGTAGAGGCAAAACGGCAATGCTGAGATGAAGAGGATCTTCAGGATAAAGGTGTCTTGCTGCATGACATAGCCGTTATCCTCCCAGATCCGCCGCGCCCGGGTACAGGACTCGCGTGCCCCTTCCAGATCCCGGTCCCAGACCAGGAGGACGGGGATGATGCGGACGAACTTGACCCCATGCTCCAGGGCATCGGTCGCCTCCAGATGCTCCTCTTGCTTTCGTCGCAGCAAGGGGGAGAGCGAACCCACCGCCTGTTGGTTGAGGAGCAGGTTGCACTTGGCGTGGATCCTGGTCTCCAGGCCCTGCTCAAAGAGGATGTTGAGGGTGTAGAGGAAACCGGTCTTGATCTGGTCCATATCCGAGACCAGACCCCAGATGCCGCCAAAGAGCGTATTGGTCTGCAAAGGGTCGACCTCGGTCGGGATAATTTTGGGGGTGGTACAGCAGAAATAGTTGTCGCCTACCTGGAGGTGATCTCCCTTCTCTTTGACGATCGTGTCCGCATTGAGGATCTGTTTGCGCAGGGGGATGGTGTCGTTGTAGCTGGTGAAGTTGTGCTCCGGGTATTCAGCCGGATAATGATTGAACAACCGCCGCGCCCATTCGAGCAGATCACCCGGCTGCATGGTGCGCGGAGACAACAGCGCCGCCTTCAAGGTTTCGGTGATCTGCCGCTTGATGTCCTGGAGGGGTTTTGCTCTCTCCCGGTCGATGAAGTCCTCGGGGTTCGGAGCCTCCGGGGTATCGCCGGGCAACTTGACCGCGACGAACAATCGGAAATTGCGCACCGGGATGTTGGAGCAGGCGGCCAGGCCGCGCCGTCCCTGCTCCATGAAGTCGATAATTTGATCCGTGCTGGTGCGGACGATGATGTC
>JACCEE010669173.1_pt1 | contig 19508 bp, 19 predicted proteins | sample 7449931 | NCBI WGS metagenome assembly JACCEE01 (sample SAMN15323457, study PRJNA562643) | freshwater metagenome | isolation source: river surface water | place: USA:Blue River Watershed | collected 2017-08-19 | reverse complement strand
TCTTTGACGCTTACAGAATACGTATCTGCACTTGTTTGAGTCAATGAATCTACCACTGACCAAATGTCTTGAACTGTAATTTCTGCAATATTTTTATTAACGCGAGCTTTGAGTTTAGCAAACATTGCTGCTGCTAAAATACCTTCTGCAACATCGCCCCTATTAGAAATCTTGTCACTACCATCACCTCCAGCAGCATCTTTAAATTCTGGAGTTTTTTGTAAGCTACCCAATGATATTTTACCACCATCTGCAAGTGTTAAAACTATTCTTCCAGAAAACTTACCAGCATCTATTAGTTGTTCTAACCTATCTGCTTCGGCTGGATCTATTTCTACAGTGTCGCCGGTTGTTGTTTCAAAAGGGCTACCTGTTCTAATTTTATTTAAGAAGGTTTCTTTTCGTCCGGGACGATCTAAAATGCCTTTAGCATCTAATCCAGCTTCTGCTAAGATCAATTGTTTGAGTTCTAATAGTTTCATAATGTATTATTTATTTTAGTCTTTATCTAAAATATCTCTATTAGCACTTAACCATGCTCGTGCTGCTTTACTGTCATCGAATATTTTATGTGTAACCCCGTCACCGTCTAGTACATGATAGCGAACTTCGGTACTTCCATCAGCACGGTTACGTCTCGTCTGTTTAATAAATGCACGACCGTCGTCTATGCTTTCTGTTAGTTCATTTACTTTCATGATTTCTTACCTTTGATTAAGTTCATAATACCTGCAAACTTGCTGTGTCTATCTTCTAAACCTTTTAAGCCGCTGTTAATCGGTTTAGTTACTTGTGCAGTATCATTGAAATTAGTTACTGCGGGTGCCACTCGTTGTTGCCAAAACCAAACTGCTACTTTAGCTGCTACATCGGGGCGTTCTACTAATTCAGGACGTTGCTCTAATGGTAATCCTAACGCCTGTCCTGCACGTTTGTAATTATCTCTGCCAGTTAGCTGAATATAACCACGGCCTTTATAACGTTCGCCATCTCCAACTTTTTTATTACCTAATATCTTAGCTTTACGTGGATTATGTTTAGGATCGTATTTTCTAAAATCTAACTTGCCACCGAATTCTGTTAGTCGTGTAAAGTTAGCAGTTTCATGAGCACACTGAGCTACTAGCTGTGCTAGTTCACTGCCGCGAATACCTGCGGCTTGTGCTGTTTGAATTAATATCTTTGCAGCTGGTTTTAATACTAACTGAGCTGCTTGATCGTGTCCTAACGCCTGTGCAGAAGCAACAGGAGCCGCCGGAAATTGTTTAGCTTGTGCCGGTTGTGCGTAAAGGGCGGCGGCACCCATAGCAGCACCGGCTACCCAATCCTTCCAGCCTTCGTCTAGTTCAGTAGAAACGATATCATCAACTCGCATTATTCGTATCTCGGTGTCACTGTAACTTCACCGCCTTCATGTTGTCTGATAAATTCCGGACTACGTTGTAATATCCAGGCACGAGCTTTTTGGTTTGCTTCACCTTGAGTTTCTGCTTGTACCCTGAATACTACCTCGTCGCCAATCTTAACGTCCCAGAAACCTGTAAAGCGTTGTTGTGTTTGTCCTGGCACTGTTGCTGTACGAGCAGGAGTAGTATCAGCTTGTTGGCGAGTTCTGACACCGTATAGTTCAGGTGCTTCTGCACGCAATCCTAATGCAGTGCGTGCTTCTTGCTCTGCTGCCATGCGATTGGTATGGTCAAGGTGCCTAACACTGCTTCCATCACTGATTCTGTAGATTTCCCAAGGACCGGGACCATGTGGAGTTAAGTCACCCCTGTTAGCATTAGGTTCTTGGAACTGATCTGCTTGTGCAGGTTCAATCTCACGAATTTCAATATCTCCGCGAACCATAGGATTAGATTGACGTAAATCTGCCAAGTATCGTTCGGCCGCTGCTTGTGTTGTAAATCTTCTTAAATCTTCTGTTCCGCCCCACTTTGCAAATCGTTCGGCATTAGTTAGCCATAGACCCCAGTTACCGGACATGCCTTCTCCGCTTGCTGGAGGAGTATTTACTGGACGTTGGCTATTTCCAGTTGCTGCTTGAGCAGCACGTTGTCTTTGCAGATCTAATGTACTACCTGGGATTGGTGGTTGGCCGCGAGTTGCTTGCGGGTCATAATGAACATCTACCGCATCACTTGGATTCTCTTGTTGCCATTGTGCCAACACTGTGTTAGCGTCATCTACACCTGAAGCATTGAATCTATATACAGGTACTGGAGGATTTTCTCCTCGCGGAGCAAGGATCCACGCACCTTCAGGATTGCTAGCACGACCGCCAACAGTTGGACCGCCAGATCGTCTTACAGCTTGCGGCTCGCCTGTTGTGGCTTTTATCGGGGTTTCTTCGTACGGACGTAAGACACTAGCCTTAAAGCTCAATGCTGCTTCGCTTTCGGGATGTACGCCCCATTCTTCAGCTGCAACTTCTTTGGCAACTTTTTCGTTCGGAGCAACAACTTCCATGCGTCGACCATTACTCCATTCAACGTTCCACCAATATTTTTTACCTAGTGGATTTTTACCTTTTGAAATATCTCGACTTAATTGTGCAGCACGAACTTGTCTAATTAATGCTTCCTTGTCTAACTCGCCAGCACTAAAGTTGGCAAATAATTCTACGATTCCTGGCTCATTGCTACTAGGTGCCAATAACTTGTACAATTTCTTTGCGTATTCTTGTTTGTATTTTGTCTCGTCTAATGCTGCATCTAGTGCAACAACAAAACGTAGCAGTGTTGGTTCAATTAAACTAAAATTAGCATTAAGCCAGTCGCCGCCCGGGCTGCGGAATTCTATATAACCGCTTTTAGTATTGATACTTGTATACTTGCTAGTTGTTCCGCTATGTATAACTTTTGCTGCTGCTGTGCTTAAATGTTCTTTCATTTTGTTAAGCAATGCTGCCGCGTCTTCAGGGCGTTGTTTAATGTTTTGTTTGACAATTTGTAAAGCACTTTTAGCGTAAGTATTACCCATACGACCGAATTCGTTTAACACTCTTTCATCGCCTAACAATACTGCTAATTTAACATAGTCTAGTTTTTCCATGCTAAAGTCAGGAACACTAACGTTAATATGCAAACCTGTGCTGTCATTGGTATAGCAGCGATTTTTATCAGCCCATTCTTTCACAGATGCTAGATCTGCAAGTAGTTCGTTAATAGGCATTGGCGGACTAACAAATTCTAATCCCGCATCACCTGGTTCATCTCCTTCTAAACTGCCATCAGGTTCAACTACATAAGCGTTTGGCTCTCGACGTGCCCCGTGATAGTTAGTACTAAAATTTACTCGCTTGCCCATGTGATTGCTAAAGTCATCTGCGATACGTTGTGCATTTTCTTCCCCGTCGCCGCTGCCGTCATATTCAGTCCAGTGTGGCCATTCGATATCGTAGTTCCTAGAAATGTCACTCATAGCAGTATGACCTTCGAATTCTAACCATTCACTTTGTGTATCAGTGTCGGACATTATACTCTGCCATTCTTCGTTTTCCCATTCTTCGTAGGCTTCGTCATAATCGCTGCCCATGTCTGCTAGAATTTCATCAACTTTTTCTTTGATCATTTCAGCATGACGTTCTTCTACCATGTTTCTAAATTCTTCTGTACCTACACCAAATTCAGGATTAGCTTTTTCTATTTCTTCTACAGCTCGATCAAATAGTTCATCGCTATAATCTCTATCAACTAGTTCTTTAATAATATCGTAAGATGCATCTGCCCAAGCTTCTTGTTTCTTTTCGCTTAAAAAGTCACTGTCGTAATATGCTTGTTCAATCTCATCCATAAGACGGTCAACTGCACGGCGACCGTTATGTTCTCCGTCATGGAAGAACCTTCTAATGTCATCGAAGTCTCCGATGCTTTCGTCTTGATCGTAGTCTGGTTCGCTTTCAAAGTAGTCTGATCCGTCCATATCTCCGATTTCAGGAACGATCATTTCAAATTCCATACCGGCACGAGCATCAATGTTTGCTGCTAATTTACGCAATATGCTTGGACTCATATTGACTTCGTTGATTAGTTGTTCTAAAATTTCAGTGTATTTCATTTTTTCTTATGCTTAAAATATTCTATTCGACGCTCTTGCTTCTTAACCCATTCTTTACTAGGTTTGCCTTCGCCTTTAAAATAAACTAAAGGACGTCCTTCTTTTTTACTTACTATAGCCCAACGCTTGTGTATTTTACGTAGGTATTCAAATAAGTCAGTTGCTCTATATGCTTCACTAACTGGCTGGTCAACATCTTTTAACTTTAAACCTAATTTTTGCAATAAAGGCAATATCTTATGTTCTTCTTCTTCACTTCCGAAAGCTAAAATAGTTTCAGGTGCGCCTTGTCCGAACCAGTTGGGATCAGCATCATCTAAATCACTTATAACTTGACCTAACTTATACCAATCATAAGTGTCACTTACTTTAACTAAAGTAGTTCCTTGTGGGAAAGGTATTAAGTTTTTATTAGTGCTTACATTTTGCACGCCTGGTTGCACATCTTCTGTTTTCGCTCCACCGATTGGTGTTTGCTGACGTTTCTTTAGCCATTGTTCGTATTCTTGCGGACTGCTAAATTCTTTACGTTTTTCGTTTTCGTAATGTTTTCTTTGTTTAGTTATTTCCATTTCATCACGGGCTTCTTTGTTGCCTGCAAAATATGATCTCATTGTAGCAAGACTTGCTTCGTTTATATTTTCATTTTTTTGGCCACGTTTAACTGGCAAAGGATATTTCTCGCAGGCTTGTTTAACGGTATCGAAGTATGTTAGTCCGTTTACTTTTAGCTTAGGATCAGTTCCGCTGGCATGATAGAACGCAACCTTATCATTAGCACGAGCTGCATCACGCAATGCTGTTGCACTGCTTACACGGGGACTTGGTACATGAACAATTTGTGCAAACTTATAATAACCGTGACGACCTTCAACACCGTTGTATTGATTTAGTAGCTTGCCACTCCACGCCCAGTCTGTGTCGTCTGTAATATACGCAATAGTAGCGTCTTCCTTGTTACCTAAATCTTTATAAATTTTTGCCGCCAACGTAACTACACTTTGTTCTGCTGCAATATGACCGGCGATAGCAGGATAAATTTCTTCCATCCAAGCTGACTTTTGCTCAAATGTTAGCGGATCATTCGGTCCTAATGTGCTCGGGTTGGTACCAATGTACCATTTTACTCCGGCGTTTTGAACAGTTTTCCATACTTCTACATGCCCTTGGTGTGCCGGATTAAAGCGTCCAAAGGCAAATGCTGCTGTAACGCCCGCTGCTTCATTTAATAAATGTCTAATCTTCATTGTGGTGTCCAACGCTTTCTCGGTACAAACTTTACATTGCCGAATTGTTTATTTGCATCTGCATAACGTACTCGACCTTCTCCGTTAGTATCCCAAATATCTGCTCGAGGACCTGACTCGATTTGATCTATTACGTTGTCTTTTAACATTTGTATTGCTCTTACAATTTTAAATATTTCAGCCAATGCGTTATTATTACTTGTATTTAACTGTTTTATTTTTTCTTGCTTTGGAGCAGAAACTTTCGTAGCTGCCCAAGTAAAAAAGTGCTCAGTGCTTAAACTATCCAACTGTTTTGCTTTGGCTGTTTGATTTACATAAGTGTAGATAACTTGTTTTAAATCACTTATACCAGCAGCACCTGCAAGGAATGTATCTACTTGTCGAGCATGCTGTTTGGTATGGTTCTCAACTTGGTTAATCATTGTAGTATCAACTCGAACCGGTGCCACGTTATAGATAGGACCAAGAACAATTAGTTTAGGATTTGTGTTAAACTGACTAAAATCTTTAATAGGTATTTGTGCAGAATCTGCTTGACCGTGCTCTGTAAAGTAAGCATGTCCTACAACCATAACTTCTGCCTGTGCGATACGCTTGCCTAGTTCACTGTCAGCACGAACGTGGTAGCAAGTTTGGCTCTTAGGGTTAGGACAGAATGTATAAACTCCATCTTTTAATTCCGGAGGACTTAGAAACAACGCATCTGCGTAGACATAATATGTGCTGTTGCCTTCTACTTGCTCGGGAGTTGCTGCTGCAAACAAGTCTGCTAAACTTGCAAACTTATTGGCAAACTCTTGACGACTTGCGATTTCTTCAGGTGTTGCTGCCTTGCCTGTGCTCATAATATAGTCTGCAACATCCTTACCAGTTGCAGGTAAGTTAGCACGACCCCATTGTGCATGCCCATGTGGGGGGATAATTCGCCCGCTCTCTCTACCCCAATAGATTTGAGGATTACCATCCCACTTCATACGAACACTAGAACTACCTTGCTCTGTGTTCATGTCTTTTAAATGTTCAAGGGCTTCGATAGTACCCTTAGTGCCGTAAAAAAACACCAAGTCTTCTAAGTGATTAAATGCACGACCTAGCTTAGGGTCTGCTGCTTCTTTTAATTCTAGTAATCTCATTTTAGTTTAGGGTTTCCAAATACTGTTTCTCTAACAACCTTACCACTAGGTAATCTACGGTCGTAAGTATCATTGTCAAACATTTCCAAATAAGGATCATTAAACAATGTTTGTAAAATTCTCACATCTTCTACGGCAGGTACATTAAGTTTCTTTAACACTGCTCGCATAGCATCGCTAGACTCTAACCATATACCTGGTTTAGTTAGTAATGCTTGTATCTTTTGTATGGCTTTATCTTTACTTGTTCTAGAGCCGTCATGTCCGATGCCTTGTATTTTATATCCTACCCATGCTTCGTTGTTACGAGCTTCTCTATAAAATACACAGGCATCAACATCAGGATCTTGATCCCAATCTATTACATTCCAATCGCTGGGAATAACATCTTTTAAACTGTTTATGAAACTACCATCAGATGTGTTAGTATACGCTGTTTGTACAAGACTTACAAGATCATCCCCAACCTCTTCTTTATCGGCGTTAGAGATTAACAACTCCCAAGAATTCTTTGGTAGTCGAAATTCCTGTAATATGTCGGATACCAACATTATGCTTGCCCTGTCCAAACTGCAAACAAACCAGTGCTTGAATAATTATTACTATAGACATTGCTTAGGTTGGTTTTTACATAAGCCTCTAACTCTTTTTTAGTAGTGTTAGGTTGTACGTCAAAGGCAAAGTAATGACGACCGGATTTAGTCTCACCAATGTGTTGCCCGCCTAATTGACCCATAATAACGTCTATCTTTTTGTTAACGTTACCGTACTCAAAATCATCGTCGTTTATTCTGAAATAACCCTTCATTTCAACCCCAGGGATCTGACTTAGACTCATCCAGTTTCTACGACCGCCAGGTGTTTGACTACTTCCAGCAAGTAATGGACGCTTCATGATAGTTAAGACAATACCATATAGTGCTTTGGCTAAACCAACGCCGCGATAGTTTTCGTCTACTGTAATGGTTCCAACTTGCACTGCACCTTTCATCGGGAAATAGTGACTGACATCATTTACTGTGAGTTCTCCTACTAGTTTACCTGGTGCAGAATCGTATGCTGCCTTGCGCCTTGCGTTTCGTTGCTTTACCCATTCTACCCTGCTGGCCCATTCTCTTCTTGTATAAAATGGGGGTCTTTCTGTGCCAGTGGGTTCTTCTTGGAAAGCATCCTTGTTTGCAGAGTCCCACAATCTTATGATAAAATCGCCACTATCGTTTGTAATAGAATATAGCAAGCCACTGCCACCAGGTAATTTGCGAACAGTTTTTTCTCTACCGTAAGTGTCTAAGTATTTTCTGCCGCCCTCGAATCCGCTTGGGCTTAGTCGTTCTATTTCATCTAATTTAAATTCGTTTATTTTCATAGTCTGTTTAATATATTACGGAACCATTCATTGGTGCCCACACGGCCTTCTTGTTTAATTTCTTTCCAATTAGGATCAGCCTTGCCACGAGCCAATAACTCTGCTGCCTGTTGCTGCGGTAATGCAGCCAGTATACTTTCTACGCTACCTAATACTGTAGCATCTGCTTTACCAGTTAAGATGCTGGCAATTTTATCTAAGTCGTCTGTAACAAAGTCAGCTTTTTTACCGTTCGCATCTCTAGCAAATAAACCTTGCCAAGCCGACCACATATAGCCTTTATCTTTGGCCAAGAATGCCATGAGTAATTGCTTGTTTACTCCTTTGTACGGACTACCTTTTGGGATACTATGAGTATGAAATTTAGCAATTCTATCTGCATTAGCAGTGACCATAATGTCTACTTGGTGATATTCTGTACCAACTGGAACGTTTACATGAACATTGATACCTGTTTGTGCAGTAGCTAGACCTTTCGCTGCAATGTAATCATTTAATGCCTTACGTGCTGTTTTAGCATCTTTAGCGTTAAAGTAACTCATAACAGCGGCTTCATCTGCTAATACATCCATATCACCACTTTGTTTTCCAGGTGTTGGACTGGCTGCACTACCAACTGGTATTACTGTAATGCCAGTGCCTGTCAATGCTGCATTAACTGTTTTTAATATAGCAGGAACATCTTTATGGTCAAAAGGAACAGCGGTATCAAATACGTTTCCGCCTTCTAATAAAATCATACTAACTCCAATTTGTTTCTATTATTTACCTTAAAAACATAAAACAAAACCCGCCGAAGCGGGTTTGTAAAAGAGTTAGATCTTATTAGAAATAAGTGTGATACCAAGTTGGTATGCCATCAACTAAACCAGCATAAGCCCAAGTAATTGGACTGTTAACGTTTTGACTGGAATAATCTAGGAACATATAATCATAAGTTCCGCCCTGACCGAACATTACAGGGCTAGTATTGCCATTGCTCATTGTACGAACTCGTTGACCAGCTGCTGGCTTAAAGATTAACTTTTTAGCACCTGCGGCAGTAGTTGCGGTACCTGTCCCGCTGCCTGTGCCCGTTGCTACAAATGCTGCTCCTACTCCATTCCACTGAGCGCCAACACTCATCCAGTTTGTATCGCCTACGCTAGAAACAGTATAAGTCTCTCCTACAACAAGCGAACCAGCATTAACGGTTTGTGTGATAACAATTGAAGTTACGGTGAATACGTCGCCAGGTGTAGGGTTTGTAGGGAATTCGACAACCAAGTAATCGCTGTTGTTAACTTGAGCGTCAACAACCCACATGTTCTTTGTGTTAGGAATTGCTGTTCTACCATATACTGATTGACTCGACAATGTAACGGTGGCAACAGTGTTATTATAATCCCACATACTATCCATGGTACCGCTTAGAGTAAACTCAGTCCAGTCCGCTGTTGTTGTGTTAGATACTACAGTTACAGCATTGTAAGGTAACACGCCTGAGCCACTTGGGTTACCTGGAACCCAAGTCAATGTTCCGCTGCCATCATTGTTTAAGTAACCATTGGCATTTGCTGGTAGTGTTGTACCACCGCTAGATAATAAGTTATTTCCGTAGTTGTCTACAATAGTACCACCAGGCGGAAGTGCTAGATTACCATCTACTTTGAATTCAAATGTTTTACTGTTATTATTGTAGTCGACAGTAATTTCTATACTTTGTTCTGTAGAACGATTAATTAATCTGAAAGCATCGTTACTGAAAATTCTAACATCGTCGCCGGCTTCCATTCTAATGTCAGTGCCATCAACTTCGATGTAAGTTTCTACACCTGTTCTGATTACAATGTAAACATTGTCGATAACATTTGGTCCTGCGGCTGGTGGTACAGCATCTGTCCATAATGTAACATCTTGCGGGTGACCAGGTGTGCTTGATCCAGTGTATGTAACTTGGTAATCAACACCACCTATTGTCAAAGTAATTGTGCTAACGTCAGTTAATGCCCAAACTGCGGTGTAAACATCAACGCTTGGTCCTGCAATAACAATACTGTTGCCATCCCATGTAGCACTAGTAAATCCACCATTGCCTGCATTAAACGTATAGTCTGCAACCCAATTAGTATTAACAGTTTGCATTCTGACGATGTCTCCATCAAGATTAACATCCATGAATGTAGTAGTATTGCCCATGTGTGTTGTAGAACCACTGCTACCACCTAGTAAACTATTAATGTCTGTTAGGTCGCTAATGTCTGCAGGAATAGTTGGCTTGTCTGTTAAGTTGCTATAAGAAGTAACCCCACTGCCGCTACTGTAGCCTTGTTCTTGTACCCAAGTTTGTGTTGCATATCCTGATAGGTCTGGTACATTTGATAAGTCATTGTAACTAATACCGCTTGTGCCGCTAGCAAACATGATATTGCCGGAAGTTTGTCCACCTAATGTGACTGTAGATCCAGCAACACCCATAACAGTAACACCACCAGTACCTGCAATTTGTATTCCATTTGGCCCAACAGCAATTGTTTGCGCCGCAAGTTGACCTAAACTAACCGTGTCGCTAGTTTGTGCAATGAACATATCACCGCCAGTTAAGCTGTTAATGTCGGCATTTACAATAACACTTGGTTTATTAGTCAAGTCGTTATAGTTACCGCTAAATGTACCATCACCTGCTGCCCAACTTAAATTTCCAACACCATCATTTACTAAGTAACCTTGTGCATTTGTAGGTAAACTAAATCCGCTTCCAGAAGCACCACTTTCGCCTTGTGGACCTACTAAGCTAAGTAGCCATTCAGTGGCCGTTCCTGTAAATCCATTTGCTATAGCTACGTCATACGCACTGGCGCCGGTTGCACCTTGAATACCTTGCGGGCCTTGAGCACCAGCAGGTCCTTGTGGTCCAACTACGCCTGTTGAGGCTCCAGGTAAACCCCTTAAACCACGAGGGCCTTGCGGTCCGGGCTCTCCTTTAGATCCTCTAGGACCAGCAGGTCCCCTTAAACCACGAGGTCCTTCTACTAATGATGTTGTCATAACGACTCCCCTAAAATGTTAATATACATTATTTATTAAATTGGGCAGTCGTAGCTATCCATTTGTCTAAAGATTATTTTATGTGCTCACGCACATTTAAGCCTTCATACTACGTATTCGGCTTAAAATTTCTATTCTTTTGTATGCTGGAAACTTTGGAATTAACAGTGCTTAATATTTCGTAGATTCGGTCACAATTTGCCGTTAACCGGCAAAAAGTAAAAACATTTCGTGAGTTCTGCTTTCACACTGTATTAATAAGATTTATCAACATGAGGCTGATAACAGAGGCGGTTGACCTGTACCCCTTACTTAAGATTTGACTGTCAGCGGTAGCGATATAGTCCCATACAGCGAAACTATACTTGCTTGCGGTTGTATCTTTTTCACATTGCCGCATCCTTTAGGATCTGTCGTTAATCCCTTACGTATTCAACCCAAGACTCCGACGGCACAGCACAACCTGTACAATCTCAATGGGGATTAGCCTACACTAATCAAACAAGCGAATAGTTTTGTATTTTATGGTCTTTACCAAAATAGATCAACGATTATTTTTGGTTGTTTAGCCACTTGACAAACGCAGTTTCACCGGCTTTTAATGCTGATTCCCAGGTGCTGCCTGCTTCTCCGTCTGCGTTATCGCTGATCCATTTCATACTAGTCCATGGAATTTTATGTAAATCACAGACTTTAGCAATAGCCCATAGTTCCATGTCTACTATGTCACAATGATCTCGAGTCCATTGATCCGGATCAGTGACAAAGTTATTACCACTACCACAGCGAATGCCAGTGTTACCGCTTTGATAGTACAAGATGTTTTCACCTAGCATAAATCCACGCTCGCGTAAAGGACTGCAATCTGCATCACGCTGACATACTGCTGCTACACTGTTTAATCCTGTAATATTTTTTAAACTACCCGCACTACCATAATTGATAATTCTATCAGGACTGTATTGCACAATTGCATCATAGGTCATCATCGCTGCATTACTTAGACCCACACCTGTATAAACTACAGGGCAATCTACCAAACTTGCATCTAACTCTTCGGGTAGTGCTACTAGAATAACTGTTTTCATATTTTAAATGGAAAATGCTCACTTTGAGCAGTGTCTGGCGTAACACTGAACCAGGCAGCAGCCGCCTGTTTGACGCCTGGAGCAACTAGTGCTCCTAACCGTTAGCGACAACGGCCCTAAGGTGGGTTCTTTTTATTATTTATTCACGCTGCCATTCGGCATATATACGTTTCCCTCCGACTTCCCATGAACATTCTGCTAAATTAAAACCATACTTTAAACTAAGACGTTTATGTTCCTCGAATGACCACGGATAAAATGGTAAATTTAGACATTCAGGATCTTCGTGGTCTGCAATTCCTGGATTGCTCCTCCAAAATATTCTAGCAGAAGGTTTAAGCCATGAAATGACTTTTTCTATATTCTCTTCTATTTGTGTTACAGTTCCTATATTGATACTACCTAAACATAACGCAACATCAAATTTTTCAATAGGGTCAAATTCCAAAATAGAAACTTTAAAATCGGCTTGATCAAATGCAGGATCTATGCTTGTTAAATTTTTTATTTTACCTTTAAACGGGTTTCTGCCACAGCCAACATCAATAACAGAGTCTGTATCTTTTATTTTATCTAACAAAAGTAATCCAGATTTAATTGGTTTACTACATGGGTCTCGATCCCATTTCGATGAATAGTAATAATTTATATATTCTTGGTCAATCATTTTTTGGTTTAAATTGAATAGCTGCACTTTGAATATATCTGTCTAATGCTTGCGGCTCTATATCTTTTATATACTTTTTGTTTTGGTCATCTTTAAGAATTACATTTATTAATTCATGTTGATAATTAACTGGAAAGTTTAGAAGTTCTCCAATATTTTTTATATAATATTCTTTATACAAGTAAAGCATCTCTGAACTTAAAAATATATTAGCTCTGCTAGTTAAGTAGTCTAGCTGAGATTCAAACTCTGGTAAACTAACTCGTCTCCTAACACGCTGTTGTTGACTTGTTAATATATTTTTGTCTCTTCCTATAATTGCAAGTTTAACTTTGATACCTAGTCCTTCTAAAGTCTCAATAAAATCTTTATAATTAGGAATAACTGGTTGCATTAAATTATCCTGTTTAGCATAAGGACAGCTTATACTACTAACATAAAAGTCTTTTTTAGACCAATCAAACTCTTTAAGAAGTTCCGGATTGTTCCAACAATCTGCAAAGGGCTCTTTAAAATGATGTATCCAATATTCATTTAATAAATCTTCCCATGCAAACACTTTATTATCCAATGCAAAAATTTTACTAAACAAATGATTTCCCGACCCTTGTGGTCCTGTAATAATTAAAAATTCTTTCATAAATTTCTGCCCCATGGTATTTTATCCCATAACCGTTCGTGAATGAAATATAATACAGTATTAAATGTTAATTGTATTATAGCGATAGTTCCGGATACGCTTACATCGCCTAATATTATGTAACTAATTGCAAACGTGGCACCACTGCCGGTGATTCTCCAGCTTATGGTTTTTGCAAGACTCCTGCCAGTGCTATCACTCAAGGCCCATTTCCTTACGAATCTTGGTTGCACTTATATTAGTGATAGTTTCGTCAAATGTTTCTTGTGTGATTGTATAGCCTACATCTCTGCCATAGGTTATGTTTGTTATATTAGGAACGACTTGTATTTCATACTGTCCTTGATATAATGGATCTAAGTCACGTTTTATATAGTTCTTAACTTGTTCAACAGCAAACGGATTGCTGCCGTTCCAGCCTTGACAATCTCTAATCATAATACATACTTGACCAGTTTTTGCAATTGCACGTTCAAATAACGCTCTATGGCCTGCATGCCATGGTTGCCAACGCCCTAACATTTGTACAGTTTCTTTTTGCCAGTTAAACCGAGGTCTACGACGATTGTCTACAATGTGTTCAGCAATAAAGTCTGCCCATTTTCTAGCATCTTGTTCTGTTATACGGAAATCATAAACTTCGGGTTCGACAAACATTTTGTTAGTGTCTTCGTAGCGACCTTCTTTAATAGTATCTACCCAAATTGTCCAGTCTGCTTTAAAGTTATTTCGCATCTCTACTAAAGGTGCAACGAAATCAACAATACAATAATCGGTGTTAGATTCGTCTGCTAATTCTCTCATTCGCAAACTTTGCCTAATACGACCCTCCCGACTGAAGTCCCAATCGTTATAATGAGCTCGGATGGCATCTGCATTAAGCCATCCCACAGTTTTATTACAATCGTTTAATTTTTTCTTTAAACGTTCTGCTAGATAAGTTTTACCAGAGCCTGGTAACCCCATAATAAGAATTCGTTGTGCTTGTTTCATTTATTAAGTATCGCTTTAATGTATTTATCGGTTGCTTCTGTACGAACACCAGTTAACTGCAAAGTAACTCGAGGACTGTGCCCAGCATTTGCTGTACTGTGAGGTAAGTTTGCCCAATCAAACGTAGTCACGTCACCAGCACGCCATTGTGTATGTACGTAGTTGCCATAACTCCAGAAATGACCTTGCTCCCAATCTGTTAAGTGAATCATAACTCGTAGGATAGTTTCAGGATTTTCAGGAGCCCATTTTTGTAACTTATCGATATGCAAGTTCCATACTTCTCCTGGCTTTTGTATGTGCAATCGTGCCATGCAATCTTTGAGTGCAAAGTTATCAACAACTGCTTTTAGACTATCTGGCAATTGCCAATTGATATGTGTAATAACATAGTCCTTACCGTAGCCTTGTGTCTCTAAGTCATTTTCTTCTGCAACTTGATCTTCTCTTGGTGCCTCTACACCTTGGCCCTTATAGCCTCGAGTTTTCCAAGTAGAAGGTCTAGATTGTTCTACTATAGCAGCAACATCTTCTGCCCAAGCAGGCTCGATATGTCCTAATCTAATAATACGGTCTTGATCAGGATCATTTTTAAAATTGTCGAAATGATAATTGCTTGTTTGTTTAGTTGTTTCCCAGCTGGATTTCATATTACTACTACCTTTATGTCAGATAACGGATAAGTTTGTGTGTACTCTGCAGGAGGATGTGCGATATTTAATAAGTCACATAATTCTGAATTATTATACGGAACCTTTCCCGGATAAGTTAGTGATGCATTAACAATACTGTTGTTTTGTTTTTGTATTATTTTTGCCATGGTAGGCAAATCTTTGTAATATTTACTGTAGCTTGGGTACGTAATATTAAAATGCCCGCACTTTACCCACCAACCAAGGCAACTATCGTCACTGCGGTAAACCAAAATAACAGAGCAATCAGGCCAGTGCTGTTTAAGAAATTCCAAATTTTCTTTATATGAGAAGATATGACTTTTAACAATTCTAACTCCTTGGCCTGTGAATGGTTTGTCGAATAATTCTTCTGCTTGTTCTTTAGTTAGAGAAGAAAGATTATCGGGTAACTCAAACTCCATACCAGGGTCAAAATATGCACCTAAGTGCATAAGTTGCATTTCACCGCTAGCATCATGATAGTAAGTTCTTTCATCGCTGTAGTCACTGCGATCAACATCAGGACTGTAATAAATGTTTTTTGTTACGCTGCTCCACTTAGAGCCAGGGGCACCAGCTACGAATATATATTTCATTGTACTAGTAACCCTGGCTTGTACTCACTCTTGAATTTGTAAGCATTGTCGTGCCAATACACAAGAGTTTTTAATTTATCGGGAGTAATATTTTTTCTTAGAACGTTAACAACTTTATTACCGTCTTCTCCAACTATCCACTCGTACTTGCCGGTATCTTTTTCTAAAGCAGCCATTGTCTCAGGATCTTTAAGCATGTTACGAAGTGCAGCACGAAGTTTTTCTGTATTTGGGTTCCCTTTGTTAACCCATAATGCTTTTTGTAGTACATCACGGAAATTACGTTCTAATTTATATGCTTCGTAGAAATCTCCTTTAGGCTCTACTCTATGGATTTGTTTGAACACTGTTTCAAACTGATAGCCTTTGGGGAAATTAGCATCGTCTTCTTGCTTGCCTGTCTTTAAATTGTAGATACCATGATGAAACCATAATTTATTTTCTTGCAAATCACTATAAAATTTAAACCATGCTGCAACGCTTTCTCGAGTAGTATTAAATTCTCCACGCTGGAATCCTAGCCTACGTTCACCCCCCTTAACGCCGTTAATCCAAACTACTCGACCATCCCAGCACTTTAAGTAATCTTCCTTGCTAGGTAAATTTCCGCACATCAGCATAGCAATTGCCATGCCATCTGGCTCTAACCCAGAACCGCCTGCAATTTTAACACGATCTTTTTTGATATCAAGCTCAGCTCTGCGACCTAATACAATATTTAAATTTGTCATTCCAATCGAATCATAATGCTTATAGTCGTAGTCGATTTTGTCTACCAGATAACTTACGCCATTTCCGCCGTGACTTACCATGATAGTTTTATTGTCAAATCGAAGCTTGTTATGAAATTCATTAAATCCTGGGATGTCTTTTGCACCTGGAATATGTTGAATAACAATCTTCTCTCCTAAATGCTTTTCTAATCCTTTAGAAATAATACTGGCCCATACACTAGTTCCGTTACCCGGTGGCTGTGGCACAATCATAGTATAGTCCGCATAAGCAATACTTGTAAAAGTTAATGCAATTGCTGCTAATAATTTTTTCATTTTTTCTCCTTAAATGTAATCAATACCGCGATTTTTTCTAAAAATGCTATAAACAAATATACTAACTGATAAACAAACTAATGTTAAGAATACAGGCCTATTTAATAATTCAAAAGGAGAATATAAACTTAACATTTGTTGACTGTAATTTTCTAATTTTTCTATCAAAATAAAAGCAACCATTATAGCCGGCCTGCTTAATTTTAAATATTTTGATGCTATCCCGATAGCACTGCAAATTGCTAAAATATAAAGATCGTTGATAGTGCCCGTATATTCTAAGCTACTCCATACGATGATTGCAAAGATAATTGCTGCATAAATCCAATAAGGTATGCTTAACATTTTTACAATCAATCTCGTTGTGAATATACTAATGAAAAATGCAAATACTGTGCTCGCAATGAAAGCGCCGCCGAGTGCCCAAAAGAAGTTTTTATCTTTTAATAGTTCGGGTGAGCCTAACTCTATACCAAAGTACATACATATTGCCATCATAACTGCTGCAAATGGAGCAGCTGGAATCCCGAATAGAACTGTTGGTATTAAACTACTTGCTTTTTGTGCATTGTTAGCACCTTCGCATCCTAATAATCCTTTTGGGTTTCCTGTTCCGAATTTTTCTGTCGGGTGTTTAGCAACGGTTGCTCCATAAGCCATAACATCTCCTATTGTGCCTCCTATCCCAGGAAGTAATCCAGTAAAAAATCCTATGAATCCGCCACGTAACATATCTCGCCAGTTAACAATACAATCTTTAAAACCTTGTCTGAGTTGCTGCCAATAATTTTCAACTTTAATTACAGAAGTTTGTTTATTTTTAAATCCTTCTAATAATTCAGGTACGCCAAATAGTCCTGCTATAATGGGAATGATTTGTATACCAGCCGCAAGATATTCCCAGCCAAACGTAAATCTTTCAACTCCTGTTGCTGGGTTCTGACCAATTAAACCGAGGAAGCAACCCAATGCAATAGATATTATACTAAGCCAAACATTTTTTGTTGCAACAAATCCAACACAGGCTAAACTTAAAATCATAAAACCTGCAAATTCAGGAATTCCAAAGAACATGATTAGTTTTGCGTACACGGGCAAAAAAGCAAATGCCAACAAACCCCATAATATGCCATTAAATGTACTGTCAAAAATTGCAATACCTAGTGCTCTTCCGGCTTCTCCGTTTTGTGACATTTTGTATCCGTCTATAACACTTGCTGCGGTTGTGTTGCTTCCTGGTATACCTGTTAATATACTAGTGAAGCTATCACCGGTACTTGAACTTGCTATTAAACTTGTTAAGAAAACTATACCGAGATAAGGATCTGACAGAAAATAATGGCTTAAACCAAATACTGTCAGGAGTCCTGTAGTGGCACCTGCCATTGGTGCGATTCCAATAATCATCCCGTAAAAAGTTCCTAACAAGCACCAAAAAAAGTATTCCATAATGTTAAATAAAACTAATATAAAAATATTTATACAATCATTCAAAATTTTACTATGAACACAAAAATTTTCGCTCTTTTACAAAAAAATTTGCAGATTGCCTTTAATTTACCTAAGTACGCAAAAATTTCTATCAATGAAGACACAGTAGTGCAGGACTTGCCATGGACGCCAGCTCGTTATCGTAAGTTTAAAGATGCGGTAGAAGCCGAATTAAGTTTACCTTGCGATTATATAGGTTCATTAAAAGACGTCACGGCAGATCTGAGTGAGCGATATATTAATAGGTTCTTCGGAGAGATATGGCGTCCTCGTACAGGGGACTATGACTACACAGGCTGGGAGCTTGCAGAAGAAGTTAATAAGCTAGAACCTAAATCAGTATTAGATGTGGGCTGCGGCTATCATCCTTTTAAAGGACGCATTAATAATATTATAGGCATCGATCCTTACAATAATTGTGCAGACTATATGGTAGATATTTTAGACTATGTCGGTGTACACGATGTTGTTATTGCACTAGGTTCTATTAACTTTAACAGCAAAGACGAAATCGAAGCTAGATTTAAGAAATGTGTAGACGTATTAAATACAGGAGGTAGATTTTATCTACGTGCTAATCCCGGTATTACACATAAGACAGGTCCTTACGTGGATATATTCCCGTGGAGTTTTGAAGTAGTCAAAGAATTTGCAGACAAGTATAATTTAAAATTATTAGAGTTTAAAAAGGACGCTAACGATAGATTGTATTTTGTCTACGAAAAAACTTTAACCAAAAGTTAAGAACCCGGCTCCAACCACTAATAAAAATAAAAGCACCCCAGCAAAGCCAAAGAAATACCACACTGCTAAAAAGGATGTTGCCCATGCAGTGTGGTATAATTCAAACCACCAAGGTAAATCTTTATCAGTTACACCAGCTAGTCTTTGCTTCGCCATAATACTCACGAGCAAATCCATTAGCAATCAACATGCCACGCAAACTCTTACCGTCTAGAATAACATCGCCGAGCATACGTCCGCCATATTTGTCCCAGTCCATAATCATAACTTGAGCTACTTTGCTTTCTGTAATGACTTTTTTAGTAAATGCACTTGCTGCTTGTCCGCGTTGATCTTCTTGAGGGCATTTTGCACGGAAACCTTTTTCAGGAGTGTCAACACCGAAAACACGAATGCTCATCTTCTTTGGTAATGGCTCGGGTGTCCACGGAGTAGCAACTTCAACAGTGTCTCCGTCAACAACGCGGTTGATTTTCCAATCATAAACAACACCGGGTTTTTGTTTTGGTTGTGCCATAGCTAGTGCAGGCACTAATAGTAGTAAAGTGAGTAGTTTTTTCATAATATTATTTATTGCCACGCGACCATTTTAAATCGTTCGTTCGGTATACCAAAATATTCACACTTCCAGCGACTTTGTTCAAAGAAGTCTAAATGGTGCCACTGGTCTTTGTGCTTTAGAATCTGCAAGGCTGCATCATCCCAATCTATTGTAGCAAACTTAGCCTGTA
>JACCEE011119105.1_pt1 | contig 19536 bp, 20 predicted proteins | sample 7449931 | NCBI WGS metagenome assembly JACCEE01 (sample SAMN15323457, study PRJNA562643) | freshwater metagenome | isolation source: river surface water | place: USA:Blue River Watershed | collected 2017-08-19 | reverse complement strand
CATAGTTTGTTGTAAAGAAATTACGTTCTTCAGGGAAGCGTTCGATTAACCAATCTTTTATCGTACCTGCCATTGAGATCATAGTGATTGGATCTAACCATAGAATTGGATCTTTATCATACATATTTGATGAATCAAATAAGTTTGAACTATAATAGTTATCCTCAATGGTTACTTGGCGATCAGATACCTGAGTTACGGTATAACGTTGAAATTTATAAACACCTGCATTACTGGTTAAGTCAATCAATTGTGCATTTGATTCTTGGAACTCAGTCAAATGAACCGCAAAATAAGGTTCTAATTTACCGAAATAGAACACAACATCCGTCGTTTCTAAAACATCCTTATAATCATCGCGAATCTGTGCACGTGTAATCGTTGGCCCTTCGCTGTATTGAATAACATTGACCTTGTCTTGTGCTATACGATTAACAATGTATTCAATCGGATACGTGGTTACCCCAATATTAAGCGTTGTAAGTTTACATGCGCTTAGTGATAAAAGTATTAATAAAGTTGTGATGAGTGTAAGTAATATTTTTTTCATAATGTTTATCCTTGGCTATTATAACATACTCATTCAAAAGGATTTGAAACCTTCATCCAAAGTGTCTTCTCACTTCTTCTACGTCTATATTCACGCTCAGCTTCCACCATTTTGACAAATGTATTACCAAAATAGGCGAGTAAAATAAGTGGAACATTACCGATTAATGTTAGAAACTCTCGATAACTAAACCATTTTAAGAAGGTAATTTGGCTAATTCCTAAGTATCGCATGACAATAAACACAATAAAATTCTGAATAAAAATCGTTAACATCCCTAAGATAATAATTTCAGGAATGGATTCATTAATTTGATTTGACCAATTACGAACAACAAATAAGGTAATGGTATAACTAAAAGCCATTAATAAGAAAAATGAATAATGCGTTAAATCAATAAACAAACCAAACCCAAGTGCTAAGAGTAATGTAGTTTTTAAATCAAGCCCACGACTCACAAACATGATTCCAACAATTCCCATATTTGATATAAAACTAAGTCGAATATTTGCATAATCCTGTGGGAAAATACTACCCATCAAAGTATCCATAGCAAAACAAGCGAGTAGATAAATGATTTTATTCATTAACGGTTCCTCGCTTTACAACTGCTACATAATTTAAATGATAGAAATCTGCTGCAGGTTCCACCAATATTTTTAACCCAATCGCATTTGGTAATGTTTCGACATGATTTACTGTTCCTACTAATAAACCACTCGGAAACAACCCCCCCGATCCAGATGATACGACTTTCATCCCTTCTGTAATGGATGAGTTAGTATCCAATAACTTTAATAGATAACTTTGTGTATTTGGATCATATTTTTCAAGGATTGCCTCGGATGTTTTACTTGGATCAACTTGAATCTTGACCGTAATCTTATTTATTTCTAGTTCAGTTGTTAGAAGAAGTACTACAGATGTATTTTCATTTAAACTGGTGACTTTACCAATTAAACCCTTACTACTAATAACCGCATCCCCTAATTCAACCCCATCTGCACTTCCGATATTGATGACTAATGTATTTGTGAAGTTTTCCATACTTCTTTGGATAATGGTTGCGGATATTGTTTCGGACTCACTCATACTCAGTAACAATTCATTAAATTTTTTAAGATCATCGATATCACGATACGCTTCTTCAAGTTTTGCTTGATATACCGAGATGAGTTCGATTTGAGATCTTAAGATCTTATTCTCTTCCATCGTACTCCATAACTTCGTTAAATCTTCAAAGAAACCAGTCACTGCATTGGCTGGTCTTTGGATAAGTGCATATTGAACTTGCGCAAAGAAATAATAGGAAGTTTGTTCACGTCCTAACTTAGGAGAAGTCATTACGATAACGTTTAAACTTAAAATTAGAACAAGTAATATCGACGCAATAATTGCGAGTGCTTTTTGAATGGGGGACATTTTTTTCATAGTTGTACCCCTATTATAAAGAGCATTTAAAATAAGTTCAATCTTTTCTCAAGACCTCTCTTAAACTCGTATACCCACGTTCTGAAATAATAATGTGATCCAAAAGCGGAATCCCCATCGTTTGACCTGCTTCTTCAAGTACTTGTGTTACCATCCAATCGTTCTCGCTCGGTGTCACATCACCACTTGGATGATTATGTACAACCACGATTCTCGCTGCTGAATGATTCACCGCATGCTTAAATACTTCTCTTGGATGAACGATTGATCTGTCTAACCCTCCAATAAATAAGGGACGATATCCAATAATATGATTCTTCGTATTCAGAAAAATAACGAGGAAATGTTCCTGTTTAAGTGAACCCATTTCTTTCTTTAACCAATGCACTAAGGTTTGCGGTTGATCCACAATATCAACTTGAGTACTTTGATAAAATGCCATTCTTCGTGATAACTCTGTAATGGCACAAATCTCGGATGCTTTAGCACTTTTAATGCCATTAATTTTGATTAAGTCTTCGTATTCTAGTCCAATGAGTCCATTAATTCCATTTGCTTGTTTCAAAAGATCATCCGCTAAATCAAGCGCTGATTTTCCTCTAATTCCTGAGCGTAAAACAAGCGCTAAGAGTTCTCGATGACTTAATGAACGAATACCTAATTCTTTGACCTTCTCACGAGGTCGATCTTCAATGTTGTGATCTTTTATTTTCATATAGAAAAGAGGACAAGGTCCTCTATTTTCCCCAGGTCATCTGTACACCTGGGATGCTCACTCTTCCACGATTGGAAGTCAGAATTTTGAAGATTGCAGCGACTCCAGCCGCAACCGCAACATAAAGTATGAGTGTTGATGTAGCCATAAGGTACCTCCACTCTTAAATATGATATTTAATCGAATTATCCTAGTTCTTTCTCGAGTTCAATGCATTTATTCTTTAGATTCAATAATACTTCTTTCATTTTGTTAATATCTTCTTTTTGTCCATTCCATTGAACCAGTTCTAATAGTTGATTACTTTCAATCACAATCTCCTTGATTATTCGTTCTTTTGATTTCATTTATTGAGAGTTCCTTTTATTCTTTAGATAAAATCAGTATACTAAGAAAAAAGGAGTTTGTATGCAAGACAATAAAATATCATTTAAAGAGCGACTTTCCTTTGGATTAGCTGGACTTGGGCAGAACATGGTATACAACTATACGACTGCCTATATCATGGTATTCTATACGGATGTCGTAAAACTTTTACCTGTAGCGGTTGGAACACTCATGCTTGTAGCTCGAATTTTTGATGCGGTGAATGATCCAATTATGGGACTTATTATTGACAAAACTCGAACAAAGAAAGGTAAATTAATTCCTTATTTAAGAGTCATTCCAGTCCCAATGGCTGTGTTTACTTTGTTGGTGTTCTTTGTACCTGATATGAGTTATACACTTCGTTTAGTTTATGCTTATGTGAGCTTTATCCTCTGGGATTTGATGTATACCGTGAGTGATGTTCCTTATTGGGGTTTATCTGTCGCAATATCATCCGATCCCAATGAACGCCTAAAATTAGTTAGTTTAGCTCGTATCTTATGTAATGTTGGTCTTGCGATATCTATCGTAATTCCTCCACTTATGATTTCTTATTTTGGTGGTGGTTCCTTCGCATACTTTATTACTGCCGTTGCGATGGCTTTAACCGGTAGTTTATTGTTTAGTTTAGTTGGATTCTATGCAAAAGAACGAACAACCCTTGGAGAACAAGAAACTGCTCCTCTATCGGTTCTTCTTAAAAATAAGCCATTATTACTTCTTCAAACTTCACGCTTCTTACAAGCCTTTAGAATGGTTATAGCGACTGCTGGTCTATACTTCGCTAAATATAATATGAACGATGAAGCTGCTTTCTCAATTCTTGGTGGATTACTGATTGCGGCTATGATTCTTGCGATGCTTGTGACTCCATTCTTAAAGAAGATTTTCTCGAAGAAACAGCTTTATAATTACTCACTCATCCTTGGTTTTGTCAGTCACTTCCTTATGTTTATTCTTGGATTTGAAAACATGATTGTTAATTATATACTACTATTTGTTTCAGGTGTATCCCTTGGATTGAATGATGTCATAACCTATACTCTAGTCGGTGATTGTGTTGATTATTGTGAATATCAAACGGGTATTCGAACAGAAGGTTTAAGTTTCTCCTTACATACCTTCACAACTAAACTTCAATCAGCCTTTGGTTTATTCTGGATTGGTATTATCTTAACTCAAGTTGGATTTGTAGAGAATGTCGTACAATCGAAAGACGCGTTGAATGGCATCTTCTCGCTTATCTCACTCTATCCTGCTGTTGCGAGTTTACTTGCGATTATTCCAATGTTCTGGTTTAAATTTACTGAAGCTGATCATAAAATGATGCTTGATAAAATGAATCAAAAATAAAATGCACTTAGAGTGCATTCCGTTTTAGGATTAACTGTGCAAAATGAGCAACCCCTGCTTCTTTCGCACTTGGCATAATATGATCGACAATTTCCATAATCTGTGTATTAGAGTTCTTTAGACTTGCGGAGATTCCAACACTTTCTAACATGGTACGATCATTGGATCCGTCTCCAATTGCCGCAACTTCATGCATACCAATATTGAGATACTTACAGAGTCTTTCTAAACCAAGTCTCTTGCATTGCCCGATACTTTGAACATCCATGTAAAAGGATGATAAACGTTCAATACTGACATAAGGTTTAAACTTCTTTTCAAATGTGTCCATATTCTTCGGATCCGCATCCATATTAATATTAACCGAGCATTTTGGACTATCGAGTTTAATATCTTCTGCACGATTGATCTTTTCTATTTGGAACTTACCATGATACTTCTCATGCTCTACCGCTTGATCATAAAATGAATAATATAGAACATCCCCTTGTACACAAGAGAAGAAAAGTTCATTCTCTAAACAGAATTGATACATGTCTCTTAGAATATTTACTGGAACAAGCGCCTGATGAATAAACACTCCTTTTTCACAATCATATACTTCAGCGCCATTGCTTGCGATTAAATAGCCTTTATGTTCTTTTAATTGAATCATTTCCGCAATTTCCATCATCGCTGGAATAGCTCTTCCACTGGCTAAGACCATCTTAACTTGATTGGCTTGTAATCTTAATAATGCTTCTACGTTTTCTGTGGGAACTCCTACGGTGTGATCAAATATTGTCCCATCAATATCACTTACAAATAATTTTATCATTGCCCTATTTTACCATAATTTGAACATTCTGTTATACTTATGCTTGGAGTAATAAAATTATGAACTTACCTAAAATACTTTTCTTTGATTTCGACAACACACTGGTCGATAATAAAACACATCAAATTCCTGAATCCGCAATACTTGCATTAAACAAGGTTGTAGAGAATGGATATAGGATTGCGATCGCGTCTGGTCGTAGTTATCCTTTATTAAAGTTAACAGGCGCATGTGATCTATTGCCTTGGAGTGGTTATTGTTTAAACAATGGTCAAGTTGTGATGGATGGAAATGAGAAGTTTATCCATCATCATACCCTTCCTCATGATAAGATTCTTGAGACAATTGATATAGCCAAGAAATTAGGGTTTAACCTATTCTTTAGTTCATTAGGAAATGATTTCTTGTTAGAAGAACCCAATGAATATGTCTATGAAGCACATAACTTCTTTAATGAGCCGATACCGGATGTTGCGGAGTATACGAATCAACCAATTGATAAAATCTTAGTCTACGCCCCAAAAGGATATGATTACGCACCATTTAAAGCCATTGATGGCTTAAGTACATTCATTTCGGTGAGTACCTATGCGGATTTAGCCACAACAGGTGTTTCTAAGCACAGTGCAATATTGGAACTATGTTCAGCCCTTGATTTACCAACAGAGTATGCCGCATTTGGTGATTCTCAAAATGACATGGAAATGTTAAACGGAGCTAAGATATCGGTTGCGATGGGCAATGCGGATCCTAAGTTAAAAGCAATTGCGGATTATGTGACGGATGATGTGGATCAGGATGGCATCTATAATATACTTGTAAAATTAGGATACATAAAAACTAAGCAATAATCTTGCTTAGTTTTTGTTTAAAAGTGTATTGAGTAAAACTTTTGCGGTTTGAGTTAAATGGTCATCCGCACTTCCTTTAACTCCAAGTCCTGTGTAGACTTCACCCACAATAACACTCGATTCATCCAGTTGTTCAAAATAATAATCAATCAGTGGATCACAATGCTTTTGATCTTGCATCGGTCCAAATGGATTCGCAAAGTATGTGGTAGAAATACCCACTTCATGAGTTGTCGCGAGAGCCATACGTTTTCCTTCCACAAACACTTGTTTAAGCTCATTTGCTTTTTCAACTGTTTTAAGTCCAACTTCATTGACATAGTTATTTGCATAGAAGAAGTAGTGTACAGGATGATTCTGAGTAATCATATTGTATGAACTCACAGGAATAACAACTCGAGCATTAACACTTTCAGGATTCATAAAGATGGATCGATCCATCGTTTTATACGGTGATCCCTTATCTAAGTCATCTAATCGAATAAAAGCACCAATTTCTGTTCCTTGTGCTACAAGTTTTCCATCTTCGATATGGAAAGTACCCATATCATCAAAGATGACATCCATCTTTAATAGATCAGGATGATTGAGCAGTTGCATCGCTTCAATGGTTTCTGATTTACCAGCACCAGAGTCTCCCATAAAGACAACACCAATTGGATCTTTTCCCTTAAAGTGAACATTTATCATAGAACCATGAATCGGTAACCATTTACGATTAATCATAATCGCATTATGCATGGTTAGTACCATTTTCTTCATGTATCCATAATATTCGATCTTAGTCATATATGGTACTTTCGCAACCCATAAATCTCGCTTCTCGTCATAGGCATAACTGGATTCTTCCGTCTTATCATCTAAACCAAATAAGATAATTCCATCCGGTTTTTGATTCACTATTTCTGATGGACTAGCGAGTTCAAATAAGTTCGCATTGGTAATCCCAGAAAAACTAAAGTCAAAATGAACATAGATGAAGATAAGAAGTTTTCCTACTTTAGCAGGATAACAGAACCATTCATGACGATTGAGTTTCAATTGATCAAATGGATTATAATCATTGAATATGAAAGACCCATAACGTTTCGTTCCTTCAGGATGAAGTAATAACGGTGTTCTAAGCAAGATTGAATCCACAAAAGGGATTCCCTTAAGCATTTCATAACCCAATGGTATATCCCACTTCACATCTCTTAAAACCATAGATGCATTGGTTCCAGCTTGTAGTTGTCGATAAACTTTATTCTTATACCCTTGTATCTTCTCTTGAAAGGCACGATACGTTGCCAAAATAAGATTATTAAATCGAGTATCCGCATCCATGAAGTTCGAAACTTGACCACTTGAACTTGAAGAGAGTTTAATCGTAGAAACACGTTGTAAATTTCGCCAATAGTTATAGAAATCTTCTACAAGTAATCCAACACGTTGCATATCACGCTTTTCAGTTTGAGTGAACTCATTTAAATCGAGCACTAATAATAGTTTAAGAAAACGTACCATTCTTGGAATGAAATCTTCTATGCTTTTCCCCTCTAAACACCAATCATAATTAACTTGATCTCTTTTCTGTAAATCGAGCAAATAATGATAAGCAATGACTCTAAATCCTTCGGAGCCTAAAAACTCTTCTGAACTTGTTGGAAAAAAAGTAGAAAAGTTTAGTACAGCTGTTTGTTTTTTGATATATATTGCATCTTTCATAGTGTGTCCTTTATTTTTTCCTAATTATATCAAATCAATGTAAATTTTCAATGATTGTATGAAAGTTTTCATAAATATGTTTTTATGCTAAACTTGAATAAAATGGAGGTTAGATATGAGCCTTTATGATTTAAGTGGAAGAAACGTAAAAAAAGAGAAAGTATCCTTGTCTGTTTATAAAGGAAAAGTATTATTGATTGTTAATACGGCAACAGGTTGTGGGTTTACACCACAGTATGAGGGATTGGAAAGTTTATATGCTAAGTTTAAGGATCGTGGATTTGAAGTTCTCGATTTTCCTAGCAATCAGTTTAAACAAGCTCAAGGAAGTGATGAAGAGCTATCCAACTTCTGTAAGTTGAATTATCGTACGACATTTACTACATTCGCTAAGATTGAAGTAAATGGTAAGAATGAAGATCCACTTTTTACCTTTCTAAAGAAAAATAACCCAAATAAAGGGTTATTCAAATCGATTATGAGTGATCCAATTAAATGGAATTTTACTAAATTCTTAGTGGATCAAAATGGTAATGTCGTTAAACGCTATGAGCCAAGTACTCATCCAAGAGATATCGAAGATGATATCCGTAAATTACTTGCTTGATGTTTGTGTGATGAAGTCCATTATTTGATTGATTGTGAAGCTTTGTTGGTCAAGACGTGATATGCTTGCTTGTCCATCCCCTTCTTGTTCACCATAATCACCAAAATAAGCGTGGTTTCCACCGACAATCTCAACATAATCTTTGATATTATCTCGACTTAATACGAGATCATTGGATCCGATCAATACAAGCGTATTTTCTTCACTTTCATTGATCGGATACGCAGCTAATTGGATTAATCCTGAGAACTTATCCGCATTCTTATCGAGATATTGTGAAGCCATTGCCCCACCGAGTGAATGTCCAGCAATATACCATTCGTTTATTTCTGGATGATTTTTGATTATCTCATCTGCCGCATTGATATTAAATACCGCAAGATTAAAAGGCATCTTAACTAAGTAAACATTGATTCCTTCATTTCTTAAACCATCTAATAAAGCAAGATAAGCATAGGCTTCAACTTTACCACCAGGGTAAAAGATGAGGCCTTTATTTGTGTCTGCTTTTAGTTCAACTACATTATTAACCTCTGATACATAGGCTTTATCTAGAATTGTTAATACACTTTCATCTGCTTTATAGTAATCATTGACATACCAAAAGAAGGCAAGGAATAAAAGTAGGAAAATACTTAATCCTACTTTTAAACCATACTTTTTAATTCCCCTTAAAAAATTTTGCATATTACTCTTCAAACTTTAACATATGACTAAGTTTGTTTTGTTTAGTCTTGAGGTAGTTTTCATTCTTTTCATTGTGATTGAGTTGAATTGGAACTCTCTCAACAATCTCAATACCATATCCAGATAATCCAACCAATTTTCTTGGATTATTGGTCATTAAACGAAGTTTCTTAACATTTAAATCGGCTAAGATTTCAGCCCCAATTCCATAATCACGCATATCGGCTCCGAAGCCTAATGCTAGGTTAGCTTCTACTGTATCAAGTCCTTGGTCTTGTAAGTTGTAGGCACGAATTTTATTAATTAAACCGATGCCACGACCTTCTTGACGCATGTATAGAAGAATGCCTCGTCCTTCTTTTTCAATCATCTTCATTGCCGCATCAAACTGTTGGCCACAATCACAACGTAAGGATCCAAACGCATCCCCTGTTAAGCATTCACTATGAACTCGGATTAAAACTGGTTCTCCATCCGATACATCCCCTTTGACTAAGGCTACATGATGTTCTTTTGTAAGGATATTTTCATAACCAACTATCGTAAACTCCCCATAACGGGTTGGCATTTTAGCAGAAGACGCACGTTTCACCATGGATTCTGTTTGTCTGCGATAGGAAATAATATCTTCCACCACCACACATTCAAGCTTTAAGTCCATCGCAAGTTTACAGAGTTCATCATGACTCAGTCTTTCACCCTTTTCATTTGCGATTTCACTGACAAGACCAATGGGTTTTAGTTTCGCTAAGCGCGCAAGATCAATGGATGCCTCGATATGACCTGCACGTTTTAAGACGCCACCATAACTGGCTTGAGTAATATATACGGAACCTGGTTGTTTAAAGTCTAGAATGCTTAAATTTGGATTAACAAGTGCTTCAATGGTACGAATTTCAGATTCGAATCCATCATTTACGGTATTCCCTTTGTAATCAACCGAAACCGTATTTACGACTTGATAACTGTTATCTTCATAGCTTGCTTTAAAGCCTAAATCAATTAAGCGAGAAGCTTCTAATGCGACATGGATGGTATTGTGTCCATATTTCTTAAGAAGTTTATACGTTTCTGAATTGACCTTTTCTGCCGCCATCGCAAAGTGTGCTTTACTGTCCGGTGTTGTGTCATCTAATATAATCACACCATTTCCTTTTGCGATTGATTCTAATACATTACTAATACTGGAATTTTTCATTTTACTTGCCCTCTTTTCACACGATACTCCAAGATACAATCATTATCAAACCACTTAATTTGAGGATCTTCAAGCTGTACAGCCTCACTTAAATGTTCAATTCCTTCACCTGCCACAAATCCCTTAGCACTTTGTCCTCCAATGATCATTGGCGCAATCGCTACCGATATCTTATCTACGATATTTGCCTTTAACATGGACGCAATCACTTCTCCTCCACCTTCTACAAAGATGGATTTTATACCTAAATCTTCACAAGCATTTAACCAATCGTTTAGATCAATTCTTCCATCAAGTAATTTGAGTTTAACGAGTTTAATGCCTTTTTCGATTAGTTTGTTTTCAGTCTCTATTTCAATTAAATCAGAGGTAAAGATAATCGTTTTATCTTTATATGCATCATTGAGTAAATTTGAATCTAATGGTATTCGACCGCTTGTATCGAGTACCAGTCGAAAGTGTGAGCGCTCTTCTCCATTTTGGCGAATGGTGAGTCGTGGGTTATCTAAAATAACCGTTTGAACACCGACACAAATCGCATCGTATTCAGCACGTAACTGATGTACATACGCTCTCGATTTCTCATTTGAGATCCATTGACTCTCACCTGTTTTTGTCGCAATTTTGCCATCCAGACTGATTGCGGCTTTTATGAATACGAACGGTTTCATATGCTTCTCCTAAATAAAAACCCTGAGGTTTTCAGGGTATCTAAAAGACTTCTTTCATCCAGACTTTACTGTCGCCATCTGAGTTTCACAGATTCATACACAATGTGCTCGTGGGGTATACCACCGGTCGGGAATCTCACCCTGCCCTGAAGTTGATTTAACTGTAATCACAGTGTATGACTTAAGGTGAAAATATGCAAATATAATGCTTATTCTGGATAGTAATTAAATCGATCACGCTTTTGATAATGGGTATGTAAGAGTGAATGTGCGATTGGACTACCCGCTTCAATCAAGTAATTCTCATAGAGTGATTGAATTAACGGGTTCTCATGTGATTTTCTAAGTTGATTCTTTTGGTCTTCAATATAGAGTGTCGATGCACGTAACTTCAATAACTCCTGAAGAGGAATGTGATTATGACTCTTATCAATAATTGATTGACCCCCACCATTTATACATCCACCTGGGCATGCCATGATTTCGATAAAGGCATATGGGGATTGTTTGTGTTTAATATCTTCACAGATTTTAGAAGCTTCTTTCATACTGTAGACAACCGCTACTTTAAGTTTCGTTCCATTAAGATCGACTTCAGATTCTCGAATGGTCTTAAATCCACGTAGTGTTTCAAACTCGAGTTTTTGTAAGCTTTGATGCGTTACCTTTTCATATACTGTTCTAAGGGCTGCTTCCATAACGCCACCACTGACACCGAAAATGACTCCAGCACCTGTGGATTGACCAAACATGTCTTGATCAAAGGCTTCATCTTCAAGATGGTTAAAATCGATTCCATAGAGTTTAATGAGTCGTGCACATTCACGCGTTGTTAGGACATAATCCACATCCTTATAACCCGTCGTTTCATTCACAAAACGGTTCTTCTCATCCTTCTTCGCCGTACATGGCATGATACTGACAACAATGACATCTTTTGGATCTAAATACTTTGTTTTTGCATAATACGATTTCAGAATTGCGCCAAACATCATATGTGGACTCTTACAACTTGAAAGATGTGGAATGACTTCAGGATATTCTTTCTCACAATAGTTTATCCAACCTGGACTACAGGATGTAATGAGTGGAAGTGCACCATTTTTTTCTAATCTAGATAATAGTTCATTTCCTTCTTCAATAATGGTTAAATCTGCCGCAAAATCAGTATCATAAACACGGTTAAATCCAACTTGTTTAAGAGCCGCAACCATTTTACCCGTCACACGTGTTCCGATTGGATAACCGAACTCTTCACCAAGGGATGCGCGAACAGCAGGTGCAGTTTGCACAATCACATGCTTATATGGATCATTTAAGGCTTCAATCACTTCATGAATTTCTTCTTTTTCACTTAATGCGCCAACTGGGCAATTTAAGATACATTGACCACATTGAATACAATTTACTTGACTAAAACTGAGGTTGAGTACTGGACCTACGGTTGTTTTAAATCCACGATCCATATAGTTTAAGATACCCAAACCTTGTGTATTTTTACAGGTATCGATACAACGACCACATAAAATACATTTACTCGTATCACGTACGATACCATTGGATAAATCATCGAAATGCACTTCTGTTTTAGCTTTATCTGTCGCAATCTGTCTTACATTGAGTTCTTGAGCTAAGCGTTGTAACTCACATTTTTGATTACGAATACAAGATAAGCAATCTTGACTGTGATTTGATAATAAGAGTTCAAGGGTCATCTTACGGGATTCTATTGCTCTTTTAGAATGGGTAAAGATTTTCATCCCTTCTTCAATTTTTTGAACACAGGATGGCACACAATTCTTTCTTCCTTCAACTTCCACAACACAAATACGACAAGCCCCTTTTACTTCACAGCCTTCAAGATGGCATAGAGTTGGAATATTAATATGATTCTCACGACATGCCTCTAGAATGCTCGTGCCTTCTTTTACTTCAATGACTTTTCGATTGATTTCACATTGAATGGTTTTCATATTAAGCCCTCACAATCGCATCAAATTTGCAATTTAATACACATGCACCACAACGAATACATAGCTCAGGATCAATTACAAATGGATCCTTACCAACGGTTCCATTAATCGCATACGTAGGACAACCACGAGCACAAATACCACATTTCTTACAGAGTTCTGGTTTGATGGTGTAATCAAGGAGTGCTTTACAAACCTTCGCATCACATTTCTTATCAACAACATGTCGAATGTATTCTTCTTTGAAATTATGATACGTAGATAAGAATGGATTTGCGGCTGTTTGACCTAAGCCACAAAGTGAATTTTCTTTAATGTAATACGCTAATTTTTCCATCTCATCTAAAAGTTCAAGCGTTCCATTTCCTTCGGTGATTTGATTTAACATCTCGAGTAAGCGTTTTGTTCCAATACGACATGGCGTACATTTACCACAGGATTCATCTACGATAAAGTCCATATAGAAACGAGCCACATCTACCATACAGTTGTCTTCATCTAGAATAATCATTCCACCTGAACCCATCATTGATCCAAGTTTAACGAGTTCATCAAAGCCAATGGGTGTATCGAGGTTTGCGCTCGTAATACAACCACCACTTGGTCCACCCGTTTGCATCGCTTTAAATTGTTTATTGTTTGGACATCCTTTACCAATATCGTATACGATTTCACGTAAGGTAATACCCATACCAACTTCAACTAATCCAGTTTGTTTGATCTTTCCACCTAAGGCAAAGACTTTGGTTCCTGGAGATGTTTCAGTCCCAATGGTTCTAAACCATTTAGGTCCTTTGAGGATAATCGGGCATACATTCGCTAATGTTTCAACATTGTTTATGATCGTTGGTTTCCCCCAAACACCACTTACACTTGGATAAGGTGGTCGAGGTTTTGGAGTTCCTCGTTTACCTTCGATTGATGCGATTAATGCGGTTTCTTCACCACAAACAAAGGCACCCGCTCCTAATCGTATTTCAATATCAAAACTAAATGGATGTCCCAGTATATTTCTACCGAGTAAACCATATTCTTTAGCTTGTTTAATCGCAATATTGAGTCGTTCAACCGCAACAGGATATTCTGCACGAATATAGATATAACCGTGGGATGCGCCAATTGCATAACCTGCTATCATCATCGCTTCTATAATGGAATGTGGATCCCCTTCAAGAACGGAACGATCCATAAAAGCACCTGGATCCCCTTCATCCGCATTACAGATAACATACTTTTCATTCGATTCAGTATTCTTAGCCAATTGCCACTTCAAGCCTGTCGAGAATCCTCCTCCACCACGCCCTCTTAATCCCGATGCGACCATTGTATTAATAACATCCTGTGGACTTTGGCTTTCTAATACTTTCGCAATGGCTTGATACCCGTCCACTGCGATATATTCATCAATGGATTCAGGATTGATCTTCCCACTGTTTCTTAAAACAATTCGTGTTTGTTTGTAATAGAATCGATCATTATCCCATTGATCAAATTTTTCTCTCAGTTCTGGATCTAATTTCTTAACTTCGAATTGTTCCAATTTGTTGTCTTTCATGAGTTGTATTTCAACAAGTAATCGACATAAGTTCTCATTTACATTCTCATAGAAGATTCCATCAGGATAGATTGCACAAATCGAACGATCCACATCTTTGAGTGTATGCGTATAGACTTCAATGATTTGTTCACAATGATTACGTCTTAATACATTCTTAAGTTGATTGACTAAACCCTGATCATCTTCTCTTAATAAACAATGGATTCTTCTAGCTTTCATAACTTTCTCCACTCATCGTATATTGATGAAGAACATTATTTTGCTTGATGTGTTGATGGAGAATTTCTTTCATCTTTAGCTCATCCACATGCACATATACAGTATGTTGACCCGTTTTATCGATGACTTCCACCATCGGTTCTAATATACACATCCCAACACAACCGGTTGGACATATTTGAATCGGATAATCATATTCTTTTTTCATTTCTACTAAGTAATTATAGACTTGAACCGCACCTGCTGCTTTGCCACAAGTTCCCATACCAATTAAGATACGATGTGTTTCTTTCGTTGATACTAGATTCATTTGATCTAGTGTTGTCTTTTGAATTTGTTTGAGTGTATCAAGCGTTAGCATAGGACTCATTCGCCTTTCTTTCTTCTTCATGAAGAATATCGCGGATTTTATACTCTAAACTTGGATTTTGTATCGCATTGGCATAGACCACTCCATCAAGTACCGCTACGGGTGCTAATCCACACGCTCCTAAACAACGTGTACTATCTAGAGAAAATAATCCATTATCACTTGTACTATTAAGTTTTGCGCCAGTTAAGTCCTCAAACTTAACGATAAGGGCTTGAGCTCCTTTGACGTAACACGCAGTTCCCATACAGATATTTAATACATGTTTCCCCTTTGGTTCTAACGTGAATTGAGTGTAAAAACTAACGACACTATAAATTTCCGCAATGGGAACTTTTAGTTTATCTGACATTTCCTTCATTGCTTCAAATGGAATATACCCAAGTTCATTCTGAATCTCATGTAAGATGAGTTTAATTGGGCCTTGTTGGTGTTTATGCTCATCAATGATTCGATTAATCGCATCTAAACTATGATTGTTTAATTGGCTCATAAATGCTCCTATTATCTTGTTAATTATTTAACAATTGCCATTAAACAGATTATAGCATAACTTGTTAATTATTTAACAAGTATTTTCAACTTATTTTAATTTTTTGTAAGTCTTTTTATTTGAATAAATGCTATGATAAAAAAGATAGAGGAGAATCTATGGATCAACAGGCTGATTTAAACCTTGAATATCAAAAAATTGATGAACTTAATTCAAAAGTTCGTTTAGTCATAAGTCAAAATCCAGAAGATGCACTTACGATTGCACAAGATGCATATCATTTATCTTTGGATATGAATTACACCAAGGGTACATGTGTTTCGTTATATCAAATGGGCTTAGCCTACTGGAGATTAGGTCAATTGCTTGAAGCACTTGATAATTTACACGAGGCGGATCAACTTACTAAAGAGATTGAAGGAACAGAGATTGAGATTGAGATTCTCAATGCATTAGGCAATGTTTATTTAGATTTGCAAGTTTATGATTCTGCGTATACTTATTATCAAATTGGTCTACAACTTGCGGTTTCTAAGAACCAAGATTACTTAAAATCTACAATATTGAGTAATATTGGAGAGATTTATCGTGAACTGAATGATTACGATTCCGCAATTGATTTATATCAAATGAGTATCGCTGGACTATCCGAAGAAAAAGATTTAGATCGTAAGATCTATCCCCTTTCTAATATTGCGGCTGTTTATCTAGCACAAAAAAATTACAATAAAGCAGAGGAATACGCATTATTATCCTTAGACTTAGCTCGTCAATGTCAGGACAAAATTGTAGAATCGGTTAGTTTAAAATATTTAGGCATTATCGCATGTGAACAACATCGTTATAATCAAGCAATTGAGTTTCTAAATAAGAGTTTAAGTATATACAGTGAAACTAAAGAAATATTGTTATCGATGGAAGTCTTGTTTGAATTACATCAAGTCTATCGTGATCAAAATGATATTAATCATGCACTGATCTATTTAAATGAAATTATCTTAAATGCGGAACAAATCAATGCAGATCATATCTTAGCTACAGCTTATAAACGTTTGATTAAAGATCATGAGTGTTTGGGTAATATTGAGAATGCTTTATTCTTTGCGAATAAGTATATTGATACAGTTGATAAGTTAGAAAAAGAAAAAGTTGCACAACGTTTAAGTGGCATCAATCTACAGAAACAAGCAGAAATAGCATATCAAGAACGTGAAACCTATTATCGTTTATCGCAGGATTTAGCTGAGAAAGCGAAACAAATCGAAAAGAATAATGAAGATTTAAGCAAAGCGTATCAAAGTACAAAGGCAATTAGTAAGATTGGTAGAAGTTTAACTGTTCAAACCGAACTAGAAGATATTTATGATTTGGTTTATCAAAATGTAAATGTATTAATGGAATCAAGTACCTTTGGTATTGGTATTTATGATCCACATCGTGATGTGATTGATTACAAGTATTTGATTGTCGATGGTGAACGTGTGTTAGATTACTTCATCCCACTATCCAATCACAATAGTCTTGCGGTTAAATGTTTTATCAACTCTAAAAAATTCTTCTTTAATCAAAGAAGTGAAATTGAACAATATCTCAATGCAAACATTAATGTTCGTGTTGGACAGTTAATGGAATCAATTATGTTTGTACCATTAACCATTGAAGATAAATGCATTGGAATTATAACCGTCCAAAATCGTGATCAAAATATCTATACAACTCAATCATTAGAAACCCTTGAGATTTTATCCTCCTACTTAGCAATCGCGATTCGTAATGCTCAGAAATCAGAGGAATTGAAACAAGAAATCCAAAAGCGTGAGATTGTCCAACAAGAGTTAAAGAAGTTGAATAAAGAATTATCAGACTTATCTGAAATTGACGGACTAACCGGAATCGCGAATCGACGTCATTTTGATGAATTTTATGATCATGAGTTTAAACGTTCCATTCGTTATAAAACACCTATCTGTATTATGATGCTCGATATTGACTTCTTTAAAGAATACAACGATCATTATGGACATCTTAGTGGAGATGTAATTATCATTAAGATTGCGGAAATCATTAAAAAACATGCGAAACGAAGTAATGATTTAGCTGTTCGCTTCGGTGGTGATGAGTATATAGTTCTTTTATCGGATGCGACTGAAGAGTTTTGCATGAGTGTCGCAAACGCGATTCAAACAGAGCTCGAACAACTTAATCTATTACATGAGTACAGTTCAATATCGACTCGTATTACATTAAGTATCGGTATCGCATGCTTTGTCCCAAATCGAGATACTTCTCCTAAACAATTATTAGAATACGCGGACTCCGCTTTATATCACTCGAAACAGAATGGAAGAAATAGAATCCATGTTTATAATAAAAGCTCAGGAAATTAAACCTGAGCTTTATTTTGACATTCGTAGCATATTCCAATAATTTCTAAACTGTGTGATATGACTTTAAAGTGTTGTTTATCTTCGATCGAATGTACAATATCATGAATTGGACAATCAATGAGGGGAATCATCTTATGACACGATTGACAGATAAGATAATGATGATGATGCGATTTCTTGAGTTGAATCAAGGTAGAATTACTAACACTGCTATAATTCTTATCCACGATTTGATGTTCAAATAAACTTTCCACAATTCGATATACCGTTGATACATTCATTGGGTTCTTTAAATCTCTTAATCGTTCTACAATTTGATCGATCGTCATGGGATAATCTTCATCTTGAAGAAGTTCAATGAGTGCTTCTCGTTGTCGAGAGTACTTTAATTGATGATGCGATAAAATATCTTTAGCCTTCATTTAACTCTCCTTTCTGATCCAGGATAACCATGAACATATCACAAAGATTACAGCATTTATCAATACAATACTTGAACCAGTTGGTAAGTCGAAGGTAATTGATATGAGTAATCCAGATACAACACTGAAACTCGATATCATAACAGCCCAGATAATGGTCGATTTAAAGCTATTTGATAAGCGTAATGCACTAACCGTTGGGAAGATAATCAAGCTTGAGATAAGCATGGTCCCAACAACACGTATGCCTAGAACGATTGTAATGGATGTTAGAAACGATATGATTTGATTCAACTGTTTTGTCTTACGTCCACTTACAATCGCGTAATCCATATCATAGGTCATCGCAAAGAGATCTTGGTAGAAATAGAGTACTGTTCCTATAACAATAATGGATAGAATAAATGAGAAATACACATCCATTTCAGAAATAATTAAGATACTACCAAATAAATAACTGTATAGATCCACACTAAAACCATTCGAAAGCGATGAGATAAGTACCCCAATCGCAACGGCTGTGGACGAGATTAACCCAATTGCCGCATCTCCCCCTATTCGATTTTCTTCGCTTAATTTTAGAATTAAGAGTGAGGATAAACTTACGATAGGGATTGATATTATTAGAGGTGATTGATTCAGTAATAGAGCTAATGCGACGGTCGCAAAGGATACATGGGCTAATCCATCTCCAATCATAGAGTATTTTCTTAGGACTAAGAAGATACCTAAAAATGAACTACTAATGGATATAAGTAAGCCTACAATGAGTGCACGTTGTAGAAATGTATACGAGAATAAATTAAATATGGATGTGATGTTCATGTTGTTCCACCTGACAGAGTGCTGCAGTTGCTTGAGGGCCGATTTGTGCCATGAGTTCCTCAGATTGGCATAACTGAGTGCTTAATCCATAGAAAACCACTTTTTGGTCTAGATAAAGAATGTGGGTTGCATATAAACTAACTGAATTTAAATCATGTGAAATCAAGATGATGCTTACCTTTTCTTCTTGGTGATAATTTTTGATAAGTTGATAAAACTCTTCGCGAATGGTTGGGTCTAAAGCAGATGTTGGTTCATCTAGAATCAATAGTTTTGGTTTACTAATCAACGCACGAGCTAATAGGACACGTTGTTGTTGACCACCGGACAAGT
>JACCEE010634515.1_pt1 | contig 19537 bp, 18 predicted proteins | sample 7449931 | NCBI WGS metagenome assembly JACCEE01 (sample SAMN15323457, study PRJNA562643) | freshwater metagenome | isolation source: river surface water | place: USA:Blue River Watershed | collected 2017-08-19 | reverse complement strand
TAATGTATCTAAAATATACGAATTTGTATTATGTATATCTTTTTTATTATCTGTATCTAATATATTATTATTTATTTCATTATTAATAGTTTGTAATATATTATCAGAATTATTCATTTCTGGTAAATTTTGTTTGATATAATTATCAATTGTATAATAAATTTTATTTAATATTGGTTTTAAATTTCTTTTTGATAAATGTATTTTTTCACAATTTTTAGTTGTACAATAATTATAATTTAGATCATCATAGCATATTAAATATTTTTGTAAACAAGTTCCATATTTACAATTATACCCACCTGTACATTTTTTATTTATACAATTATCGCATAATTTTGTATATGTTAATAAATCTTTCATTAGAATTTTATATTGAAATTGTGTAAAATCAATATATGATAAATCGTCATTTGAATTTAATATATCTAATGTTTTTTGTCTATATGCATCTATATTTTGTTCTTCTAAATTATGAGCATAAGAACATTTTAATCCATGTTGACAAGTATTATTATTTATATAATTATTGCATAAGATTTTTTTATGATTATATTTTTTTCTAACACTATTATCTTTTTTTTGATATTTTATTTTATTAAATTTATTTATTCTATTTCTTAATAATGGAAATTTTTTACATCCAGTATTATCTTCATCATTTGAAGAATAATAATTAGTATCTTCATCGTCTGAATTTTGTTTTTTATCATCATTAATTATATTTTGTATTTGTTCAATTTCTTCATCACTATCAGTTGTTATATCTTCTCCTAATATTGAAAACATATTAGATTTATTAGTATTAGATTTATTCATATTATTTTAATTTTCTTAATATATTATTATATCATTTTATGGAAAATAAAGTTATTGAAAAATATAATAAAAAATGCAATAAATATTTTATTACGGATATTAATGACAAATATAATATTGTATTTTATAGTAATAATGATGAACAAAAATATGTTATATTAAAAAATAATGATAAAACTATTTGGACAACTTATAAGATATTATGTAGTTATGATGAAAAATATTCTTATTTAAAATTAGCAAAAGATATGATAATTATTAATAAAAATATGTTAGATATTAAATTTAATTGTAAAAATATACAAAATACAAATGATTTATTAAATAATATATATAAATATATACTTGAATCAGAATATATTGGATTTGTAGTTAAAAAAAAGGGTAATATTAATTATTATATTGGAATTAATAAAATTATCAGATTATAATTTTAGTATTAATAAAATTATCATCATTATAATATATGAATGTTATTATAAGAAATAATAAACAACTATTATTTGTTTGTAGTTGGGTAGATAAAAATGATAAATCTACTGATAGTAAGGGCAAAAAATTTCCCATTCCAGAAGAAGGTGATAAATGGTTATATAATGATGAATTTGTTAATAAGTTGACTATATTAGAAAAGGTTTTAAAAGATTCAGATGAATTTTTAAAATTCGAAAATAAAAAAAAATGTTTATTATGTGATAAATCTTATTCTACTGGTACATATAAATTAGAAAAATATATATGGGAAGATAATCTAACACATTATATTGAAAAACATTTTATTAAGCCTCCTGAAGAATTTATTGATTTTGTATTTTTTGGTAAATATAAAAATACATTAAAATTAGAATCGAGAATAGTTAAAGAAGATAATATTAAATATATTAAAATTAATAAAAATCAATTACTTATTTTAGATGCACTTTAGGAACATGGTGGATATAATCAAAAATATGCCGATTTAAAAAATAAAAATGTTTTTAGATATTCTGAACATTCTGGTTTATTTGATTTTAATTCAAATAAATTACAAAAAATAGTTGTTTTAGGTAATACAACTAGAGTAGATGAAGGTGACAATGAAATTTATATGCCAAATAATGTTCAAGATATGTTTAATTATGAATATATATTTCATACACATCCACCTACTCCAAAACCAGGTGGAAGAGCAGAATTTGGTATAATATATGAATTACCAAGTATTGGTGATATATTTCATTTTATAGATCATTATAATGATGGTAGAATTTCAGGATCTGTTGTAATAACTTCTGAGGGTTTATATAATATTCGTAATAAAGATTTGAAATCAGATAAAATTAATATAAATGAAGATGGTTTATTTAGAGAATATAATAAAATGTCTAGAAAAATACAAGAAATAAGTTTAAAAAAGTATGGTATTAAATTTACAGAAAATGAATTCTTTTCAAAAATAGCACAAGATATTGAATTAATTAATAAAATTAATGATGTTGTTAATGAATATAAAATTCATATAGATTATATTCCTAGAATTAAAAATGAAAAAAATCAATGGATATTAGATACAGTTTATTTACCAATTTATAAATAAAGCTGGTTATTTTATATTAAATTTCAATAACCACATGTATTACTACAATAATATTGTAAATCTTTTACATAATTTTTTTTTAATACGTACATATCTTTATTACATTTATTACATTTTATTGATTCATATCCCATAATATAATAGTATCCATAATTATATATATATTTTAGCATTACTGATTTATATAATTATTTTATACTTATATAAATATTTATCATTTTTTTATTATTCAGGCCGAAGAGCATCTGCGAGTTCTAGTAGTGATACTGGTTTTTCTAAAATAGGAACATCTACAAACTTATGTACTAAAAAGTCATCAAGTGATATATCTGTTTCTGGATTTAATACTTTTAAATTATAAAACAAAACAATTCTAGAAAAAATATGACTATTATCAACATTATCATAATTATATAATCTAGTAAACATCAATGCTGATGAATATTTATTTGTTTTTACAATTATATTTTGTTTTCTTAAAATTGAGTCTGTTTTAGAATCGCCAGTAAATAATATTTCATATTGTTGTAGAATTTTTTTGTATAATTCTTTATCAGTTTCTTTTTCAGATTTACCATATCTATCAATATTTTTAAATATATTATATGTAGGAATAGAATCATATAATTTATCTGTTTCTTTTATATTAAGTGTATACATATAATCGCTATCACCTGTTACTGCAGATGTAAAAAAAGAACCAATCTTTGTAATAGTATATTTTGTTGGATCTGGAACATAATTATTATGTTCAATACGTATAAATGGTATGGATAAACATAATTTATGTTCTCTATTTGTAATTAATATTTTTTTTACATTAGGTGGTGGTACGCTTTTTTTATCAATTATATGTGTAAATAAATTGTTTTCTAATTCTCTAGAGTGAGTTATTAAACTTACAAGTAATGTTCCAAAATCACCATCATATTTTTTTATTGGATTTGCCCATACTAAGCTATTATATGTATTTATTAAACTAGCTGAATTAGTTATATATTTATCAAACTTATTAAGTGGATTTATACGTTTTAATATTTCTTTAGGAGCTATAACGGCTATTGATAAAATTAGAGATACATAATCAAATGATGTATAATATGGAAATCTTGTATATCTTATATATAACTGTTCTGTTTCTATATTTTTTATATCTGCTAATCCTGTTGGAACAATTCTTTCTATTTTATATTGTTTTTTATCATTTTGTATTGGTACATTATACATACTTATATCTTGAAACGCACTATACATACTACTTTCTGTACCTATTAATCCAGAATTATTATAAAATCTGATGTTTTTATATGTAATACTTGATTTATCAAAATCGGCTATATAATATACAATCCATTTATTTTCACCATTTATATTTATTTGATGTATATTAGACATATTCATTTCATCCAATGGTTTATCATTAAATAATTTATAAAATATATTTTCTAATTTTAAATCAGTATGTGTAAATAAATATGGTTTTTCTTTTAATATATTACATATATTTTCTACTGCATTAAACATATTATGTATTATTTCAACTTTAGTATCATCTGATAAAATAGGGTTAGGTTTTTCTAATAAACTATAAACATCGCCATCTAAACGATCCATTATAATAAAATATGTATATACTCCATTATATTGTGCAACAAATATACTATCATATTTAACAAAATTATTATACACAGATTTTCCAGCTAATTGAGTATCTTTTAATATTTTTTGTATTAATAAATTAATTATAAAATCATTTATTGGATTATTATTTGCTGTAGATAAATAGAGATTACATAACTTTGATTCTAGATTTGTGACATAATTACTTGTTACCGGATCATCAAAATAATTAACATTATTTGTTTTTAAAAAATCATCATCAGTTAATTCATTATAATTATGTCTTTCATTAAATGTTTGTTTACTTATACATGAATAATTTTTTTGTAAGTCTGTAACAGCTGCAGCTGACACAGTAGATGGACATATATCTTGTATACGTGCAATTTGTAATGATAAATAATCTTGTATATCATCTAAATTTTTAATTATTGTTGATTTAGCAGCATCTTTGCCTGTAAAGATTTTTAATACTTTATTACCTAAACCATCAGCATCTCCTCGTTTTTTTAAAAATATTGTTGTACTATTATTAGTTTGTATTAATCTTTTTCCATCCATTTCATATTTCCATGATTCTGGAAATACTAAACCGCTATCATTTGATGTAATTTGATATTTATTTTTAACATCAATATAAATTTTACTATGGAAATCATCAATAAAATCAAAATTAATAACATTTGAAATTGGATCCATAGTTAGTAATTTATCTAACATTTCATTATAAATAGTAAAGATAGAATTTTCTTTAGTATGTAGATCTGAATTTATATATATATATGATTCATTTGTATTATTTTTTTCAGGAAAATTTTGTATTTTTAAAATACTTTTAGTTCCTCCATAACCGCCTTTAAATTGTTTTAATTTTTGTATATCTTTTAATTGTAAATATTTAGTTTTGTATTTTAAATATTTAGATTTATATAAATCTTGTGTATGCATAAATATAATATAATATAATATTTATATTTAATATAAAAAAAATTTTTATATCATATAAGTATTATAATGTTTAAAGCTTTTAACAAACTTAGTACCACAAAAAAAATTCTAGTAGTTGTAATTATTTTAATTGTCTTCTACTTTGTTTTCAAGAAATCTGAAAATCTTGATGCAAGCGAAAATGTTGTAATTACAAATAAACCAAATAACAATCAAGATGCTACAGAACTTAAACAACCAGAACCAGAACATTCACCAGTTTTATATGATAGAAAAACAGGTATTGTAACAGCAGGATCTGAATTTGTTGGTCTTCCAGATGAAATTCTTCCAGCTTGGGGAAGTGAAAGTGTTGCCAATTACGGTAAAATTGATCGTCTTGATGATGGTTACAATGGTGCTATGGGATTAAACTACAATATGTGCAGTCAATCATGCTGCAGCCCACAATACCCACCACCATTTGCTCTCGCTGAAGATAAAATGGTTGAACAACATAAAGACAAATTTGTTCCAAACAACTATGCATGCAACAATGCCTGGAATGATACTGGTTGTGTATGCATGACCAAGAAACAACACGAATACATCCAATCAAGAGGTGGTAACGCTGATTAATTATAAAAATCCTGCAGGATTTTTATAATTGAATCAGCCTTAGCGCTAATTTTAAATAATAATATTATTTAAAATTAGGCGGTAACACAGAATAATATATAAAATGTCTAAGCCATTCTGTTAGTACCGTAAAGTGCCTAATTTAAGCCCCCGTTAAATTAAGAACTTTTCGCTAGCGTGAGTGCCCAAACTTAAGACACCTAGGGGGTCTTAAGATTGGCACTACACGGTAACACTGAGTCTTAGCGTAAGTTTTAAATAGTAAAATTATTTAAAATTTATTTTATTTTATAAAGAAATATAACACATTTTAATGGTAACTGCGGGATTCGAACCCACGAAGCATTACTGCACTGGCTCTTAAGACCAGCCCCTTTGACCGCTCGGGAAAATTACCGATATGTGTTATATATCAGATAAGAATTCAAACAGTTTATTAATCAATTTTTTAGTTAACTACATTATATATATTAATGCGTGATTTATTAATATAATAATATAAATACTATTATTATAATGCACTATTATGAAAGAAATATAGCTGATATTAAAACTGAATATACTGAATTTTTAATACACATATTATCACCATTAATTTACGAAGGTTTAAAATCTATGTATGATAAATCTATTGAACAAGAAGCAAAATATATTCAATTATCAAGAGAAAATGTTAATTTAAAAAATCCAGGAGTATTTAAAATATTTCAACACTTTTTGAAAAATATTCCAACATTAAATCAAAATCTTATAGAATCAGAATTAATTAGAATTAGAGATTCTAGTAAACATGCTGATATATTTGAAAAATTAATAAAAGCTGTTATTAAAAGTAATATTATTTTATTAACTTATAATGCATCTGGTAAAGAATGTAAATTAGTTAATGAAAAATTTCATGAAAAAGTAGATTGTAAAATGTTTATTCATAAAATTTATATTGAATCGGCCAGACAATTTTATAATGCTCCTGAATTATTTTGGCATTTATTACCACCACTTGAAATAAAACGTAATCAAAGAGATTGTATTAACATTATAAATAAATCAATTATGATTGCTATTAAAGAAAGTATTCCAATGAATGATATATTATCAGAATATCTTAAAAATGATTATATTGTTGAAACACAAGAAGAAAAGATTAATAGATTAAAATCTATGATAAATAATAATGTTGAAGAAAATATTAATTTCTTTGATGAAGATGAAAAAAAAGTATTATTATCTGAACATCCAGAAAATAAAATATTAATTACTGCAGAAGAAAATAATATAGATCAAAATGTACAAAATGATATAAATGATATAGAACAACTTATAGGTGATAATCAAGATAATCAAGATAATCGTGCTGATCAAAATCAACAATATAATAAAGTAGTACAATCTGTGACTTCTGTAAATGAAGAAGAATATAAACAAAAATTAAATAATTTTGGTAATGCTCCATTTAGATCAAATCAAAGACAAAATCAAAATCAAAGACCGCAACCACCACCACAGCAAAATATAGATGAATTAAGTATAGAAGTACAAAATCAAAATAAACCAGATAATATAAATTCTAGATCAGATGATATAGAAAATATAAATATTGTTAAAAATAAATTAGATGATAAGAGTTATTTTAACGCATTGTTTAATTAATTTTTTTGTTAAATAATTTAATATATTATAATATATATAAATGGACAACATTATTAAAAACCCAACTTTTATAGCAGTTGTAGCTGGTGTTATAACATATACATATATTGTATGGAAAAAGAAACAAAATAAAAAAAATAATAAGAAACAAAAGAAAGATAAAAATGAAGTAGTTATGGCTGGTGTTGTAGCTTTACTTGTATGGTTTATTGTATATGGTTATTTAAATTATAAAAAATCTAAACCATCCCAAAATTATTTAATGCAACCACAACAAATGCCTACATATAGATTAGTTCAAGATATTAGTGAATCACCAAAATCATTTACTTTAATGAATCCAGCAGGAGGTATTGCTTTTCCAGTAACTAATCAAAATATGCCAGATTTATTTATTGACCAATTTTAAATTTAAATAAATAAAATTTAATGAGAAACTATTCTAGTTAAATCGTTAAATTATATAAATAAAATTTAATGCGTAACTATTCTAGTTAAATCGTTAAATTATATAAATAAAATTTAATGCGTAACTATTCTAGTTAAATCGTCATCATCATCTAATTCATCCAATTCTTTTTTATTTTTTATATATTGATCTATAATAAATTGTGGAGGAAAATATTTACATGATTGTTGTATTTTATTAATTTGTTCTTCTATATCATTAACAAATTCTTGATAATGTTCATTTGGTGCAAGCATTTCAAATTCTACTTTTATTATTAATTTCGCATACTCGTCGGCACATTTTTCAAACAATTCATTTTTTGTTGCAAATCCAACATTACTATTAATTGATTGTATTAATGTTGAAAGAGAAGCAATTATTCCAACACTTAATGCAAAATAATTTTTACTAGAATCAGCAATCGCACCAGAAGACGATACAAATGATATAATACTTGCCATAGAACTTAAAAATAAACAAGGTATGACCATTTTTAAATTCATATATCGATAATATTCACTTGATTTACTATAAATATATTTATTTTTACGTAATTGATCTAATAAATAATGATAAATTTTATTTTTTTTATTTCTTGTATAATGTTCTCGCGGACTATCTTCACTATTTACATCTGGATGATCTTGATGATCAGTATGTGATTCATTATTAATACTATTATGTATATTTATTATATCTGTCATTTTAATAATATTACTAATAATATATGAAAAGTTACTTAAATATATTTATATTATAAAAAGTATATGGGAGATATATTTGATGTTATTCCGTTTAGCAATCTATCTAATAAAGATGAAATTATAGAAGAAATTAATGATCAAATTAATGATGAAAAAATAAAAGAAGAATATGATGATATTATAGATAATACCTCATATAATGATAATAGTAATAAAAATAAAAATAGAATTACAAAATTATTAGTTATAATATTATGTTATCTAAATTATGTCAATTATAAAAAAACTAATAATAATAAAATATTAATTAAAAGTAAATTATAAGTTAAATATTATAATATTATTTTGTATTATAATATTATAAATGGGCGTAATGGATGTTCAAATGCGTGGTGGAGACAGTCTACCCGTAAGACAATTTAAATTACAAGACATGGTTGAAAATCCTTCTATAATTATGATAGCGAAAAGAGGTTCTGGTAAAAGTTGGGTAGTAAGAGCGATTATGATGCATTTTAATAGTATACCATGTGGAGTAGTTATAGCTCCTACAGACAGAATGAACTCATTTTATAATGATTTTTTTCCAGATACATATATACACTATAAATATGAAAGTAAATTAATTACAAAAATATTAGATAGACAAACACAAATGATTGATAAACAAAGAATGAAAAAACAACAAGGAAAAAATATAGATCCTAGAACTTTTATTATTATGGACGATTGTCTTGGTGATAAAAAATCATGGGTTCGAGATGCACCAATTTTAGAATTACTTTTCAATGGCAGACATTATCAAATTATGTATATTTTAACTATGCAATTTCCACTTGGTATTACTCCAGAATTGAGAAGTAATTTCGATTATATCTTTTTATTAAAGGAAGATTTTATTTCAAATCAAAAGAAATTATTTGATCATTATGCTGGTATGTTTCCAAATTTTGATTCATTTAGACAAGTATTTACAGTTTTAACAGGTGACTTTGGTTCTATGGTTATTGATAATCGTCGTAAAGCAACAAATCCTCTTGAAAGATTATTTTGGTATAAAGCTGGCGATTTATCAAAAACACAATGTATGATGGGGGGCAAACAATTTCAAAAATATCATAATTGCAATTATGATAAAGATTGGAGAAAGAAATCATCAAATTATGATTTTGTAGCCTGGACAAATGATATTAAAAAAAATAAAGGAGTTATAAATGTAGAAAAAGAAGAAGTTGATGAAAATGGTGAAGTTATTGATAAGAAAAAACAAAGTACTATGAATTTTAACAAATCACATAATAGACAAAATAGTTATGCTAATAATAGTACAACTTATAAATTTTAATATTGTTTAGATTTGACTCACAAAATATTTCTTAAATTTCTGGCAGAATTTAAGAAATATTTTCTTAATCATATTAAATTTGGCTTACAAAATATTTGTAGTTTAGAGAAAACAAGAAATATTATCTTAGCCAGATTTTATATCTGGCTAACAAAATATTTGTTTATTTCAGCACTCTTTCTAGCATCAAGATCATTTACAGAATTAATCCATGGAGATGGTTGAGTAAACATAGTTTGAAATATATCAGAAGGGAATATTTCTTCATTCATTTCTTGTTCAGGAGTTCTTGGAATATATCTATATATTATTTTTTCTGGTTGTCTTTGTGCTGTTAATCTTTTATGTTGATCAATATATAAGAATACAAATCCCATTACTAATATTAAAATTATTATAATAATATTTATATTTATCATTATAATATTAATACACATATAAATTATTTAACTATATTTATAATTTTATTTTTTGGCTTTAGCTAAAAGTTCATTAAGTTTCTTGATATTATCATCAAGTTTTGTCTTAATTTCTTCTGTTTCTTGAAGTTTTTCTTTATGAACATCACTTGTATCCATTGGTTTTTCAAGTTCTGGATCATTCATTTTCTTTTCTTGAAGTTTCTTACGAAGACGTTCTCTTACTGCAAGTGCATTATGATTTGGTTTTCTTGATTTTTGTTGTTTTTCTGCTTCTTGTTTTGCTGTTTCTTCATCAACAACTTCTGTTTTAACTTCCTCACCTTTTGCACTATCTTTAATTGCTTGTGCTACGCGTTTCTTATGAGTCTTACCTTCTTTGTTAATAATTTCCTTTTTCTTACCAACAAGTGCATTAAGTTCATTAAGTTGTTTTTCTTCTTTTTCTCTCATCTTTTGCATAAGTGCATCTTGGTCTGAGTTGGCCCATTTTTCAGCTTCAACTTTAGTTCTGTCATCTGGAGCTGGATCCCATCCCATCCATTTACCAGATTCTCCAACAAATACATTAAAATATTTATCAGTTTTATTAATTTCTTCTGCTGCTTGTTTGGCTTCTTCGAGACTTGAAAAACAAACTTTATTTTTGTATGTACGAATTTTAAGACCACGTGTAGTACAATTCATAACACCTTCTGGTGAAATAAATGATACAAGAAAAAATTTGCCATTTTCTACAACTGGATCTTCATCTAAGTTATCGATTTTTGTGTATTTTTTAATATCTTCATCATAATTTCCAACATCTTGTGGTGTTTGTACTTTTGGATCTTCTGTATTATCACTTGACATTATATTTTATATATAAATAATTAACTCTTAAATATTTATAAATTAACGCAAATTTTCAAAGGTTTTAAAATGATGATTGAAATGGCCAATTATTATATTTGCAAATCATTTTCCATGTCGTATCTTGTTTTTTTAATTTATCTCTACTTTTTAATAATTTAAAATATTGCGCATTAATTGCCATATTTTCATTATTTTCAAGTTTAGCTTTTATTAAAAATAATTTATGTAAAACATATGAATAATTTAAATAATTATCTCTAACTTTTGGTTTATATAATTTAAATGGTTTTTCTGTCATTTTAAACATTTTTTTAATATCATCTTCATCTTCTCTAGTTAATGATGGTGGAGGAGTATTTGTAATATGACTAAATATTAAATAATGATGTTCATAAAACATATCTTTTTTATATTTTTTTAATAAGTCTTGAATTAATTCTGGAGTTACATCATTAATATCAACTACAATTTTTTTTAATTCTTTTTTAATTATATCATATATTATAGTTGGTATTTTTGTTGTTTGTTTTGCTTGATATTGATTAAGTTTTTCAATTAAATGATTAATTGGATTATATGGATATTTTCTCTTTTCGTTAATAGTATCTTTATGACTTGGTATTTCACTTTCAATAATTACATAAGTTGCATCACCACATTTTTGACATAAAAACATACCTTCAGATTGTATTAAAGTTAATTCTTCTTTACACTGTTCGCATGTTTTTATTGGTGATAATTTAACTTTATTACATGCATAAGATGAATCAATTAAAGTTAAATATTGATCACGTAATTTACCCTTTTCATGAATAATTTTTTTAATTGGTTCATTACTAATATTTCCCGATATATCTTGTGATAAAAACTGTAAAATAGATTTTTTTTCTACTACTTTTTTTTGATGTCTTTTTTTAATTGGTTGTTTTTTCTTAATTTTTGATATATTTATATCATTTAATTTATTAAAACGATCCATAATGTTATCAGATGATTCTAAATTATTATCATTATCATTATCATTATCATTATCATTATCATTATAATTATCATCATTGTTTTCATCATCATTATCATTTTCATCATTATAATTTTCTGTATTTTCACAACTATCATCAATATCTTTTTGTTTTATTATTTCTATTTCATGAGGAATATCTGATGAATTATCATATGATTTATTTTCAAAATATTGTATTAAAATATCTTTTGTTTTTTCAAAATAATCTAATTCATCATAAGATGTTTCTAAATTTTTAACATCATTAGTATATTCTTTAATTTTCTTTTTAATCCTATCTATGATATCTTGATCTATTTCTTCTTCCAATTTTTTTTTTAAAGCATCTATTTTTCTCTTTTTTAAATCAATAATTTTATTTGTTTCATCAAATTTATTGATTTTTTCATTGTGTAATTCGTCTAAAGTTTTTACTTCTTGTGAAAACTTAATCCGATGAGGTTTGTATTTAAAAGCCATTCAAAATAATTATATAATATTTCAATATAACAGGGTCTTTAAATAAATATTAAACATTTTTATTCAATTAATTTAATTTATTTATCAGAAAAAAATTATTTTTTTATTCACACAAAAAACGAGCAAACTTTAAAAAATAAAAAAAAGTAAATTAGAATAATAAAAAAACTATTATTTACATATATATGTATGATACTTTTTCTATAAAAATACTATAAAAATAAAATTTTTTATTTAATTTTTTTCTAAATAATAGTTATATTAAAATGGGAGGAGGTCTTATGCAACTCGTCGCCTATGGCGCTCAAGATGTCTACTTAACAGGTAATCCACAAATTACATTCTTCAAGGTTGTCTACCGCAGACACACCAACTTTTCAATGGAATGCATTGAACAACCACTTGATTCATCCCGCTTTGGCGGTCGTCACACAGTCCAAGTTCTCCGCAACGGTGATCTTGCTGGTCGTATGTACTTAAAAACTACACTTCCAAAACTCGAAGGAAGTGCTACAGGTGATAAAGTTGCCTGGGTCAGACGCCCAGGTCACGCTCTTATCAACAACATTGAATGCACAGTCGGTGGTTCACAAGTTGATAAACACTGGGGAACATGGTACGATCTCTGGTACGAACTTACCCACACCACTGAACAAGAACGCGGTTACGGCAAAATGATCGGCGATGTTGCTGAATGCACAACACTCGCCTCATCAGTTGCTGCCTACACTGTTTACGTTCCACTCCAATTCTGGTTCAACCGCAACACTGGTCTCGCTCTTCCACTTATTGCTCTTCAATACCACGAAGTTCGCTTCAACATTGAATTCAACAAGCTCACCGACCTCGTTTGCACACAAGGTGCTCTTAAATCAGGTACATCAGATCTCTCTGATACCAGCATCCTTGTTGATTACATCTACCTTGACCAAGAAGAACGCCGTCGTATGGCCCAAGTTGGTCACGAATACCTTATTGAACAAATCCAATTTGGTGGTGAAGAATCAGTAACTGGCACAAACCAAAAAGTCAAACTTGACTTTAACCACCCATGCAAAGAACTCGTATGGGCTGTCCGTGTTGGTGCCTTCTCTGGTGCCAAGGATTACCTTGCCCACTACCAAACATCAGCCACACAATGCGTTGATGATGCTGCCAAGAACCTTGCCTGGGGTATGGTTTCAGTTGGTTCAGCTGCACCAAACACTGCTACGTGGGTTGAATGCAACTCAGCCACCGATGTTTCAGGTGAAAGCATTGGTGCTGGTGAAGTTGGTCTTCTCAATGTTACACACGGCTCAACTGTATTTACATTCGTTGTTACTAACTCAAGTGCTGCCGCATACAGCGGTAACAACTTATGGGTTAACGGTGTTAACGCATTTGGTGTTTCAGGCAAACGCTGGCTCTCAACTGATATCAAAGAAGTCAGCATTAACGTAACAGTTGCTGCTGGTGCCACTCAACCATCAGCAATCACTCTCGATGATGTAACTGTTACCCGCCACACCCTCAACCTTGCCAATGCCTCAGTTCCAGTATCTGATGTATCTGACAACCGCTCATCAAACAACGCTGATGTCACTGTCAACCAACCATTTAACTATGGTCTTGACCTCGCTGGCAACGGTAACCCAGTCTCAAAGGCCAAACTCCAACTCAACGGCCACGACAGATTTGATGAACAAGAAGGTGCCTACTTCAACTACGTTCAACCAGCTCAACACCACACCCGCACCCCAGTTGACGGTGTTAACGTCTACTCATTCGGTCTTAACCCAGAACAACACCAACCATCTGGCACTGCTAACTTATCACGCATTGACACAACTCTTCTCCACCTCACATTCGCTGACAGCCTTGTTCGTGATCTCACACTCAATGTTGTTACCAACTCACTCCTCTGGATCTTTGCCTTCTCATACAATGTATTCAGAATTATGAGTGGTATGGGTGGTCTCGCATACGCCAACTGAGTTGCTTACTTTATTTTATACATATGTTCTTTTTTGAAAATTAGATATTTTAATTTAATATAGATTTCTATTAAATTAATCAAAAAAAATTGATTTTATTATCGCGATAAATCCATTATTTTATTTTCTATTACTATATCATAAACAAATGCAAAAAGAAACAAGACGACCAAAAATATTACACACTCCCGTAGAATCAGATAATGATTCTGATCATGAATGTGATAGTATCGAAAAAATAACAACAAGACTTATTAAACCAACACCAATCAATAATAATGATAATAATGAATTAACACCAAAAAAGAAAGTTAAAAAATCAACAAAGAAATTTGAAGAACCAGTAGAACCTGTTAAAGTAGATAGAAGTTCATCAAGTGTTAAAGAATTAAATGAAATGATTTTTAAAGAAAATTCTAATAAAAGTCGTAACGAAAAAATTAAAGAAGCATGGAAAACATTAGATAATTATGAATTACCAAATAATACAGAATTTATTATTAGAAAACAACATCCTGGTCATTTTGTTACACAAGGTTGTAGTACTGGTTCTTTAAAAAATCCTCATTGGTTAGTAATGAATTTACAAGGAGATGAATATTATATTATGCATTGTGGTCATGATAAGTATACTTATTTTTCAGTAGAAGATTATAAAGATGTTATTAATCCAGTAGATAATATATATCCTACATGGCATACAGAAAAAATTGGTTATATTATGACTAAAAATTATCCAGATAAAGAAAATACTGGTACATATCTCCATCAAGTAATCTGCAAAAAATATAATAATAAGCAATATCAAACTCAATCTGTCGATCATATTAATCGCAATAAACTAGATAATCGTAAAGATAATCTTCGTTTTGCATCACAATCAGTACAAAATTCTAATCGCGATAAATGTAAAAGACAATGCACTGTTAGACCTCTTCCAGATGGAATAAAACAAGAAGATATTCCTAAATATGTTATTTATTATTTTGAAAAATATGGACCAGAAAAACAATATACGCGTGAATGGTTTAATATAGAAAAACATCCAAAATTACAAGATAAAAAAAGATGGTCTACTACTAAATCTCGAGATGTATCGATACAAAAAAAATTAACACTCGTTAAAGAAAAACTAGAAGAATTAAATGAAACATAATAAAAAATTTATTTATAAAAAAAATAATATATATATAATTAATATATTATATGTATACTGAAAATTTAGTTAATTTATTTGGTGGTGGTGATACTATAGTAGCTCCAAAAAAAAAGAGTAATGGAGGAATATTTATTATTATTATAGTTGTATGTTGTATATTATTATTTTGTGTTGCTATTATTACAACTACAGGTAAAAAAAAAGACAAAAAAGAAGACAAAGTAGAAGACAAGACAGCAGAGAAACAAGAAGATAAAGTAGAAGATAAACTAGAAGACAAGACAGCAGAGAAAAAAGAAGATAAAGTAGAAGATGAAGTAGAAGATAATTGTTTAAAATATAATGATGATGCATCTGGAGTACCTGTAGAATGTTATGAAAAAATATGGAAAGAAAATGGTTGTACAGAAGATTTTAATAAAATTAAAAATCAATCTAAAGAAGAATTACCACCAATCGGAAAATTCAAAGAATTTATTAAAATGATACAAAGTAATCAAGGGGCGAAAGAAATGTGTTATGGACCAGACAAAGTAGATCCATCAAGTAAATGTGCACAATATAATAATGAATCTACAAATATATCAGATGAATGTATAAATGAATTATATTTAAAAAATTGTCCCGGATTTGATTTAAATTCTTATAAGAAATCAACTCCTGAAGATTTAAAAACTTATAGATTAATTCAACATAAAGTAATGTCTGATTATTTAAAACAATTACCAAAAGATCAATTTAAAAATATGTGTGAAAAACCAGATGCATCAAGTAAATGTGCACAATATAATAACGAATCTACAAATATATCAGATGAATGTATAACTGAATTATATTCAAAAGAATGTCCAGGATTTGATTTAAATATATTAAAAGATTTAATGAAAGATCAAATTAAAACAACAACTTATGAACAATTTAAAGCTGCACCATCATATTATAAAACTTCACCTCTTGAAATATCAAAACAAATATGTTTTGGTTCAGATAAATCAAAATGGCCAGAAGCTTGTTCATATTTTAAAGATGATTCAAATTGGATTGTAGAAGATTGTGTTAAAGATATATGGACTAAATCAGGATGTACAAAGCAACAACCAACTTATGAATATAGCAAAACTTTAAAAGAAATTAAAGATGATATTAATAATACTTCTAAATCATCCGATCCAATAATAAAATCTAAATGCAATTAATTAAATATTTATTATCTTAAAATAATATAATAAATATATAATAATATTATATGTATACTGATAAATTAATTAATTTATTTGGTGGAGATAATCAACCTATTAAAAAAAAGAGTAATACTACATTAATAATAATTATTATTATTATTATTTGTTGTATTTCATTATCTTCTAGTTTATTTTTAATGCATAAAAGAAGAAAATCGGCACATAAAGAAAATAATAGAGAAGATAAGAACGAAGATAAGAAAGAAGATAACAAAGAAGATAAGAAAGAAGATAAAAAAGATAACAAAGAAGATAATAAAGAAAATAATAAAAATGATGACAAATGTACAAAATATAATGATGAATCAACAGATTATTCTTTAGACTGTGTTGAACAAGTATGGAAAAATAGTGGTTGTACAGTAGATTTTAAAGAAAATGTAAAATCTAAAATGGATATGTCAAAATCAAAGGGAAGTCCTACACCATCACTAGGTTTATTAAAACAAGGATTTAAAATGATGACAATGATTAATGATCAAGGTAAACAAATGTGTTACGGATCTGATAAAACAAAATGGCCAGTAAGTAAATGTGATGGATATACAAATCAATCAAAAAATTTGTCAAATGATTGTATAAATGAATTATTTTCTGCTAGTTGTCCAGCATTTGATATAAATAAAATGAATGATTCAGATAAATCTAAAATGAATGATACCTCATTTGAAATGATGAAATTGACTTCTTTATTAGCACCAACAATTGGTACAGAAGAAGCTAATACAATGTGTTTTGGATCAGATAAATCAAAATGGCCGGATCCTTGTAAAAATATTACAGATGATACAAATTTTGTACCAAAAGGATGTATTCAAAATACATGGAAAAAAGCAGGATGCACAGAACCAATTCCTGATCCATACAAAAATACTACAGGTGGAACAAAATATTTAACTATTAAAAATGATATTGATACAATAGCTAAATCGACAGATAATGCAACTAAATCAATGTGTTTTGGAGAAGATTCATCGCGTTCTTATTCATGTAGTAGTTTACCAGATAATGCAAAATTTATACCTAATAAATGTATACAAGAATTATGGACTAATGGACAATGTACTAAACCTCTTGAACACTATAAAGATGGATATATAGGTAGTGATAATTATACATATTCAAGAGTAAAAGATTATATTAATCATAGAATTGCATCGCCATCTGATTGTGGAAAACTTGATTCAGCTTGTGATAATTGGAGAGAAACTGATGCAGGTATACCAACTGAATGCTTACAAGCTTTATGGACCAAAGAAGGATGTACTAAACCATTACCATCAGAATATATTGCTAATTTTAATAATACATTAGCAAACAATAGAACTATATTTGCAGATATTGCAAAATCAACTGATCCTACAATCCAATCTAAATGTAAATAAAATTTAATTAATTAATTAAAATATTAAAAAAATTATGATTTAATAAGTAATTTAAATGCTTGTTCAATTTCATCTTCTTCTGAACTATCAGAGTCTTTTAAATTAGAGTATTGTTGTTTTTTTGTTTTTACAACATTTTTTATTTTAATTTTATTCTCAAGCAATGAATCAATATTTGTCATATTAATACTTGATTTAACAATCTTTTTATGATTAGTTAAAAGATATTTATTAATAAATTCATAACCTTCTAAAATATGTTCACAGTTCTTTGCACCAGTAATAAGAATTGATCCTTTTTCAAAGACAAATATAGATATAGATTTATCTTTGCAATTATATTTAATATTTACAGGAGCATGATTTGATGGATCATATCGACATTCTTTTTGTTCTGAATTTAATAGGTTAAATAGTTTAAGACGATCGATTTTATTTGGATATACGAAATTACTGTTAATCATACCAATTGTAATATTATTTACAAATTCTAATTCCAATTTTGATGCATCATTAATAAATGGTTTATCTTCAATTGTCATAGTTTCTTTATTTATAATTGCTTTTACTGTTTGCAATTCAATAAAAATTTTTGATAATACATCAATAACATTGTCTACAGATTTACACCCTGTCATTTGAATTGAACCATTTGTAAATAGTTTAATATTGATTGGTTTATCTTTTTTTGATTGAATCATAACATTTAATGATATTTGATTATGAAATTCTCGTTTTTGCTTTTTCTTAGCCTTGCTTTTAACCTTCTTCTTTTTCTTCTTCTTTGGTACTAGTGATCGATTCGTTGCTGGATCTCCATCACGACCATAACTAATATCTTTAATTCCATCAGCTTTTAGATCAATATATCGGGCAATATTATCGACATTAAATTCAATATCTAATTCACAACAAACTGTCATTGTGGATATAAATACATCATCTGGTAATTTCTTAATAATCAATGCATCCAATATCTTTTGTTTTAATGTATCCCTTTCTGTCATATTATTAATAGTATTATGTATATATTATTTAGTCAATTATAAAGAAAATCAATTTTTTATTAGTTTTTAAATGTGTTTAATTTAAGTATTAATATAATAATACCAATTATATATTAGATTATGAAATATTTATCATGGGATGTTGGTGTTAAAAACATGGCATATGCACTTCTTGAAAAAGATGGAGATAATTGTAAATTATTGAGAACAGGTATTTTAAATCTTATTGATAAAAGAGAATGTTGTTCATTTATGTTAAGAACAAAAAAAGAATGTGGTAAAAT